>Ga0316187_10005318_pt1 | contig 11117 bp, 8 predicted proteins | sample CroRivburrow1_MG_FD_204927 | JGI IMG/M metagenome (GOLD analysis project Ga0316187, IMG submission 204927) | Coastal sediment microbial communities from Maine, United States - Cross River worm burrow 1 | ecosystem: Environmental > Aquatic > Marine > Coastal > Sediment | place: USA: Maine...
GCTCTATGCGGGTTTCTTTATGGTCACATTGGTGCTCATGATTGTTGGAGGCCTCGGTTACCGTAGTGTTGGGAACATGAGCGCAAAGACAACTGAAATCCTCCATAGCTCCCCGTTGATGGACTCGGCCATGGAGATGAAAATTGCAGTGGCCAGAGATATGCAGATGATCATGGAGCTGCTGGCAGTCGGTAATCAGAGTGAACTGGATGAAGTCTGGGCTGAACATGAAGGGTTTGCCAGAATGTTCGATACCTATGCTGATGCCATACTGGAAGGGGCAGAAACAGAGGCGGGCACCATCTATCGCGCCAAAGACCAAGCGCTAAGGGATATAGTTACTGAGTCTGATAATCATCATAACGATAAATTTCAGCCAGCAATTCGCTCTATCTATGAACTCTCACAAAAGATTTTTCTGCTACAGGTAGAGAATAGTAAGGATATGGAGAAGATGGAGGCTGCCTATGAACAAGTGATAGCCGTTGCCAGTCAATTTGAAGATTTAGTTAAAATTCGCATTGAAAAACAGATGCAGCGTGGTGCAAGCGCAGATGAAATTCTGCGCAAAGAAAACACCTGGGCTGATGTTGCCATGGAGATCAAAACAACGATTGCAATGACGCGTATTGTGATTGAAGAATTTGCACAGGAGATGGAGATAGAGAAACAGGCAATCCTTACGCAGGAATATGATGCGCAGCTTAAAGCATTTGATGTGTGGATCAATGCATTGCTCAGCGGTGCCAAGACTGATGAGGGAGTGGTTGCAAAGATCTCAGACCGGGAGATTAGACAGCTGACTCTGGAGTTGGATCGCTTGCATGATGAGGAGTTCCAGGCTGCGGTTAAGGGTTTTATGGCATCACACAATGCCTTGCTGGAAGCTATAGCTGAACGTAGTAAGAGTGATCAGGCAGCTGATGAGATTGGTGAATCAATGTTGAACCTGATAGGAGGCATTGAAGAGATTGCTAATAAGATAATGCAGAATGCCGCAAAAGAGTCGGATAGCACAGCTGCTTCAGCTACTCTACAGGCCATTATCGGTATTGTTGTTGGTATCATTATTTCGCTTTTACTGGCATTCACAGTGACAAGGGCTATTACAGGCCCCATTAGTACAGCAGTAGCCGTTACTGAAACGATTGCTGGGGGCGACCTATCACGTAAGATTGATGTTAATTCAAAAGATGAGGTTGGCCAGTTATTGCAAGCAATGAAAAACATGCAGAGTCAACTTTCCACTGTGATTGAAAAGGATATCCAATCCATTGTGGATGCGGCACGTGAAGGTGATCTAAAGCAACGTATTGATCTTGAAGGCAAGCAAGGGTTCTTTGCCAAACTAAGTAGCGGCGTTAATGATGTGGTCGATGTTAGTGAGCAAGTTACTGATGATACGGTGCGTGTCTTTTCTGCTTTGGCCCGTGGTGACCTGAATGAAACCATCACAAGAGACTATCGTGGTGCATTTGATACTCTAAAACAGGATGCTAATGCAACAGTGGCTAAGCTGACTGAGGTTATTAGAGAGGATATTCAGCCCATTATCGATGCGGCGCGCAAAGGTGACCTGACTGAGCGTGTTCCCATGAGTGGTAAACAAGGTTTCTTCGCAGAACTGAGTACTGGCATCAATGAAATGGTCGATGTAAATGAGCAAGTTATTAATGACATGCTGCGAGTAATGAGTGCCATGGCCGAAGGTGATTTGACCGAGACTATACACGCGGATTATCAAGGTGCATTTGACCAGTTAAAAACAAACCTTAATGCAACAGTGAATAAACTAACAGAGGTCGTTGGACAGATTCAATCCAGCTCAAGCTCTGTGAGTGATGCTGCAGCTGAAATTTCTTCAGGAAATGCTGATCTTGCAAAACGTACGGAAGAGCAAGCAGCAAGTTTGGAAGAGACTGCCGCGAGTATGGAAGAGATGACTTCTGTCGTTAAAGAGAATGCAGGGAATGCTGAGAAGGCAAATCAACTGTCAATAGATGCAGGAGAGCAGGCTGAAAATGGCAGTGAGGTGATAACCCAGGCTATTGCTGCCATGGAAGAACTCAGTACCTCAAGTAAGAAGGTGGTTGATATTATCGGTGTTATTGATGAGATTGCCTTCCAGACGAACCTGCTGGCACTCAATGCTTCAGTAGAGGCGGCGCGTGCCGGAGAGCAAGGTCGTGGGTTTGCGGTAGTGGCCAGTGAGGTGCGAAATCTTGCCGGGCGAAGTGCATCAGCTGCTAAAGAGATCAAAGTATTGATTGAAGACAGTATGTCAAAGGTTGAAGAGGGTTCACGCCTGGTCGATAAATCAGGTACCACCTTGGAAGAGATTGTAACGGCTGTCAAAATGGTTACCGATAATGTGGGTAATATATCCAGTGCTACTCGAGAGCAGACTTCAGGTATTGAGCAGGTTAATATTGCAGTGACACAAATGGATCAGATGACCCAGCAAAATGCAGCACTGGTTGAAGAGGCAATGTCTGCGGCTCAGTCAATGAGTGGACAAGCTGGTGAGCTGAATAGCATGATGGAATTCTTTACAGTTGATAAGAGAGTATAAGCGATGCATGTTTCACAAAATAAGCAGAGTTCCCTGGTTATTGTTGTGCTCTGTGCTATTTTTTTGTTAGCAGGATGTCTTGGGACAGGGACGAAATCCAGTGGATTATCAAATTTTGCGCTAAAAGAGAATGCTGCTCGAAAACTGAGCGTAGATATCAATAAGCTTGTAATTGATAGCAGTGGCTTGGAGTGGATTGTTCGTAAAGAGGGAAAGGGTGATAAGCCCAAAAAAGGAGAAGGCATCGTAGCCAATTACACTGGGTATCTGCTTGAAAATGGTAGAAAGTTTGATTCCAGTTATGACCGGGATCGACCATTTGTAGAGGCTATTGGAGTAGGTAAAGTGATCAAAGGATGGGATATTGCCTTTCTTGGTATGCGTGTTGGAGAGAGACGGGTTTTGTTTATTCCCCCTGATCTAGCATATGGTGCTCGTGGAGTTGGTCAAAAAATTCCACCAGATGCAGCATTGGTGTTTGATGTTGAACTGATAAGAATTATTAAATAAGAGAGTCTATTCAGGCTCGATCTCTTCGACCTGACATAAAAGAGAGCCTTCCGCCAACCTGGCCTTGATCTGTGTGCCGGGTTTTATTACGTCAGCATGACGAACGATCTCCCCCGATGGATGCTGTTGAACAATGGCATAGCCTCGTCCAAGAGTGGCCAGCGGGCTGATAGCGTTTAAATGCTGGCTGATATGCCCAAGTTGTTGCTTAAATTGGTTTAGTTGGTAATGCATTTGGTGGTGCAGGCGTCTGTTCAGATTGGCATGTTGCAGTGTGAACTGTGTGAGCCGATGAGTGGGAGTTAAAACCCTCAGTCTCGTTGTCAGGTTGTTAAGCCTCTCTCTGATTTGAATCTGTTGGTTCTGCTGTTTTTGAGCCAGCCGCCGTGCCAGCTCGTCCACCCTTTGCTGCTGCTGTTCCAATCGTGCTGCCGGGTGTTGTTGCTTTAGTCGCTGTTTAAGGTGTTGTAGCGTTGTTTGATAACGGGATGACTGTCGATACAGGGTTGTTGCTAATCTGCTGCTGAGCTGGCTGAGCTGTTGTTGCAAGCCTGCCTGATCTGGACTGATGAGCTCAGCAGCGGCAGATGGTGTGGGAGCGCGCTGGTCAGCCACAAAGTCTGCAATGGTAAAATCAATCTCATGCCCCACAGCTGACACAATGGGTAAGTGTGCAGTGTGGATAGCTCGGGCCATACCCTCATCATTGAAGGCGGCCAGATCCTCCAGCGAGCCACCACCACGAGTGAGTACCAACAGGTCGCACTCGGCACGTTGATCTGCAAGCTGAATCATCTCAGTGATCTTTGCAGCCGCATCCACACCCTGTACCGGAATAGGATAGACAATGACAGAGGCTGCGGGAAAACGTCGTTGCAGTACGGTTAACAGATCATGGATAGCTGCACCTGAGGGAGAGGTGATGACTCCAATGCGTTGAGGAAATGAGGGTAGGGGTTTCTTATGTGCAGGATCAAATAACCCTTCTGCCCCCAGACGTTGTTTTAGCTCTTCATAAGCCAGGCGCAGCGCCCCTTCACCGGCAGGCTCCATATGCTCGATCCCCAGTTGGAACTCCCCCCGGTTTTCATACAGACCAGCCCGAGCACGTACCAATACCTGCATGCCATTTTCAGGTTGAAAGCGCAGTTTGGCGCGACGCATGCGGAACATGGCGCAGCGTACCTGGGCGTGAGCATCTTTGAGGGTAAAGTAGATGTGGCCTGAGGCAGGGCGGGCCAGATTGGAGATTTCACCCTCTACCCAAAGCAGAGGGAAGCTGCCATCCAGTACGGCTTTTACCTCGCTGTTAAGGCGGGATATGCTGTAGATATCACGGCGGGGTTCGCTGCTAAATAATGGCATGCTGAGGTCTTTGAGCTGCGCAGCTGTTATTTTGCAGGTTTGGCCTGGCCAGGGTTGTTTTTGTTGGCAGCGGCTCTCTTTGCGGCGGCGGCCCTCTCTTCAGCCGCTTTCTTTGCGGCAGCGGCTTTTCTTGCTGCTTCAGCCTTTTTGGCAGCAATTACGGCCGTGTAGCTCTCTTCTGCCATAACCTGGGCTTGATTGGCCATCTTGGTTGCTGTTTGGAAATCACCTGATCGGGAGGTAACAGATGATTGCATTAAGAGATTAGCTGCTTCACGCCAATCACCGCCTTCAGTGCGGGTTTTTTTTAAGGCGATATCTGCCTTTTGGGCTGCCTGCTTAAAAGTCATTTCAGCACTCTTTTCGGCATGTAGCTCCGCAGCATTGGAGGGAGGGATGTCCGTTACGCTAATGGGGGCGGGCGGCCTTTCAGCCGCTATAAGAGGGCTTGCGGATAGTAAAGTGGCCAGTGCCAGAATTGATTTTAGTGATACACAGCGCATGATTTCCTCTCCGTGTTGGCGTTTCTTAGACTAAGTAGTTTAACCTAAGATATGCGATCAATCGCACCATGTACTTCAATTAATCTCTTATCTTGGGTTTACCCTGCCGACTGCAAATTCTATAATCGCCGGTTTACCTACCATATTAAGGATGGGGAAACTGAATTATGCGCCTTGCTCAGGATGCCTTGACCTTCGACGATGTCCTTCTTGTACCGGCCCATTCGGCCATTATGCCAAAGGATGTTGATCTCAGGACACAGTTAACACGCGATATTCAACTGAATATCCCACTGCTGTCCGCTGCCATGGATACGGTGACAGAGTCACGTTTTGCTATCGCCCTCGCACTGGAAGGGGGAATTGGCATTGTGCATAAGAACATGACGCCCGCACAGCAGGCCCGAGAGGTACGCAACGTCAAAAAGTATGAAAGTGGCGTGATTCGTAACCCCATCACCGTCTCTCCTAAAACCAGTATTTTGGAAGTGATGGAGCTGACACGGGCAAACAATATCTCAGGTGTACCCGTGGTAGATGGTCAGGCACTGGTTGGAATTGTCACCAGTCGTGATCTGCGCTTTGAGACCCGCATGAGTGATCCCGTCTCCTCCATTATGACCACCAAAGAGAAGCTGGTGACGGTGCTCGATGGAGCGCCCCGTGATGAAGTGATTGCGCTGCTGCACAAGCACCGCATTGAGAAAGTATTGGTAGTGAATGATGAATTTGCCCTGCGTGGCTTGATCACAGTAAAAGACATTCAAAAGGCGAAAGAGAACCCCAATGCCTGCCGTGATGACCAGGAGAGTCTGCGAGTTGGTGCAGCGGTTGGCACAGGTGCGGGTACTGAAGAAAGGGTTGATGCCTTGGTGAAAGCCGGGGTTGACGTCATTATTGTGGATACAGCCCATGGGCATTCGCAAGGCGTGCTGGATCGGGTCAGCTGGGTAAAGAAACACTACCCGGATCTGCAGGTAATTGGCGGCAATATTGCAACGGCAGCAGCAGCACGAGCACTAGTGGATGCGGGTGCAGATGGCGTAAAAGTTGGTATTGGCCCAGGTTCTATCTGTACCACCCGGATTGTAGCAGGTGTGGGTGTGCCGCAGGTTTCAGCCGTTGCCAACGTGGCCGCCGAGCTGAAAGGCAGTGGCATTCCTCTCATCGCTGATGGTGGTCTACGGTATTCAGGGGATGTTGCCAAGGTCATAGCAGCAGGCGCTTACTCAGTAATGATTGGCGGCATGTTTGCCGGAACGGATGAGGCACCCGGCGAGGTCGAGATCTTCCAGGGGCGCTCCTATAAATCCTACCGTGGCATGGGTTCACTCGGAGCTATGGCGGGTAAAGAGGGTTCCAGTGACCGTTATTTCCAGGAGGCCACTAACGATGCGCAAAAGCTGGTGCCAGAGGGTATTGAAGGGCGTGTGCCTTATAAAGGTACCGTGCTGAATATTATCTACCAGCTGATTGGCGGCGTCAGGGCCAGTATGGGGTATACAGGTTGTGCCACCATTGAGGAAATGCGTACCAAACCGGAATTTGTACGGGTGACCCATGCCGGTATGGCAGAGTCCCACGTACATGATGTGACGATTACCAAAGAAGCGCCAAACTACCGCCGCGACTAAAGGCGAATGCGCTTTCTGTTGTTCTGAGATTGATTTGATATGACTGATTCTACCCAAGATATTCACGCCCACCGTATCCTGATTTTGGATTTCGGCTCCCAGTACACCCAACTCATTGCCCGTCGGGTGCGTGAGGCCGGGGTCTATTGTGAGATCTATCCCTACGATAACGCGGAAGAAGCGATTGCTGAGCCTGGGTTGTCAGGCGTTATCCTCTCTGGTGGCCCTGAAACGGTGACACTGGATGACGCACCACGAGCACCTCAGCAGGTGTTTGAATTGGGTGTTCCAGTGTTGGGTATCTGCTACGGCATGCAGACCATGGCTGCTCAATTGGGTGGTCAGGTGGCCTCATCATCTGCCCATGAATATGGTTATGCCCAAGTACGGGCACGTGGTCACTCTGCTCTGTTACAGGATATTGAGGATCACACCAGCCCTGAAGGCCACGGTCTGCTGGATGTCTGGATGAGTCACGGTGACCGGGTAGAAGAGCTGCCAGAAGGCTTCCGAATGATTGCTTCTACGGAGAATGCCCCATTGGCTGGAATGGCTGATGAAGAACGGCAATTCTACGGTCTACAGTTTCATCCTGAGGTGACACACACCAAACAGGGCAAGCGTATTATCGATCGCTTTTTGTTCAAGATCTGTAATTGCGAGGCACTTTGGACCTCAGAGCATATTATTGAAGAGAGCATCCGTCAGGTACGCGAGACGGTTGGCGATGGCCAAGTGGTTTTGGGTCTCTCCGGTGGTGTTGATTCATCCGTGGTTGCGGCACTGCTGCACCGGGCCATTGGCGACCAGCTGACCTGTGTCTTTGTTGATAATGGACTGCTGCGTCTGAATGAAGGTGATCAGGTGATGGCTACCTTTGCCCAGCATATGGGCGTCAAGGTGATTCGAGTCAATGCTGAGAAACGGTTTCTGAACGCCCTGAAAGGGATTCCTGAACCTGAGCAGAAGCGCAAGATTATTGGCAACCTTTTTGTTGATATCTTTGAGGATGAAGCAAGCCATCTGGACAATGTTGAATGGCTGGCACAGGGTACCATCTACCCTGATGTGATTGAGTCTGCGGGTGCAAAATCCGGCAAGGCCCATGTCATCAAGTCCCACCATAATGTGGGTGGGTTGCCGGAGGACATGAAACTGAAGCTGGTAGAGCCGCTACGTGAGCTGTTTAAAGATGAGGTGCGCAAGATTGGTGTAGAGCTTGGGCTGCCTTATGACATGATCTATCGCCACCCTTTTCCTGGCCCAGGCCTGGGGGTTCGTATTCTGGGTGAGGTGAAGAAGTCGTATGCTGATATATTGCGCCAGGCTGACAATATCTTTATCGAAGAGCTGTATAACCATGATCTCTACAACAAGGTTAGTCAGGCTTTTGCAGTATTTCTACCGGTGAAATCTGTTGGCGTGGTGGGTGATGCCCGCCGCTATGAGTATGTCATTAGTCTGCGTGCAGTAGAGACGGTGGACTTCATGACTGCACATATCGCCAAGCTGCCGTATGAGTTTTTGGAGCTGGTGTCAGGTCGCATCATCAATGAAGTGAAGGGCATCTCTCGCGTGGCTTATGATATTTCAGGTAAGCCGCCAGCGACTATTGAGTGGGAATAGGCGCGTCCCTAAATATTTCTGAACCTTGTCTCTTTGTGGCACGTTCTTAGATTGTGGACGTAGATACAGATCAACACTGGATGGAACACGCCATTGCACTGGCCAGCCGTGCTGAAGAGCAGGGTGAGGTTCCTGTTGGCGCCGTCGTGGTGCGGGATGGCGAGATAATTGGTGAGGGTTGGAACGCACCCATCAGCAGACATGATCCCAGTGCCCATGCTGAGATACAGGCCCTGCGAGATGCGGGGCAACGCGTGGACAATTACCGTCTTCCCGATGCAACACTCTATGTCACGCTGGAACCTTGTGTGATGTGCGCTGGCGCTATCATCCATGCGCGAATCAAGCGTCTGGTTTTTGGTGCTTATGACCCCAAAGGTGGGGCGGCAGGAAGTGTCTTTGATTTGCTGCCTTCGGATGGGCGCTTTAATCACCGGGTAGCGTCTGAAGGTGGTGTGCTGGAACAGATGTGCGCCGAGCAGCTGAAAGCCTTTTTTAAAGCACGGCGATAACAGTCTACAGCACGGCTGGTGAAATATTCAGTGGTGCTGGCTCTTCCATTTCGACCTGCTCATTCTGCTGGTTTTCTAACCAAATCAAAATATCATAATAGCTGCGAATGCTATCGACGTAGGTCACGGCCTCGCGTCCGCGAGCATACCCATGCTTGGTTTTTTTGTACCATTTCTTTTTACTCAACAGTGGCAGGGTCTGTTTCACATCGGCCCATTTATTAGGGTTGCCGCCGTTTTTCTGAGTGAGCTTACGGGCATCTTCCAGATGGCCAAAACCGATATTGTAGCTTGCCAGTGTCATCCAGAGACGGTCGGGTTCTTTAACCTTTTCTGAAATCTTTTTTTCCATCATCTGTATATAACGTGCGCCGCCCTGGATACTCTCAGCAGGGTCAAGTCGGCTTTTGATCTTAAGTTGCTTGGCCGTTACCAAGGTCAACATCATAATGCCGCGAACGCCAGTAGGGGATTTTGCCCTTGGGTTCCAATGTGACTCCTGATAGCCAATGGCTGCAAGCAACTTCCAATCAAAATTGCGTTCCAGTGCAGCCTTTTTAAACAGCGCCTTATATTTGGGTAACCGTGAGTTAGTGTGCCGTTTGAAGGTGCGTTTATCTACAAAATTGAGCCTTTCAGTATGGCCATAATGGCGTTCAATCAAATGTTCAAGTGTGCCGTCTTTCTTGGCTTTTTTAAAAAACTTCAATGCGGCATCGTAGAGGCTAGAATCTTCAGAGTGAGGGAATGCCCACGCCAGAAATTGAGGCTCAGTCAGGTCTATAGCAGGTTTTAATTCCTGGTAATAGCGTTGATTGAGTGCTGCTTCATTAGAGTCGGCAATGGTGTAATCAATCACCTGCTCTTTTAGAAGATAGAGAAGCTCATCGCTTTCTATATCATCCCGCGCCTCCCACTCCAGGTCAGGGTGTTCCTGTTTTAAGCGGATTAGCTCCTCTTCGTGACTGCTGCCCGCCATGATCTCCAGTGTGCTACCGATGGTGTCTGTGATTTTCCGGGGACGATAGGTGCCAGTCCGGTACATGAGCTGCTGGGTGATCTCCTGATAGGCCGGTCCAAAGCGCACCAAAGATTCACGGGCTTTAGTCACTGTCAGCCCAGCAGCAGCAAAGTGTGCCTCTTTACGGCTAATTGCAGGCAGGATTTCACTAAAACTATCAGGGATAACAAAACGGGCAGTCACACCAAGCTCTTCGGCGAAGTGTTGAACCAGGTCATACTCAAACCCCGTTAGCCCCTCAGCACCCTCATAGTAGGTGGTAGGGCTGTTCCGGGTAATAACCACCAGCTCCCCTTCCTGCTTGATCTGCTCCAGAATAGGAGTGGGCCTGCTACAGCTCAGTAGCGTAAAGGCGGCAAGGATAAGGAGAAGATAGCGCATCAAATGAGTTTACCCTGATGTTTGTGGAATATGAATGATGTAATATCTACATTATAGATACAGTGGTGTGGCCCAAATGAGATCTGTTAGGTAAAAGCCTAAAGAACTCTTGACCAGATCATATCAGTTTAGGAGAGGTACCGAAGTGGCCATAACGGCGCGGATTCGAAATCCGTTGGGGGCGCAAGCCCCACGAGGGTTCGAATCCCTCCCTCTCCGCCAATAAAGAGGCCTCGCTTAGGGGGTAGTGGCAGGAAGCACCCCATTCCTTCTTCCCTTCCTTGGTTGAATCAATTAGATGCTTTTGGCAGACTATGTCTGCCGGATATTGCTAGTTATGTGTCAAAGAGGTATTGATGAATTTATCAGCAGAAGTTAAGCAACGAATAAGTGAAGGGTTCAATGATGAAGAAGAGCAACAAGTGATTGATGCCCTATGTGACTACAAGTGGTTAAACATGGAGCCAGATAGAGCACATTCTGTAATCCTTGATTTATCAAAAGGTAAAATCAGTGAAGTAGAGCGTCTGGTGAAATTGGCAAATGATGATCCAAAACGCATCCTCGCTCCATATACGGCAATAAAGAGTAGAAATCCAACAAATTTAATATTTATTCTTGTTGGTATTAATCTCATCGCATGGGTTGTTCTCAAATATATAGTGCAATATTAAACGTACCCATATAATTTAGTTTATGAAAATAGATATACGACAATTAATGCCTCATGCAGATTATCATACGAAATGAGAAAGTATGGATAAAGCCATAAATCCAAGATGGGTTAAAAAAATGATTTATAAAGGCAGCGTCAACATTTGAGCCAGAAATTAAAGCATACAAAGTAAATCAACCTGTCATTTTGTTCACTAGTGCTTTCAAAATGACAGGTTATTTGTGACGTTGAGGCTGTAGGAAAACCCGAAAAACACTGGGTTTTTGAAGAAAAGCTAGCTGTAATCAGGTAAAATAGGCCCTGTAACCGGTTAATAT
>Ga0316187_10005319_pt1 | contig 11116 bp, 12 predicted proteins | sample CroRivburrow1_MG_FD_204927 | JGI IMG/M metagenome (GOLD analysis project Ga0316187, IMG submission 204927) | Coastal sediment microbial communities from Maine, United States - Cross River worm burrow 1 | ecosystem: Environmental > Aquatic > Marine > Coastal > Sediment | place: USA: Maine...
AAGTAGCCCAGCGTCTCGTATCCGAAGAAGCCGAGGATGGCCGCCGAACGCACCGCGCATTCGAAGCGGTAGAAGGCGTAGGCCGCCATATCCGGCGCGGCGGCCGGCAGCAACCCGAACAGGAAGTGCTGCAGGCTGGTGCCGCCGAGTTCGACGATGGCCTCGGCGCCGCGGTGCGGCGCTTCGTCGAGCATCTCCGAGAAGACCTTCGCCAGCGTGCCGGTGAAGGGCAACGAGATGGCCAGCACCGCCGCGCCGGTGTTCAGGCCGAACGCCGCCAGGAACAGCACCGCCCACAGCAGCTCGTGCACCGAGCGCAGGAGTGCGATGAGCACCCGCACCGCCCACTGCACGCCGCGCAGCCAGCGCGGGCGGTTGTGCCACCAGGTGTCCGCAGCCAGGAAGCCGAACAGCAGGCCGAAGATCAGCGACAAGGACATCGCCGCAGCCGCGAAGATCAACGTGCGGTAGGCGGCGACCGCGACTGTCGCCAGCAGCGAGCCGGATCCGGCAGGCGGCGCGTCCTCGTAGCTCAAGGCCGGACGCAGCGCGGCGCCGAAGAAGTCCGCGGCGATGCGCGCGCCCCCCGCCGAGGGCAGCAGTCCTCCGGCCGTCAGGCCGAGCCCGGCCCACGCCAATACGCCGGCGAGCAACAGCAGGAGCACGAGCACCGCGCGCGTCGACAACCGCGAGGGTCGCGCGAGCGCCGCGCGCGCGCCGGCCCTGTCCGGGTCAAGCATCGCGGCCCGGCAGCGCGTAGAGCGCATCGAAGTCGTCCGCGTCCAGCGCGTCGGACGCCGCGTCCAGGACCTTGTATCCGTCGCGCAGCCCGACCACGCGCGGGAAGCAGGCGCGTGCCAGTCCGAGGTCATGCAGGCTGGCGATCAGCGTCAGGCCGCGCTCCTCGGCGAGCCCGGTCAGGAGTTCCATCACGTCCCGCGCGCGCGCCGGATCGACCGACGCGACCGGCTCGTCGGCGAGCAACGCGCGTGGCTCCTGGAACAGCGCACGCGCGATGGCGACGCGCTGCTGCTCGCCGCCCGACAACGTGTCGGTGCGCTGGTAGAGCTTGTCACCGATGCCGACACGGTCGAGGATGGTCCACGCGAGATCCAGGTCCTCGGATGGAGGGAAGGTCATCGAACGCAGCGAGGCGAACATCCCGCGGCGCCCGAGCTTGCCGGACACCACGTTCTGCCACACGCGCAGGTTGGGGACCAGCGAATGATCCTGGTGCACGAAGCCGACCGCCGCGCGGGCCAGGCGCACCTCGCGCCGATCCAGCGCGGCGAGGTCACGGCCGCCGGCGAGCACCTCGCCCGACGACGGCCGCACCACGCCGTTGAGGACGCGCAGCAGCGTGGTCTTGCCGGCGCCGGAGGGGCCGACCAACGCGACGCGCTCGCCGGGGGCGACATCCAGGTCCAGGGACCGCAGGACATCCCCCCCGCCGAGCCGCACGCTCACCGCGCGGAGGCGGAAGCCGGCCGCGGTCAGTCGAGGAATCCGAGTTCGACCGCGAGGTCGTGGACCGGCTGGAAGTCGGCGTTGGTTGCCGGAATGATGCCGTCCGGACGCTGCGCGGCCTCGAGCAGCGCCGGATCGCTCATGCCGACCAACGCGGCCTGCAGTCGATCCGTGAAGCCCTCGCCGTAGCGCTCGTCGAGCACCGGGTGCGCGGTCCAGTTGTAGTCCGGGTAGCCGGGCGTAGTCCAGATCTTCACGCAGACCTCGGGGTCCAGCTTGCCCTCGGCGACCATGCGGTCGTAGGTGGTGTAGCTGAGCGCACCGGCCTGGTAGGTGCCGGCCTCGACCAGCTTGGCGGTCTTGTCGTGGCTACCGCTGAAATTCAGCTCCTCGGTCCCGAAGAACTCCTGCGGCGACTTGCCGCTGTTCTGCCGGATGAAGTGCTCCGGCATCAGGCGACCGGAAGTCGAGGAATCGGAGCCGAAGGTGAAGCTCACGTCGGCGATGCCCGCCGGGAAGTCCGCGCCCGGCGTCAGACCGGAGTCCTTGTGGGCGATGAAATAGGAGACGTACTCCGGGTCCACCTTGCCCTGGGCGATCGCGTGCGCGCCTTCGACCCGGGCGCGCGCCTGCACGCCGGTCAGCCCGCCGAACCAGGCCAACTGCACGTCGCCGTTGACGAAGGCCTCCACGGAAGCGGAGTAGTCGGATGCCGGCACGTACTCGACAGGCACACCGAGCGTCTCCGAGAGGTAGCCGGCGATGAGGCCGTACTTCTCGCGCAACTCGGTGCTGTTGTCGTCCGGGATGGCCGAGAAGCGCAGCGTCGCGCTCGCGCCGTCGTCGGCGCCCTCGGATCCGGAGCAGGCGGGGAGGAAAAGGAAAGGAACAAGGGCGAGAGCAACACGGCCCTCGCGGAAAAACGTCTTCGTCATGGATTACGGGGAGAACGGGCCGTCTCACGGACGGCGTGGCCGCGTACTGTACCAGCACCCCCAGGTCCCGCGACCGCGACGGGCTGCACGGCGGGCTAGCATGGGGCATGCTTCCGCTGCTACTCGGCGCCCTGCTTCAGGGCCTTGCCTCCCCCGGCCCCGCCTCGGCCCCCGCTGCCGCCCGTGCAGTCCCGGCCGAGGTCCAGGCGGTCGCCGAGGCGGCGCGCGACGAGCTGCTGCCGAGCTCGCCCGGCCTCTCCTTCGCGGTGCGCCGCGGCGACGAGGTGTGGGCATTCGCCTGGGGCTACGCGCACGTCGAGGACGCGACGCCGGTGACGACGCGCACCCGTTTCCGCATCGCGAGCATCTCGAAGCCGCTGACCGCGCTGGCGGCCGCCTTGCTGTGGCAGCAGGGCGGGCTCGACCTCGACGCCGACGTGCGCGGTCTGGTGCCGGAGTTCACCGAGAAGCCGTGGTCGGTGAGCGCGCGCCAACTCGGAGGCCACCTCGGCGGAGTCCGCCACTACAACGGGACTCCGCTGCCGACCGAGGCCCCTGGCGACGTCGTCGACGCGGTGGCGGTGTTCGCCGAGGACCCGCTGGTCACGGAGCCGGGCACCAAGTACGTCTACTCCACGTTCGGCTTCAATCTGCTCGGCGCGGTCGTGCAGCGTGCCGCAGGGCGCGACTTCCGCGCCTTCGTCGCCGACGCGGTGTGCGCGCCGCTGGGCATGGTCGATACCGTCCCGGAGGACGCCAAGCAGCCGTTCGGCGAGGTCGCGGCGCTGTACGAGAAACTGCCGGCCGGCATCGTCGCCGAGGTCCCGCGCGACGACCTCGGCTACAAGTGGCCGGGCGGCGGATACCTCTCGACCGCCTCGGATCTGGTGCGCATGACGCGCGCGGTCTGCGACGAACGGCTCCTGACCGCGGAAGCCCTGGCATTGATGCGCACCTCGCAACGCGACACTGCCGGCAAGGCGACCGGCTACTCCTTCGGCTGGTCGGTCGACCTCGACTCGGAGCAACGACTGCGACTGGCGCACGGCGGTGCGCAGAGAGGCGCCCGCGCCTTCCTGCTGGTCTATCCCGACCTCGACTTCGCGGTCGCGGTGCTCGCCAACTCCGGCGACAGCCAGGCCGGCAGCGGCCGCGCCGTACGCCGCGCCGCGAACGCGTTGCTCCAGGTCTGGACGCGGGACGCCGATACAACGGAATGAAGTCCGTCGTCCGGCTCCTCGTCCTCGTCGCCCTCGTGCTCCTGGCGCGGGAGGGCTGCGGGAGGATGGGCAGCGCGGTCGGACAGGAGGCGCCGGCCTTCACCGGCGGCACCTGGGTGGTCAACGGCGCCCCGCCGCCGATGGTCGACGGGCGACCGCGCGGCTGGACGCTGTACGCCTTCTACTCGCCGACCTGAGGCCCGTGCATCCGGGAAGTCCCGGAGCTCGTGCAGCTCCAGGCGCAACATGGCGGCGGCGACTTCCGCGTGGTCGGGCTGACCGTCGCGAACGCGCGCTCGGCGACCGACTTCACGAGCCGGCACGGCGCCGCCTACCCGATGTACGCGGACGCGCGCGCGCAGTTCGCGGCGATGGAGATCCGCTACGTCCCGGCGGTCTACCTGGTGGACCCCGATGGCACGGTGGTCGCCGAGGGCCTGGACGCCGCGCGCAAGCGTATCGCCAAGGGCATCGACGCCTGAGCGCCGAACCGGCGGTTTCCCGGCCGGCCCCCGCCTAGGCGTCCGGCTCGTCCGGCGCCGCGGCACCACTCCAGGTGCGCTCGCCGTAGCGGTCGACCGACACGCAGTCCTCGAAGTGCAGCACGCCCAGTCGCGGGCGCGCCGGCTGCGCGGCCTTGCCGACCGTGACCATCAACAGCGGCGGGCAGTGCGGCGGCAGGCCCAGGATGGTCGTCACCTTGGCCGGGTCGTAGCCGATCATCGGGCAGCTGTCGTAGCCCATCGCGCGCGCCGCGAGCATCAGGTTCATGCCGGCCAGTCCGACCGAACGGCAGGCCTCGTCGCGCAGCATCGTCGCCTTGCCCTCGTAGATACCCGACACGAAGCCCTCGAACATCGTGCGTACCTGCTCGGGTGCGAAGCGCAGGAAGCGATCGTGGCGGTTATGCGCCTCGAGGTCACCGGCGATGATGATGGTCGCCGCGCAGTCGCGCACCTGCACCTGGTTCCACGACGCGTCGCACAGCGCGGTCTGCACCTCGCGGTCCGTGCAGACCACGAACTGCCAGTTCTGGATGTTGAAGGAACTCGGCGCGAGCATCGCCGCCGACACCAGCCGGCGCAGTTCCTCCTCCGTCAACCGATGCTCGGGCTCGTAGTACTTGACCGAACGGCGGGTTTCGATGGCTTCGAAGACGTCCATGGCGGGAATCCGGGCCTTGCCGGGCCGCGCATCCTAGCCGCGCGCCGGAAACGACAGCCGCGGTCTCAGCCGCGTGCGTGCCAGGCCTCGAGCAGCGCCGTCTCGCGCTCGGGAGCCAGGCTGCGGCCGAGCGTGCGCGGTTCGTCGAGCGCGGTCCGCGCCCACGCCAGGGTGTCGCGGATCGTGTCCCCCGCCGGGCGGTGCGCGAGTCCCGCAGCGACCGCCTTGGCGACCACGTTCGGACCGTTCGGCATCGACTTCGGGATCCACAACGGCATCTCCACGTAGGGCCCGACCTTCTGCTCGAGCAGGAACGCGTCGTCCGCCCAGGTGAAGGACGCGTCGGAGCCGGTCACGACCTTGCAGCCGTGCAGGTATTCCTGCATCGACAGCGGCACACCGGGTCCGTTCGCGTTGTAGACGCCGGACAGTCTCCGCTCGCAGCACTCCAGCAGGAAGGCCGCGAGGTCACGGACGTCGATGAACTCGACACCCGCCTGCGGGTCGCCAGGCGCGAGCACCTCGCCGCCGCGCGCGACGCGCACCGGCCAGTAGGTGAAGCGGCCGCTGTTGTCGCGCGGCCCGACGATCAGCCCCGGGCGCACGTTCGACACGCGCCCCGGCATCGCGGCCTCGGCGGCCTGTTCGCACAGTGCCTTGAGCGCGCCATAGGTCGCGCCGGTGACCTCTTCCACCGTCGGGTCCTCGAGGACCTGCACCGGCGAGGACTCGTCGAGCGGATCGCCCTCATCCTGGTAGACCGAGACCGTCGACACGAACACGTAATGGCCGACCCGCTCCTTCAGCAGCTCGGCGGACAGCGCGACTTGACGGGGCACGTAGCCGCTGGTGTCGATGACCGCGTCCCACTCGCCCTCGGCCAGCGAGTCCAACTGCCCGTCGCGGTCGCCGACGCGCTTGTCCAGGTCGGGGAACATGTCCGGATTGGAGCGCCCGCGGTTGAACAGCGTGATCTCCCAGCCGCGCGCGGTCGCCTCTTCGACCACCGCAGGGCCGAGGAAGCGCGTCCCTCCCAGCACCAGCAGACGGCCCTTGCGCGGTGCGCCCGCGGTCAACGGCTGGGCCGCCGCGGCACGCGCCGCGAAGGGCAGTGCTGCGCCGCCGAGCGCCGCGGTCCGCAGGAAAGAGCGACGCGAGGGGCGGTCGGCGTCGGCAGGAGACGGAGGCGGGGGTATCTTCATCGTCGAATGCCCTACGCTACGCGCGTCCGGCCGTATGGCAGGGCGTTTCCCGGATGGCCGCGCCTCCCCCGCCGCACCGCACTGCCCTGCAGCGCCTGCTCAACCTCGCCCCCGGCGAGCGCGCCGGCCTGCTGCGCGGCATGCTCTACGGCTTCCTGGTGCTGGCGGGGCATGCGGTCCTCAAGCCGGTGCGCGACGAGATCGGCTCGGAACTGCGCGACTGGCTGCCGGTGCTGTGGACCTGGACCTTCATCGGGACCTGCGCGCTCGCGCCGCTCTACGGCCTGGCAGCGGCGCGCTGGCCGAAGGAGCGTCTGGTGCCGCGCGTGCTGCTCGTCTGTATCGGCTGCCTGGCGGTGTTCTGGGTCCTCCTGCGCGGCCTGCCGGCGGGTCCGAACCGGACCGCCACCGAAGCGGTCTTCTACGTCTGGGCGAGCGTCTTCAACCTCTACACGGTGAGCCTGTTCTGGGCTCAGATGACCGCGCTCTACCGCAGCGAACAGGGGCGACGCCTGTTCGGCCTGCTGACCCTCGGAAGTTCGATGGGCGCGATCGCCGGTCCGCTGCTGGTGCGCCTGCTCGCCGGACCGCTCGGCAACGCGCAGATGTTGCCGATCGCGGCCGGACTGCTCGGCGGTGCGGCGGTCTGCGCGCGGGCGACCGCGCTGCGCGCACTCCCCGCGACCGATGCGACCGCGTCCTCGCCAGGGGACCTGCGCGGCGTCGCGACCGGCCTGCGCACCTTGTTCCGCTCACGCTATCTGCTCGCGGTCGCCGGCTACCTGCTGCTGTCGCTGGTCGGCGCCGGCTTCCTCTACTTCCTGAAGGCGGAGATCGCCGGCGAGGCCTTCAGCGACCGCGCGCGCAGGCTGGAGTTCTTCGCGCTGGTCGAGGCGGCCGGCAACACGCTCACCGTGCTGCTGCAGGTCTTCGTCACCGGCCGCGTGATGGGACGCTTCGGAACGCTGCCCGCGCTGCTCGTGCTACCGGTGCTGACGGTCGGTTTGTTCGCGGCGCTCGGCACCTGGACCACGTTGCCGGTGCTGGTCGCCTGCGACCTCGGCCGCAGGGCCGGCAACTACGCGTTCTCGAAGCCGGCCCGCGAGGTGCTCTACACCGTGGTCGACGAGCGCGCGCGCTACCGTGCCAAGCCGCTGCTCGACACGGTCGTCTACCGCGGCGGCGACGTCGGCATCGCCTGGCTCTACGAGGCACTGGCCTCCGCCGGCATGGCGGCAGGAGCCCTGGCTTGGGCTGTGGTACCGTGCGCGCTCGCCTGGGCTGCACTGGCCATTCCGTTGGGCCGCGGCCACCGCCGCCGCGAGGCGTCTACCGGCTCTTCCGAACCCCGAATCGATCCCGAATGAGACTCCCCTTCCTGTTCGCCCCGCTGCTCCTGCTGGGCTCCTGCGTCATCGCCGTCGGCAACGAGGGCACCGTCTCCGACTACGGCCACGCGGCCTCGGTCGACCATGCCATCTGCGTGCTGCGTGGCACCGAGGGCAACGAGGCCGTGACCGGCACCGTGACGTTCACGCAGCAGCCGGGTGGCGTCCTCATCGAGGCCGAGATCGCCGGCCTGACGCCTGGCAAGCACGGCTTCCACATCCATGAGTGGGGCGATGTGGACTGCGCCGACGGCACCTGCACCGGCGGCCACTTCAACCCCACCGGCGCCGCGCACGGCGGCCCGGATTCGGCCGAGCGCCACGTCGGCGACATGGGCAACATCGAGGCGGACGCCTCGGGCAACGGCGTCTACCGCCGCGTCGACAAGGTCATCCGCCTCGGCGGGCCGTCCTCGATCATCGGCCGCGCCATCATCGTGCATGCCGGCGAGGACGACCTGACCTCGCAGCCGACCGGGGCCGCCGGCGCGCGCGTCGCGTACGGCGTCATCGGTATCGGCAAGGCCGACAGCTAGCGCTCAGCGGAGCGTTCCGAGGCGACCGCCGCCGCCGGACACGGTCGCGGCGGTCGCCGCGTGCCAGCCCTCCCCGCCGACCGGCTGCCAGCTGCGGCCATCGTCCTGGGAGCGGTCGGAGCCGGTCGGCCCGACCGCCAGCCAACTGCCGTCGCGCAGGCGCACCACGCAGGAGCGATAGCCGCGCGGCCCCGCTTCGGCCGCGACCGGGTGCCAGGTCCGCCCGCCGTCGTCGGACCAGGCAGCGTGACCGCGCGCCTGCTCCGGCAGTAGGTAGTCGCCGCCGACCGCCACCCCGGTGCGGGCGTCCGCGAAGGCGACCGAGAACACGCCCGCGCCAGGGCCGGACAGGAAGGGTGCCGCGACAGCCACCCAGCTCGCGCCGCGGTCTTCGCTGCGCAGGATGCGCGTCGCGCTGCCCCCGGTGCCGAGCCAGACGAGACCGTCAGGACCGCAGCACAGGCTGGTGCCGGATGCCGCGAAGGCATACTCGCCGGTCACCGCAAGCGGGCAGGACTGCTGCGGCAGCGGCTGCCAACTGCGACCGCGGTCCTCGCTGCGCAGCAACATCAGGCGTCCCTTCAACGGGTCGCCGACCGCGAGGCCGGTGCCGTCCGGCCAGAAGTCGATGCCGTCCAGGAATCCGGCCGGGTCGCGGTTGCGCCAGGTCTCGGTCCAGGTGCGACCGGCATCCTCGGTCCGGAACAGGCGCGAAGCCTCGCCGGGCCCCGCTGCCATCAGGACGGCCACGTCGGCCGAGAAGGCGTGCAGGTCCCGGAAGTCCAGGTCCTCGCCCCCAGGCGGCGCAGGCAGTCGCTCCCAGCTACGTCCGTGGTCGCGCGAGCGGGCCACGGTGCCCTCGCTGCCGCCCGCCCAGACGGTCCCGTCCGGGGCGGCGTGCAGGCCACGGAGCGAAGGTCCGCCCTCGAGAGCGGTCGTCCCGCGCGGCACCGGAGGGGGTGCCGCGCAGGAGACCGCGAGCAGGAGGGCACAGAGGCCCCCTACCGGCACCCACGGCCCGAGGCGGGCGGGACGGGGCACCGTTCCGCCCTAGTCAGCGGGGTCGAAGTCGCGGTCCATGACCGTCTTGCGCTTCGCGGCGTCGGCGTTCGCGATCGCCTGGTCGCACATCTGGCGGACCATCTCCGAGAGCTTGGCGGCCACGGCGCCCGAGGTGGACATGCCGGACTTGGCCTTGATGTAGTTTTTCAGTTTCGATTGGACGACGAGGATCTCGGATTCAGACATCGGGGCTCCTGGTTGGATTTGGGGGTGAGTCGGACCGCGAAAACGGCCTGAGGCCAGTCTAGACGTCTCGGAGCCGTGTCAAGGGGCCATTCGGCCGCTTTCGGGCTTCGACGCCGGGCAGCCAAAGAGTCGGAATTCCTCTCCAGAGCGGCCTGCGGGCGGCCGCCAATGGGCCGCTCGGGACCTCGGCGCCGTTCAAGGAACAGGCGCCTGGAGGCCGATGTTACAGGGACATGGTCCCACCGCTCCACGCCTGGACCGCCTGCGCCACAGCTCTGCTGGCGCTAGCGGCCCCCTGCGCAGCCACCTCAGCTGCCCAGGATGCCCAGGAGCGAGCCGCGGCAATTGCAGCCCAAGATCCAGTGGCAGCCGAGGCTCGCGGGTGGGTCCACTTCGAGGCCGGGCGAATGGACAATGCGCTGGCCTTGTTCTCTGGCGCGACCGAGCAAGGTCGTTGGCAGGCCTGGCGCGGCGTGGCCGAGGTCCACCGCAAGCGGGGCGAGCAGGACTCCGCCCGGGAGGCCTTCGGCAGACTGCTAGCCGGTGACCCCGCGGACGACGATGTCCGGCTGGAGTACGCGCTGCTGTGCTCCTGGAGCGGGCGCTACGACGAGGCCGAAGCGGAACTCCGGCGGCTCGAAGAGCAGGCCGAGGACTTGGAGCTGCGCGAGCGCGCCCGCCGCGCCCGGGCCGACAACGCGGCATGGTCGGGCCGCCACCATGAGGCCTGGCGGAGCTACCGCGAGGAACTGCAACTGCGCCCCGACGACACCGAGGCCCTGATCGGCCTCGCCGAACTGGAGCTCTGGAAAGGGCGCGCCGGACAAGCCCGCCAGCACTTCCTGCAGGCGCTCGAGCGCCAGCCGAGCTCGGATCGCGCGCGCGACGGTCTTGCCGAGGCCGACTCCCTGCTCGCCCCCGAGTTCCTGTTCCAGCTCCAGTTCCTGCACGACAATTCCGGCTGGAACCGCTTCAAGCTCCTGACCGGCGCCGAGTTCGCGCCCGACGCCACCGCCTATCCCGGCTGGCGGATGTTCCTGGGTACCGAGTACGCGGCGTTCGAGGACGGCTCCGGTGCCGACCTCGAGCGCGACAGCATCGTCACCCGCCAGATCCTGCGGCCCGACCCCTTCACGCGCGTGCACCTCGACTTCGAGTTCGGTGACCACCGCGACGAGACCACCGTGCGCGGCGGCGTCGAGGCGCAACACGAGTACGCCGCCGACATCTACCTGTGGGGCGGCTGGCGACACGACGACTTCATCAACGCCTACGCGCCGATGCCCTTCGACCGCTACAACCAGGCGCTGGCCGTCGATCTGGCGCGCGGCGACGTGGTGCAGGCCGACACGCTGCAAGCCGGCGGCGCGTACGACCCCGCAGAGGGTTGGGGCGGTCTCGGCAATCTGATGGTCGGCACCATCGACGACGGCAACGCGCGCAACGAAGCGTACCTGCAGGGCCATCACCGCACCCGCGAAGGCTCGCAGTCGGTGACCTGGCGCGGCTTCTTCCATTGGATGGACTACCGCGAGCCGTCGCCCCTCTACTACTCGCCCGCGAGCCGCGACGGCATCGGCGGTGGCTGGCGCTGGGAGCGCCTCGAGCAGGCCTGGACGGCCTTCGCCGACCTGTCGGCGTTCTGGGAGTCGGCGACGCTCGACGGCCTGGGCTGGCAAGCCGGCGCCGGCTGGAGCACCGAATGGGAGCCCGGGGCGGCCGCAGGCCTCGAAGTGCACTACTTGAGCAGCGATTCCGGCCGCACCGGCGACGCGCGGTACTCCTCCTGGGCAGTCCTCGTCCACATCACCTACGACTTCTGACCGACGATGGCTGACCGCCGCATTCCCGCCGCTTCCTGGTTCGCCCGCCAAGGCGACTCTCAGCGGAAGCTGCTCTGGGCGCTGGCCGCGATCTCGCTGGCCGGCCTGCTGTTCGGCGTGTTCGCGCCGAATG
>Ga0316187_10005321_pt1 | contig 11112 bp, 9 predicted proteins | sample CroRivburrow1_MG_FD_204927 | JGI IMG/M metagenome (GOLD analysis project Ga0316187, IMG submission 204927) | Coastal sediment microbial communities from Maine, United States - Cross River worm burrow 1 | ecosystem: Environmental > Aquatic > Marine > Coastal > Sediment | place: USA: Maine...
CAGCTCCTGGGTTGGAAGCTTCCGCGCGCCGAGCTGGGCGATTGTACGCCGAGCTGCCTCCTCGCCAACCCCCTGGCTGTCCTCGAGATCCGCGTAGTGCCGCGAGGCCGACCAGTGGTAGCCGCTTCGCTTCTTGCCGTCTTCGTCGTCGGCGACTGGATTGACGACGATCGAAGCGTAGGTGCCGTAGTCGCTGCCCGCGAACCCGCCACTCGTAACTAGCGCGCTCACGCCCCTGGCACGGGTGAACGAGGCTCCTTCGCTGTTGGTGATGCGCGGATCGGAATCAAACGCAGCACGCTCTCCGCGCAACGCCCTGGCGAGCGCTTCGTCGGCAGAAATCTGGCTGATAGCTTCGTCGAACGTCTCCAAATCTGCCCACTGCGAGCTCGACGACAGCTCCGATGGATCGGGCGGGCCCGCAAACTCGTCCGACTCACTGAGCCCCGCGAGCTCGAGCGCATCTTCGATCAGCGTCCGTTGACCCGCATCGCTCAAGTCGCTCGTATAGGTCGACGCGACGCGCTGACCGATCATCACCCTCAAACCGAGGGCGCGCGAGCCGGCTTCCTCGACCAGTTCCGGCTCACCCATGCGCACCTTCACGGACAGATGAGACCCGCTGTGCGCGCCGGCCTCCGCCACATCGGCGCCGCCCTCGATCGCGCGGTCCACCACCGAACGCCCAAGGTCGATGAGTGCTCTGGCCTCTTCCTCCGCCTTGCTCATCCGCCTGCCACCTGCGTCCCGCCAACGGTCATCGAGGCGATCTTGATCGTCGGACAACCGACACCGACCGGCACGGATTGCCCCTCCTTGCCACAGGTCCAGATCCCATCCGAGACCTCGAAGTCGTGACCCAGATTGACCACGTTGCGCATTGCCTCCGGCCCATTGCCAATGAGGTTCACGCCCTTGAGCGGCGCAGTGACTTTTCCGTTTTCGATCAGATAGCCCTCGGTCAGGGAGAACACGAAGTCGCCATTGGAGATGTCGACCTGCCCGCCACCGAATTTCTTGGCGTACACCCCGCGGCTGACACTGCGAATGACGTCCTCGGGTGCATCCTGCCCGCCGAGGAGCATCGTGTTGGTCATGCGCGGCATCGGGTGGGAGCGGAAGCTCTGCCTGCGTCCGTGCCCGTCCGAGCTAATTCCGAAAAAGTCCGCGCTGTGGCGATCTTGCATGTAGCCCTTCAGGACACCGTCCTCGATGAGAACGGACCGAGTTGGAAGTTGCCCCTCGTCATCCACGTTGATGGAGCCACGTGACCCTTGCAGCGACGCGTCGTCGACGACGGTGCACAACGCACTGGCGACCTCCTGGCCCACGCGGCCCGAGTAGTTGCTCGTCTTCTTGCGATTGAAATCCGCCTCTAGGCCGTGCCCGACGGCCTCGTGAAGCAAGATCCCGCTGTCGCCAGGCGCCAGGACCACATCCATTTCGCCTGCCGGCGCCTCACGCGCGTCCAGCATCACCAGCGCTTGCTGCACGGCCTGTTCGGCATGCCATTCTGGGGTCTGATCGTCGAAGTACTCGAGCCCCATTCGGCCGCCGCCTCCCGAGGAACCCGATTGGCGGTTCCCTCCGTCCTCGGCGATCACACGAATGCCGAACCGGATCAGCGGCTGACGGTCGTGCGCCATGTGCCCCAGGCTATTGGCGATGAGCACCTCGCGAACACTCTCGGCGAAGGAGGCATCGACCCGGACCACGCGCGCGTCGGAAGCTCGCGCAGCACGATCAGCACGTTCGAGAATCGTCTTCTTTGCCTCGCCTTCCACGTCCAGGGATTCGACCGAGACCGGATATCGGCTGGGCATGTCACGCATCGACACGTCGACTGGCGCAATCGGCCGGCCGCCGGCTGCGATCTGAGCCGCGGTCTCCGCCGCCTGCTTCATTGCGTCGAATGAGAAATCTTCGCAATAGGCATAGCCGGTCGCATCGCCCTTCATGACCCGGACGCCCAGCCCCATCGACACGGCCCTCGTGGCGGATTTCAGGATCTGCTCGTCGTAGACGTAGCCTCCGCTGACGGAGTACTCGAAAAACAAATCCGCGTAGTCGCCGCCCTTTTGGAGGGCGATCCTCAAGAGGCGATTGGCGATGTCCGCATCGATGGTATGCGACCCGTGCTCGGCGAACGGGGCATGGTAACGGCCTGTCATGAGTTAGCGCGCACTCTAGAGCCCGGGTCCAGCGATGGCCACTTCTATCGACTGAGGAACCCGATTACGGCGTCGATGACGCGCTTCTGACGCGCTCGCCCGAGCCCCGCGAAGATCGGCAGAGCCAGGACTTCGCGGCTAGCCTGCTCTGACACTGGAAGCGATCCCTCTCCGTAGCCGAGATGCGCGAAGCATTCCTGCCGATGAAGCGGCACTGGGTAGTAGATCGCCGTCGCGATCTTTTCGGCTTGGAGATGGGCTTGCAATTCGTCCCGGCGGGAGGTGCGGAGGACATACTGATTGTAGATATGGCCCTCGAAGCGGCGCGGCGGAGGCCGCAGCAAGCTCTCGTCCAAGCCGGAAGCGGAAAACGCGGCATCGTAGCGTGCTGCGTTCTCTCGCCGGCGTGAGGTCCATCCCTCGAGCTCGGGGAGCTTCACGCGCAGGAGAGCGGCTTGCAGAGCGTCGATGCGAAAGTTCCCGCCGATCACCGAATGGTAGTACTTGGGATTGCTCCCGTGCGCCCGCATCATGCGGGCCTTGTCCGCAAGTACAGAGTCCTGCGTCGTCACGAGCCCGCCATCCCCGAAGCCGCCCAGGTTCTTCGATGGGAAGAACGAAAAACAACCGAATGCACCGAGGCTACCGACGGGACCCGCCGGGCTCTTCGTGCCAATCGCCTGCGCTGCGTCTTCGATGATCGGAAGGCCGTGCTTCGTCGCGACTCCCGACAACGCGGCCATGTCGCAGGCCTGTCCAAACAGGTGAACGGGAAGAATCGCACGTGTGCGCGGCGTCACCGCTGCCCCGACCTGCTCCACATCGATGTTGAACGTGTCGGGCCGAATGTCGACGAAGACCGGGGTCGCGCCTACGCGGGCAATGCATCCGGCCGTCGCGAAGAACGTGAATGGTGTGGTGATCACCTCGTCGCCTCGACCGATGCCCAGCGCCATCAGCGCGACCATCAACGCATCCGTCCCGCTCGACACGCCAACCGCGTGGTCCGCACCGATGTAGTCGGCGACCTCGCGCTCAAACGCTGCAACCTCAGGGCCGAGGATATAGTGTCCGGACCGAATGACCTCAGCGGCCTTCTCGGTCAGCCGATCGATCAGCGGCCCGTTCTGGGCCGCGACGTCGAGCATCGGGATCGCATCTTCACTCACCGCTCGTCACCCTACGGCATCCCTGCGCGGTCACGTCGTACTCGTCGCCACATCGGGCGCACAAGCCGTCGTCCGGTAGCACCTCGCCGCAACGGCACGCCCAGGCCAAGCGTCGGGCCGGATTGCCCACCATGACCGCATGGGCCGGGACGTCTTTGGTCACCACGCTGCCCGCGCCGATGAGCGCGTACTCCCCAAGGGAGTGTCCACACACGATGGTCGCGTTCGCGCCAACGGTCACGCCTCGCCCCACGGGCGTAGGGGCGAATTCTTCTTTGCGTTCGACGTGCGCACGGGGCGTCAACACGTTGGTGAATACGCAACTCGGTCCAAGAAAAACGTCGTCCGCGATCGTGACGCCTGCATATACCGACACGTTGTTTTGGATCTTCACGCCGTCGCCGATCTCCACTCCCGGACCAATGAAGACGTTCTGTCCGAGGACGCAGCTCGCGCCGATCGTTGATCCGCTCGATACGTGAGTGAAGTGCCAGATGCGCGTTCCAGCGCCGACCCGCGCGCCATCATCGACCACAGCCGTTTCGTGAATGACCGGTGCGCCCATCACCGCTCCCCGGCGAGCTCGATGCGCGCGCCTCCCTGCGCCAGCGATGCAGAGCCGCCTTCGAGCGTCCTAACGACATGAAGGCCGGACTCCCCGTCGGCGACCGGCGCTTTCCGAGTGCGAATGGCCTCGAGAAACGCCAGGCACTCGCGGCGCAAGGGCTCGGTCATCTTGAGCGCCGGGATGAGAATGTCGCCGGTGCGAATTCGAACGCCCTCTTCGTAGCTGAGGGTCGCCGGCGGTTCGACGCCTTTGTCGAACACGGCAAGCTTCTGGTCGGGAGACGTGTCGTCGAAGACAGCCATCTTCCGGTCACCGACCACGGTCAGCTTTCGCTTCTTGTGCGGATCGAGCCAGCTCACGTGGACGTGCGCCATGCGGCCGCCGGGATAGTGGAGCGTTGCAAACACCACGTCTTCAATGCCGCGTTCGGACTGCAGATAGGACGAACCGGTCGCACTGACCGCCTCAGGACATGCCCCCAATAGATAGTTGGCGACCGAGATGTCGTGCGGAGCGAGGGACCACCAGGCGTTTTCCTCGCGGCGAACCACACCGAGGTTGAGGCGTTGCGCGTAGACGTACAGCACGTTCCCGAGCTCGCCGTCATCGATGAGGCCCTTGAGACGCTCGACGGCCGGATGATAGAGGAGCAAGTGACCCACCATGAGGATGCGTCGATCTCGCGCGGCAAGGGCGCAAAGAGCTGCCGCCTGGTCGCCCGAGAGGCACAAAGGCTTCTCCACGAAGACGTCCCGACCCGCGCGAAGAGCGGCTTCGGCCACCTCGAAATGGGAGGGGGCGTGGGTGGCTACTACGACCGCCGAAACCGAGGGATCGTCGAGAACGACTTGCAGGTCCGTGACTGCCGAAACACCCGGATAGAGCGCCGCCATCTCGCTTCGGATGCCATCGTGGTGATCACACACGTAGCGGAGATCGGCCTCTGGGATAGCCGAGTAGTTCCGAACATGGTTCTTGCCCCAACCGCCCGCCCCGACGACGGCAATCCCCACTGGCTCAGATCGACTCAAGCGGCCCCCGCCTCATCCGGGTAGTTTAGCAGGCCGGGTGCCCTTCCTCGAAACTTGTGCCTGGATCGTTCGGTCAGCGCAGCATGGCGCGGCATTCGGACACGTATTGGCCTTTACCGAGCTTCACGCAGTTTTGGTAGGCCTGGCGCGCGCCTTGCCGATCGCCGCGCATCTGCCGCGCCGCGCCGAGGGTGACCCAGGCCAGGGCGTTCGTGGGGTCCACCGCCGTCGCGCGCTCAGCGAGCTCAGCCGCCTCACGCGTGTGGTTTCGCGCCAGCATCAGGCGAGCGAACTCGGCCAACGCGCGGCTCCCCTCCGGGTTGAGCTCGATCGCGCGCCGGTAGGCAGCCGAAGCGCGCGCGCCTCGTTTGAGTCGTCGAGCCAGAGCGAGCTGCGCCTCATAGGTATCCACGGCACCCGTCTCGGGGAAGATCGCGTCGGGATTCGGAGCGGGGGCAGGCTCGGTGTCCGGGGCCGGGGCCGGGTCGGTGACCCTGGGCGGGGCGGGGGTGGTGTCCGGCGGAGCCGGGGCCGGGGCCGGTTCCGTGACGGGGGCCGGGGCCGGGTCGGTGTCAGTGTCAGTGCCAGCGGCGGTGTCAGCGGCGGTGTCAGCGGCAGTGTCAGCGGCAGTGTCAGTGACAGCGGCGGTGTCAGCGCCACCCGGCGAGAACAGATACGCGAGAGCCGCTACGGCAGCGCCGATCGCCAGGACCAGCAGCGCCCAGGGCAACATCGTTGGCTTCGCTGGACGCCTTGGAGCGATGGAGCTCGGTCGTAACGCGCGCGGCGCGCGAATGCTCGCCTCGGCCGCTTCCCGTTCGAACACCTGTTCGTACGTGAGCGGAGGTGGGTCCACCTCGGAAGGCTCGTGGTAGTCGACAATGGGTTCGCGCTCTTGTTCCTCGCCGCGCTCCACGGCCGCGTCGATCGGGCGGTCGCTCGGAGGCGTCGAGCGTATGAATGGGCCCGGCGGCGGATCCGAGTCGATCGCGACGATCGCTTCCTCGACCTCCGGATCGTCGCAGAGCTCGTCCAAGGTGCTGTCCCATTGCCCAACCTCAACCGTCTCGCGACCGGAGATGTCTTCACCCTCGTCGACCGCGGGAACCCGCCCTGCCCAATTCAGGATCGTTCCGCCCGCATACATCGAACTCTCGGGCCGCACTGCCTGGAAACCTGCAGGCGTCTGCTGACGCGTACGGGCCGGCGGCGGCGCAGGCTGCCATCCCGAGTCGCCCTCAGGCGGCGAGTCGGACGGCGGCGTAAGAGCGGCCGGCGCTCCGGATGGCTTCGTCACCGCATGCTCCAGAGCCAGGTCGTCCGCGGTCGCCGGGGACGGAAGCGACACAGGCGTCGACTTCATATCCGAGGGGGGCACCGACGCCGGCACCCAGCCTGTCTCGAGCACCGACTCTGGCACCGACGCTGGCACTGACGCTGTCGCTGGCACCGACCCGGACACCGCCGCCATCTCTGGCGCCGTCACCGAGGTCGACGAGTGCGCCACATCCGGGAGCCTCGGCGCCGCGGGCACGGCAACGCCCTCAAGCGGCAAGCCGGCCGGCCCTGGAATTGTGTTGATGCCCTCTTTCGGAGGCGGGGCCGAGGATCGAACGGAGACCTCGGTGAGGATCGGAATGCTGTCCTGGACCCGACCGACCTCACGAACCATTCCCTCGAAGTACAGGTCCACGACTTTGCGCAGGGCTTCGACGTGGTCTCCCCCATGCGCGCGCAGCAGCTCCCCCACACTCTTCTTCCCGTCGATCAGACGAACCATCTCGTTCTGGTCGTCGGGCATGTCGCGAAGCCGCTCGCGAAGCATCTCCGCGTCGACCTCGAGCACGGCATCGAACGACGGGAGGAGCTCGGACAACCGGCTCCACTCGTCGAGCCTTCGCATGCCTTCCATCAAGAGCGCCTGCGTGGTCCGGTGGACGGTGCGCTCGCTCAGGCTCACACGCCTGAACTCGAGGTCAAACGTGCCGTCGCGCCAAAGCAGGTGCCGATAGACTGCATCCTCGCCGATCAATTCCTCGACCGTAGCGTTGATCACCGCGCCAGAATCAAAGGATATCATCCCCGCTTGCCCATCGGTCGAGACGAGGGTGAGCACACCGGATTTCCGGCTCACGTCGATTGTCTGCAACAGGTCGACGACGCTCATCTCAGAAAGCGAGCCGCTGAACCGCGTGCGCGCGTCGCTACTCTTGTGCGCAAGCCCGGCGCGCGCCTGCCGCGCGAGCTCGATGCCAACACGGGCGACCACCTCACGAATGTAGATCGGCTTGGTGAGGTAGTCCTCGACGCCGAGCTCCAGCCCACGGATCTTGCTTTCGATCGACTCATCGCTCGACAGGAACATGAACGGGATATGCGACCATTCCGAATTCTGCCGCAGCTGTTCGACGAACTCGAAGCCATTCAAGTCGCTGAACGTCGTGTCGGAGAGAATCAGGTCCGGCTTGTTGGCATGCAGGATCTCGAACGCCTTCCCCACACTGGGACAGCCGGCCACGTTGTAGCCGGCGTTCCGGAGGCTCACCTCGAGCACGCGGAGGCTCCGGGGATCGGCATCGACGACGAGAAGGTTTTGCTTGGTCACTGCGGCCTTTTGTCAGCGGGATTGTGCGAATGGGCACACTGCCATGTCAAGCATGCCTTCCGGCCGCCGACGTGATAACTTGGCAATCGTGGGATGAAAAAGATTGGGGGCATCCAAAGCGTGATCATCGGCGCAGTACTCGTACTGGTTGCCTGTGAAAAACCGCACGCCGATATGGCGTTTCATGAGCTGGACCCGAACTTCGGGGGCCTCCAGGGAGGCAAGACGGTGAAGGTCGTTGGCCGGGGTCTGCGGTTGGACATCGGCTATGCCGTCTACTTTGGTCAGCTTCGGTCTCCCCAGGTATCGATTCAAAGCGAAAAGGCTCTGCTCGCCGTGACACCGCGACACGCGATCCCGGGGGCGGTCGACGTGACCATCCGCGCGGACAACGGCTCGGTGTTCGTGATCAAGCAAGGCTTCGAGTACATCAATCAAGGGGGCAGCCTCTTGGACGAGTCCGAAGCACCCTAGCCCTCACGGGCCGGCATCGGCTCCTCCGTCTGCACCCGCGTCTGGTGAGGGCAAGCACACGCCCGACAGGCAGGCCAAGCCCGCAGCGCACTGGCCAGTCCGGGTGCACGGCTCATCGAGCTGTTTTGGCTGCGCGTCGCGGCCACAGCTCAAAGCGACGAGACAGAACGAAAGCCACAGGAGTCGGCGAAGCATCGCGGCGACGATAGCGCAGCCCGCGATCCGTGACCACGCCCCTTGCCGCAAACGCTGCTAGGCTCCGCGCCGTGGACATCCGGCTGCTGATACCGGAGCTCTTCGAGAAGCTCAGCCTCATCGCCACTGCAGGCCTTCTCGGGGTGCTCGTGCCGCCGCTGCGCAACCGCCTGCTCGGGGTGGGCAGGCCACGCGACATCGCGGTCGTGGTCATCTTCGGGCTCTTGTTCTCACTATGGGGCTCGACGATGGGCTTCGAGTGGCTCGGGCACTTCCTCAATCTTCGGGCCGTAGGCATCATGATCGCAGGCATTTTGGGGGGGCCTCGAGCAGGCGCCCTGACCGGGCTCCTCGGCGGCGGGTTCTACGTGCTGCGGGTCAGCCCGGACGAGTTTCCCTGGGCTCTGGTCGCATCGGTCCTGGACGGATGGCTCGCGGGCCGAATGTCGGTGCGACGGGAAAAGATGTTCATTGGATGGCGAGTTCTGAGCACCGCCGCCCTAGTGCAGTTGGCCGGGTTGACCGTCACCGCTGCAGGCATGGCCTTCTCTGGGTCGAACCCCATTGAGGCGATGCCTTCGCTCGCTGTCCAGCTCGGCGGGGTGGCCGTGGGCGTCGCGCTTTTCGTGAACGTGGCGCTGGTCGTGATCTCGCGCCAGGAGCAAGCGGTCGCACTGGTCGAGGCCCAGGCAGCAGCCAACGCTCTTTCGCTCACTGCCTTGCGCAGCCGCCTGGAGCCACACTTCTTGTTCAATGCGCTCAACACACTGCGGGCCACGATCCGGCGCGACCCGGAGCAAGCGCGCGCTCTCGTATCAGACCTCGCCGACCTCTACCGGTACCTCTTACATCACCCGCATGACGCATCGGTCATGAACGAGGTGGAGCACGCCTGCGCGTATCTCGCGATCGAGAGGGCGCGTCTCGGCGATGAACGGCTCGCGGTTCAGACCTCGATCGACGAAAGCGTGCGCGATGCCCGAGTGCCGGCGTTGCTGCTACAGCCAATCGTGGAAAACGCGGTCAAACATGGCATCACGCCCAAGCAAGGGCTCGGGAGGATCACGATTCGGGCATCGGAAGTAGGCGAGCTGCTGCGAATCGAGGTCGAGGACGAAGCCGATGGGCCGTATCGTGGGTCGCCGACGAAGGGCTCAGGCTTAGCGCTACAAACGCTCAGGAAGCGCCTCGATCAACAATACGGTGGACAGGCCAGTCTCCAGCTTTCTTCAAAGGAACGCGGTACTCTGGTGACCGTAGAGCTGCCGAAGCACGCCGGCATCGCAGGAGAGCAAACATGAGCATTCGCGCAATCGTCGTCGACGACGAGCCCCTCGCTCGGGACGAGCTTCGATTCATGCTGGGTCAGTGTGAGGACATCGAAGTCGTCGGCGAGGCCCGCAACGCGACAGAGGCGCAAGCGCTTTGCGAGGAAGTACAGCCCGACGTCGCATTTCTCGATTTGCGAATGCCTGGTCCCGACGGCGTTGCGCTCGCGGAAACGCTCATGGCCAACCACCCCGACCTCAAGGTGGTGATCGTATCGGCGCACGACGAAGGCGCGCTGCGCGCGTTCGAAGCACGCGTGGCGGACTATCTACTCAAACCGGTCCGCCTCGAACGATTGCGTCAGGCCGTCGAACGCGTTCGGAGCGCGTCAGCCGGGGCTGCGAGCAACGTCGAACGGCTCGACCGCATCGCAGTGCGCCGCAAAGACGCCTACGTAGTGCTCGAGCTCAGTGACGTGATTTACTTCGAGGTCAAAGACGAGCTGGTCTGGGCTGTCACCGAAGAAGACCGGCTTGCCATCGACAAGACACTCGCGAATTTGGCAGACGAGCTCGACGCGGAGGCCTTCTTTCGTTCGCATCGCGGCTTCATCGTTCGCTACGATCGCATCCGCGCGATCGAGCCAACGGGGGCAGGCACCTACCAGCTCCTCCTCGACCACCCTGAGGAGCCGAAGATCCCACTCGCCCGGGAACGCGCGAGAAAGCTCCGCGAACGCATCCCGTTTTCCGGTTGACCGCGCGGCCGGGCACCGCTGTAGACGAAAACCCTTAGCGTTTGAGCGTCTTGGTGGTAAATCCCGTCGCATGAGGGGGATTCGGATCACTCAATTGCTTGCGCTCAGCGCGCTCGCCGGGTTGCTTGCGCTATCGGCCTGCAAAAAGGGCAAGGACAGCGACACCGCTGCAGACGAGAAACGCGAGCCACCGCCGCCGTCGGGCACGATGAGCCTCCAAGGCATGTACTCGTACATGGCCGACGCGGGGATCTTCGTGGACTGCGCGACCCGGGAGCAGTGGCCCGTCGCCCACGAAGGAGACAACGCGACCTTGGAGCGTGAATATGGGAAAGCCAAGATCGCGCCGGGCGCACCGTTGCTCGTCACGGTGGAAGGCGGCTTGGACCTGCGCCCCAAAGTCGACGGCAGGGGCAGCGAAACCACACTGATCATTCAGCGCTTCGTGCGCACTTGGCCGAGAGAGACCTGTGGGAGCATGGGACCAATCACGTTGGAAGACACCACCTGGGCGCTACTGGAGCTCAACGGTAAAACGATCACGGTCAAAGTGAACGACAAGGCGCCGTACCTCGAGCTCAACTCGAAGAAGGCGAGCGCTTACGGCTTCGGCGGATGCAATCGCTTCTTCGGCTCGTATGAAACCTCAGGCAACTCGCTCAAGTTTGGCGCGATGGGCGCGACCCGAATGGCGTGCCCCGAAGGCATGGACGAAGAACAAGAGCTCTTCACCGCGCTCGGAGCGACCACGCGCTACGAGATTCACGGCTCCAAGCTCATGCTCTTCGCGGACAAGACCCTCATCGCGCGACTCGAGGCGAGAGCTCCTGCAGAGTGACTTCGGCGTCACGCAAGGCCATAGCCGCGGGTCTG
>Ga0316187_10005322_pt1 | contig 11111 bp, 8 predicted proteins | sample CroRivburrow1_MG_FD_204927 | JGI IMG/M metagenome (GOLD analysis project Ga0316187, IMG submission 204927) | Coastal sediment microbial communities from Maine, United States - Cross River worm burrow 1 | ecosystem: Environmental > Aquatic > Marine > Coastal > Sediment | place: USA: Maine...
GACCGGGGTCGATGACCATGAAAAAGTGACTGATGTCCTGTCCGTACGGCTGCTTCATGTGCATGGGTGAGGTTATCAGGGTAGAGCCTGACAGGCAGGCGCAGAGGATATTTGCCATGACCGCCAACCCGTAGCCTTTGTGATCGCTGCCTTCCGGTGAACCACCAAGCGGGGTCAGAGAGCCCCCTTTTTCTACCACCTCAGACGGGTCTCTACTCGGCAGCCCGTCCTTGGTAACCAGCCATCCGGGGGGAGTGGGCAGCCCTTCGTTGAACTTGTTTCTGACCTTGCCAAACGCCGCCGTGGTGGTCGCCATGTCGAGCAGAAACGGCTGGCCCTCTATTCCCGGTGCGGAAAACGATATCGGATCTGTTCCCAGCTGGGCCTCTTTTCCTCCAGCCGGGGCGACCTGAACAATCGAAGTAGTGCTACTTACCAGACCGATCAGATTTTCTGCCGCCGCCATCTCCGTATAAAATCCGCAAGCCCCGAAATGGGCAGAGTTACGTACCGATGAAATTGCCATACCGATACTCTTCGCCTTAGAGATGGCAGTTTCCATTGCCAATATAGAGGTTGAGTGGCCCAGGCCCGCATCTCCGTCAATTAACACCGAGACCGGTGTTTCCCTGACAATCCGTGGTTGGGCCTGCATGTTTATCCGACCTTTTTTCCAGCGTTCGTGGTACATCGTCATTGTCGATAGACCGTGGCTGTCGATTCCGTGCAGATCTGCCCAAGCTATCACCTCTGCCGTCTGTTCCGCTGTCTCAGGAAGCATGCCCCAGCCAATGAGGATTGCCTCAATTTGGGCACGGTGATTCTGATATGTGGCTGCCATTTTAATGCCTTGTTGTCTTGTTGATTGCTGACCACATGTACTAACAGAGGAGCACCTGGCTCACTATTCTACACGGATCCTGATTCCTTCAACTCAATCGTCACTTTCTATGTGAAACAATTATAATAGTTGCCCTTACCTATCCCGATAAATTACAAGTTACTGATTCGTTTTCAACCCTGGTCTTCACCGATACATTCAAACCGGGAAAAGGATATGTAGCAAATCAAAGAGCCAGGGAGTCGATCCATGTCCAAGAAATACTGATGTTCCAGAGCCTAGAGCAGTCACCTCAGCTTTACCGCAGGAATAGACTGCAGCCCTCACCACTGAATGAGGCCAGCATCAGTTTCAGGGCGCAGCTGTGCTGCCAGGATCATAAAATTAGGTTCCAGGCTCATTGGCATGGTAAAATATGACTATGGATAACGTTCTAAATCTCGGACTGGTCGTATTTGTGATCATTGCCTGCTGCTGGTACATATCCTTCATGTACTATGCGTTAAGAAGTTGGAAGTCAGTCATCTGCTATACCGTTGTGCCGGTTCTTGGAATCTGCGCAACCGGCCTCACCTTCGCAACGATCGGCATTCAACATATTTTCCCACCTCTTTTTCTTGCTGTACCGCTGCTCGGGTCCGCTATCGGGGTATATATCGGCTATCGGCTAGACCAGAAGATAGACTGACCATCGAAAATAATTTGTACCTCAGAGGGAACATGCGGATGATTGGTTGCCTCACCTAACAAAATGATTAATGCATTGACAAGGGGGAAACCACCTTAATCCCCCCTCGTGTCACATTCTGCGATTACCACTCACCATAGAACAGGGACTATTATGGATACCTCGTCAACACCTATCTCAAACCGGGAAGAACGAATAAACAAACTTAAACGAGCCTTCGCCTATAATCTCTTCTACAAACAGGGTATGACCACCCGTAATGCAAGTCTGAATGATTTGTATTTATCTGTCGCCCAGACACTTCGCGATAGAATGCAGCATCTCTTTGTCAATTCTGTGGAAGCACTTTTGGAAAGAGACTCCAAAATTGTCTGCTATCTATCTGCAGAATTTCTCATGGGGCCGCACCTGCACAACAACCTGGTGAATCTTGGTCTCTATGACGACTTTTTCCAGGCAGCAGAAGAAACCGGTCTCACCTTATCCGATCTCATCGAACATGAAGAGGAACCGGGACTGGGCAACGGCGGCTTGGGCCGGCTGGCAGCCTGTTACCTCGACTCACTGGCAACCCTGCAAATCCCCGCAATAGGTTATGGAATCCGCTATGAATACGGGATTTTCGACCAGGAAATTGTTGGCGGCTGGCAGAAGGAGATCAGTGATCGATGGTTGCACCCAGGCAATCCCTGGGAGATAAAAAAACCCGATCTCAGCTGTGACGTGTGGTTCGGCGGTCACACTGAGACATATATCACCGATGACGGATTCAGGCGAGTTCGCTGGGTTCCTGGACGGGCTATGACTGGAATACCCTATGATACCCCTATACCCGGCTATAAGGTAAATAACGTCAACCTGCTGCGCTTGTGGAGTGCGGAGGCACACAAGTCCTTTGATTTTGATGACTTCAATAAGGGCGACTATTATGGAGCCGTGGAAGACAAGATAAAAGCGGAAACCATAACGAAGGTGCTTTATCCCAATGATGAACAGTTTCTGGGCAAAAAGCTGCGACTCGAGCAGCAGTATTTTTTTGTCTCCTGTTCATTGCAGGACATGATTCGGATTCACCTGCAGCTCAACGATAACCTGGACAACCTTTTTGACGATTTCGCAGCCCAGCTCAATGATACGCATCCGGCGGTAGCCGTACCGGAATTAATGCGATTGCTGATTGACGTACATCATTATGAATGGGATCAGGCCTGGGATATTACCTGTAAAACCCTTAACTACACCAATCATACTTTATTGCCGGAAGCCATGGAGAAATGGCAGATTGATCTGTTTGGCTCGCTCCTGCCCAGGCATTTAGAAATCATTCTGGAGATCAATCACCGTTTTCTAGAAACAGTTCGGAAACAATTTCCTGGAGACAATGAACGGGTGATGCGCATGTCAATTATTGACGAGTCAGGACCTCGCTACGTGCGCATGGCGAACCTGGCCTGTGTTGGCTCCAAAGCTATAAACGGCGTGGCCGCAATGCACACGGAGCTGCTGCGCAACCACACCCTGGCGGACTGGAACAGCATGTATCCAGGGAAAATCAGAAATGTTACCAATGGGGTGACTCCCCGTCGCTGGATTGCGGTGAGCAATCCGCGGCTGACCAGGCTGGTAACTGAGGCGATTGGTGAAAAATGGCTCACTGACCTTGATGAGTTGAGAGAGTTGGAAGGTTTGGCAGATGACGCTTCATTCATCCAGGCCTGGGACAAGGTCAAGCTGGACAACAAGCAGGAATTTGCCGATCTGATCCTCAAACACGAAAATGTGAGAGTCGATCCCCAGGCCATGTTTGATGTCCTGGTGAAAAGAATTCATGAGTATAAGCGGCAGCATCTCAATGTGCTGCATATCGTCACCCTCTATAACCGGATCAAGGCAAACCCAAACCTTGACATCACCCCCAGACTCTTTGTTTTTGGGGGCAAGGCTGCACCCGGTTATTTTATGGCCAAACGTATGATCAAGCTGATCACCTCCGTGGGCCAGGTGGTCAACAATGATCAGGATGTTAAGGATCGTCTGAAAGTATTTTTTATTCCCAATTACAACGTCAAGATTGGTCACACTGTCTACCCGATGACCGACTTGTCCGAGCAGATATCCCTGGCCGGTAAAGAAGCCTCCGGTACCGGCAACATGAAATTCTCCATGAACGGGGCGCTTACCATAGGTACGCTGGACGGCGCCAATGTGGAAATCCGTGAAGAAGTTGGGCCGGAGAATTTTTTCCTGTTCGGGCTCACTGTCGAAGAGGTGATGGAAACCCAGCGTGCGGGCTACACATCCATGGATTATTACAACAATAATGAGGAATTAAAATCAGCGATTGACTTGATTGCTTCGGGTCATTTTGCCCACGGTGATCGTGAGTTGTTCCGCCCCATCGTAGATTCCCTGCTGTATGACGACCAATATATGCTTTTTGCTGATTACCAGAGCTATATAGACTGCCAGGAGCAGGTCGATCGCGCCTATAGAAACAGGCAGAGCTGGACCTCGATGTCAATTCTCAATTCAGCCCGCATGGGTAAATTCTCTTCGGATCGCTCGATCAAGGACTACTGCAGAAAAATCTGGGAAGTGGAACCGTTCCCCGTAGATCTGAAGTGGCAGCGACTTCCGGACGAGGGTGTGTTTTTCGGACCCAGATCATAGCGCTCTATTTTCTTATCATCAACGTTAAAGAGCGGTCGGGCTTTGCCGGAGCTAGCTGATCCTTTCATCATCGTGGCATCTATGCCGTGTAGTTTTTTTCTGCCCTAAATCGATCCGCCACCTGTCTGGTCTGTCCAGAAAATAGAGAATATTTTTCCCTTGACATAGTTTCGGTAATTGGTGATCATGCGCCAGTAGTGTATAATTTATAAATTATAAAATGTACAGGAGGTGGCAAATGAAGAACCGAGTCGGATTATTTTTGTTAATCGTGATGGTGGGTGTAGCGCTTATTGCCGGACCCAATGAAGGTCAAGCTAAAGACAAAGTAATTAAATGGAAACTCCAATCTTGGGCACCTGCCGGCGATGCGACCTATGAGGCAGCGGTCAATTTTGCAAATCTTGTTAAAGAGGCCTCCGGTGGCCGTTTGATTATTACTCCTTTTAATGCGGGGGCAATTATCCCCGCCGGAAAAGAATTTGATTCGGTTCTGTCGGGTTCGGTTGAAGCCATTCATGGAGCCCCGGGTTGGTCGCTTGGGTATTTCCCAGCCGCTATTTTCTATAACAACACCGTCGGCGGCCTCACTGCCAACCAGCAGAGAATGTGGCTTGAGTACGAAGGTCTTGAACTTGCCCGGAAGAATTATTCGAAACTGGGCGCTTTTTATGTCGGACCGTTGACTCCGCATAATGCAGAGGTATTTGCTCACAGCACCAAAGAACTCAGTAGCGTTGAAGATCTCAAAGGTTTCAAGGTAAGGATGGGCTCAGCCGCCCTCAACGAAATCTTTGCGCGGATGGGTGCTGCTCCGGTATTTATGCCGGGCGGGGAAGTTTACGAGGCGACACAACGTGGTGTTATCGATGGGTTCGAGTATGTAACTCCTTCGGTTAACTGGGGAATGGGATTTCAGGAAGTTACCCCTTATATGTATCTTTCCACCTCCCGTGCACCCACCGATGCCCAGGCTCTTTTCGTAAATCAGAAGGAATGGGACGAGCTTCCGGCTGATCTTCAGGCCATCGTTACCACGGCATGTTTTATGGTCGCAGACCAATATTATGTAGAAGAAATTGTACGTGATGCCGAAGCCCTGAAAAAGTTTGAAGAATATGGCACCAAGATCTCAGGGGTACCTGAGGATATTGAAGCACTTCTCTACGAGACTGCCCAGGCTTATTACGAAGAGCAGGCAGCCTCAGATCCTGCTTTCAAGGAAATTTATGATTCCGTGAAAAAATGGCAGGTCATCAGCAAACAATTCAACATCCAGTAATCTGTAATCCTTATGGTGCCGTGGCGAACCAATTTGTCGCGGCACCATCACTGAGGAGAAAAGCTCCATGTTTTCATCGGCTTTAAGGAAGATCACCATAGCTATCGACAGGCTGAGCGACGTTGTTGCATACTTCGTTAAATATTTGATCCTTGTGTTGATTTTCGTCCTTATTTACGAAGTGGCTGCCCGCTACATTTTCAACAAACCGACAGTGTGGGCTCTTGAAACGTCGCAGATGGTTTTTGGATCGATTGGCGCCCTTTGCTGGGGCTATACACTAAAAATCGGCGGCCACGTTCGAGTCGATGTCTTTTATACGATGCTTTCCAAGAAGAAGAAAGCGATCGTGGACGTTGTCATGACGTTCATTTTCCTTTTTCCGATACAGTATATTCTCATTCACTCTGGAATAAAGTGGACGCTGTTCGCCTTGAAAACAGGTGAAAAAATGGTTGATAGCAGCTGGCTTCCGCCTTCCTGGCCGTTTCGTCTGGTCTTAACAGTCGGATTCATCCTGTTTTTTATTCAGACCCTCTCAGAACTCACTAAAAACATCTATTTCATTATGAAAGGTGACGACCTTATCGAGGCGCGGTCGGAATACGTCAAGGAAGGGCTGGTGTAATATGGACATTTCGATGAGCCCGGAGTTTGTAACAATAGGGATGTTCCTGGTGCTGTTTTTGGGCGTGCTGACCGGTTTCCCTCTGGCCGCTCCGATCGGAGGAGCTGGTGTGATCTTCGGTTTCCTGATGTTTGGAGATACCGTCTTCGATATGGTCTATGCCAGAGTTTACGCTCAGTTGACCAACACCGGCTTTATGGCGGTTCCGCTCTTTGTTTTTATGGGAGGAATGCTCGAACGTTCTGGAATTGCCAAGAGAATGTACGAGAGTCTGTACGTCTGTTTCGGTAACTTCCGGGGCGGGCTTGCGATCGTCAGCATTTTGATAGGCACCATAATGGCTGCCTGTATCGGAGTAATCGCCGCTTCGATTTCAATGCTTACCCTTGTTGCCCTGCCGGTAATGATACAACGCGGATATGACAAAGGGTTGGCCACCGGGAGTATCTGTGCAGGCGGTACTCTGGGTATTCTGATTCCACCGAGTATCATGCTTATCGTCTATGGCCCTGCGGCCTGGATCTCGGTTGGTAAGCTGTTCATGGCGGCTTTTGGACCGGGACTGATGCTGTCGGTTTTGTATATGACATATATCGCCGTCAGGTCTTTCCTGCAGCCATCGGTGGCCCCGTCTGTAAGCGCAGAAGAGCAGGGCAACTACACGAACTTTCAGAAACTCAAAATGGTGGTGACCTCACTGGTTCCCACCCTGCTTCTTATACTCTCTGTTCTGGGAGCAATTTACTCAGGAATTGCCGCTCCAACTGAAGCAGCAGCTGTCGGTGCGGTAGTATCGATCATATTGACGGCATGTTACGGACAGTTCAGCTGGAAAGACCTTATGGAGGTATCGCAGAGTACGATCAAGCTGACCTGTATGGTGTTGCTTATCGCGGCCTGTTCCACCGCCTTTGTCAGCGTTTTCCTGGCCGGTGGCGGGGGGCAAATAGTTGAGTCGTTTATCCTCGATTTTCCTGGTGGAAAATGGGCGGTCTTTGCTGCTATCATGGCCATAACATTTGTTTTGGGAGCATTCATTGACTGGGTTGGGATTATTTTTGTACTTGTCCCGATCCTCTCTCCTATCATCCCGAGACTCGGATTCGATCCACTCTGGTTTGCGATGATGATTATCGTGAACCTGCAAATGTCGTTTCTCACACCACCTTTCGCCTATGCAATGTTCTTCCTCAAAGGTGCGGCCGACCCTGCACTCGGGATCGAGACCAAGGACATCATTCGCGGAATGCTCCCCTTCGTCGGTATCGTAGCCGTTGGATTGATGTTGCTAATTATCTTTCCACAGATCGTTACCTGGCTGCCAAGCACAATGTAGGAGTGAACCCATGAAGCAAATAGTAACCGATAAGGCACCGGCGGCTTTTGGGCCATTCAGTCAGGCCATGGCAGCCAATGGTATGATATTTACCTCGGGCGCCTTGCCTCTTAGCCCTGACACAGGTGCTCTGGTGGATGGCGGTATCGTTGAACAGACGCATCAAACATTGAAAAACCTGCTGGCTGTTGTAGAAGCAGCGGGGGCTTCGGTGGGAAATATCGTCCAGGTCGTGATCTATCTTACCGACATGGAAGATTTTAACAAAATGAATGAAGTGTATGGTTCCTATTTCGGTGAGCATCTCCCGGCTAGAGCTACGGTTGGGGTTAATGCCCTGGCCAAAGGAGCGTTGGTTGAAATACAGGCTATCGCTGCGTTTGAACACCTAATTTAATCGGTACCCCCCTGATCTTGCGCCCTGCGGTTTGATATAGACAACTTTTCCAGCTTACTTACTAGTGTTATTCATGCTATCTTGTATGACTTGGTAGCACTAGCCAAGAACTGATAAGACAAAGACTCTTTGAGACCAAACTCAAGGTAAGAAGGACGACATTCACATATGGTATTCAAGAGCTTGAATGAAGCAGCCTACTCGATCATCCGTGAGAAAATCTTGCATGGGGGATTCGAACTCGGCAGCCGAATAAGAGAAGACGCCCTGGCAGAAGAGATATCGATAAGCCGAACACCGGTGAGAGAAGCAATAAACCGACTCGTCGCAGATGGGATTATAATCAAAAAAGCTCAGCGGGGTTTGTACCTGATTGACCCGGATCCCGAGCAGATTAAGGACCATATAGATATCCGAATTTCCCTGGAAAAATTGGCGGTTCGAAAATGTATCGAACGGGCGACGGATGAGGATATCGCAACAATCAGCAACTCATTAGATGTGTTTGAAAAAGCGCTTGAACAAAAAGACTACGATGCCTGTAACGAACTTGATGGTGAGTTTCATTCTCTGATTGCTCAAATGTCTAAAAATAATCGCTTAATGAGTTTATTAAACGATTTGTCGGTTTTTTTTCAGTTAGTCCGAAGCGAGGAAAAGAGAAGTCATCCTCAAAAAAAGAACATGTGTACCCTCAAAGAGCATCGGCATATTGCCAAGGCCATTAAAAACCGAGATATTTCAGCAGCAAAAGAGGCCGTGGAAGCCAATATTCAAACAATGCGCACCAACCTTTTCAATTAGAGCATCTCCCAAAAGGCAGCCGGCAGCCTGATAACCTGTGCGGCCGCTACTCCCCAACTGATCAAATTTGATAAAAACCGTAATCCTGCTATCCAGCGCGGGAGATTCAGGTGACCGAAGTATCATCTGCCCAACATCCACCTGATGAATGATACTACCGCGGGCTGGCAGCATTTGTTGTGGTATTCCGGAAGGCAGCCCAACAGCTTTTTATCACCGGTATTGAGATCAGTGGAAAATCTTCGTATCATAGTAATTTCCAACCAACCAGATTGAGGTCTCCCTTGTCGTTCAAACGGTCAAAAAAAGCTGGAGGGGTTCTAAAATGCAAAAGATCACAATGCAAGAAGTTGAGCGTCACAATACTCCTGACGACTGCTGGGTCGTAATAAACGGCAAGGTTTACGATTTGTCAGAATTTCGCAAGGGGCACCCCGGAGGATCGAAAATAATCACGGATAATGCGGGGAAAGACGTATCCAACCTGTTCAATGATGTCCACCCGAAAGATATTGTTGAGCGACTCCTCTCGCCCGAAGCCTGTGTCGGCATTCTCGATGAAACAACGATCGACCCTGAAAAACATGTCGTTGCTGCCGAGGAAAAAGCTCCCTCGCGAGGCCTGCAAGAATCTACAGCGGCTGCAACCGATGCTCACCAGGATCACCCATGGGAAAAGCCGCCAATTGACACCATGTTGAATACCTTTGATTTTGAGAACGTCGCGGCCCGCACGATGACGGAGGAAGGCTGGGGCTACTACTCATCCGGTGCCGATGATGAAATTACCCTTCGCGAAAACCATACCGCCTTCCAGCGTATCTGGTTCAAGCCGCGCATCTTGATAAATGTCAAAACCATTGATCTATCGACTTCCATACTTGGGGTTAAATCTTCTTACCCCCTGTATTTCTCCGCGACTGCCTTGGGCAAGCTGGCTGATGAAGACGGTGAACTGGCTATTTCGCGCGCCGCAGCCAAGACCGATGTAATCTATATGTTGCCCACCTTATCTTCCTACACCCTTGATGAAATGCTGGAAGTACGCCAACCGGGTCAAGTCCAATTTGCTCAATTGTATGTAAATGCGCAAAGGGAACGCACCAAAGAATATGTCCAGCGGCTTGAGAACGGTGGAGCAAAAGCTCTATTCGTTACGGTTGATGCACCACAGCTGGGGCGTCGCGAAAAAGATATGCGAAATAAATTCACCAAAAACACCGATGTGCAAAAAGGTGAAGAGGTCAACCGCAGTGAAGGTGTGGCCAGGGCGATCAGTGAATTTATTGACCCGAGCTTATGCTGGGAGGATATCACCTGGCTTAAAAGCTTCACGAAACTGCCTATTATCCTGAAAGGTGTCGGTGGTGGTCTGGACACTGTCATGGCCTACAAAATGGGGTGTGCAGGCGTTGTTCTGTCAAATCATGGAGGCCGACAACTAGATACGGCCCGGTCGGCAATTGAAATACTGCCGGAAGCAGTTGAGGCGCTCAATACCCATGACGCCGACTGGAGGTCTCGATTTGAGGTGTTTGTGGATGGCGGCATTCGGCGCGGCAGTGACATCTTCAAGGCCCTGGCCCTCGGTGCAACTGCTGTTGGCATCGGCCGCCCGGTGCTCTATAGCCTGGCGGCTTACGGCCAGGCTGGTGTTGAAAGGATGTGCTCTCTTTTCAAAGACGAATTGACCATGGTGATGCGCTTGATGGGCACCCCAACGATTGCAGATATCACCGAAGATCATGTGCTCTACAGTAATTTAATGACCCATGTGCCTGCCCAGGCTCGTGATCATCTTCAACTTGACACCTATGAACCTCTGAGACCGGCCATAAAAATGTAAAATGGACAATTTAACTGCTACCCATCAAATGGTGGGTGGCAGGATTGCTGAAATAGCCAGCAGACAGGCAAGTTTAGCGACAAGAGGCATGGAGAGATGAAAACTATTATATTAAAAGCTAAAGAAATCGGTGAAATAAAGGCAAAATTGTTAACCGACACCGCACCCGACACATGTGCTAAATTCTGGAAAGCCCTTCCTCTGGAAGTCAATTTATCAACCTGGGGAGATGAGCTGTATGGAACTATTCCAGTGGCAATCGATGCAGAGAACCCCCGTGAAGAATTTGAGGTTGGGGATATTGCCTATTGGCTGCAAGGCTCAGGGTTCTGCATATTATATGGCCGCACCCCGGCAAGTACCAGCGCTAAACCCCGGTTGATTTCACCGGGTAATCTTTTTGCCAGAATCGAAGGTGATGTCAGTGTCTTCAAGAGTCTTAAGGGCTTATCTCTGACCATTGAGCGGGGCGAAGAATCAGGGTGAGATTCATCCTGATTCTCTGCTTTCGATGACAAGTCGAGCCTTTTGCAAAACTAAGATTTTCGTTCAAAATCAAGGCATGCGAGAAATTTTACCACAGGCATATGATTGATATTCCTAGGATAAAATTTTGAGC
>Ga0316187_10005324_pt1 | contig 11109 bp, 10 predicted proteins | sample CroRivburrow1_MG_FD_204927 | JGI IMG/M metagenome (GOLD analysis project Ga0316187, IMG submission 204927) | Coastal sediment microbial communities from Maine, United States - Cross River worm burrow 1 | ecosystem: Environmental > Aquatic > Marine > Coastal > Sediment | place: USA: Maine...
ATCCTTCGGATTCCCTAGGAATTGCTGCGCAACTCGAGGGGCGTCTTGCTTCGCAATTGAGGAGTCCTCGCGTCGCACGGGCTCCTGACGCATTGGACGCCATCGACATGAGCCCATGGGCGATCGGCTAGCCCGAGGCACAACCTCCGCTCGTGACGGCCGAGCATCCCTCCCCGGGGACGCACCTGACGAGTCAGTCCGACTCCTGCCGTACCGGCCGATCGGTGCGTGCCCGCCGCCGCAGTGGGCTCGATTGTCCAACGACCGCCGCCGGTTTCCGCGCCGGCGGCGTCTACCCGTGTTGCAGGTCCAACGGCCCTGGTTGTGATCTGTTCTAGCCCTCATACTGGAAGCAAGGACGAGGAGATTCGCCGTGGATGAGGGTGGCGCGACTCGCACTGAGCTGCTGGCCCGTCGGGCCCAGGTCGCCCTTGCCGAACATGGTCGGGACCTCCTCCAGGACAAGCGGGAACAGCTCATGGCTGAGTTCCGAACCACCGCCCGGAAGGTACTGGCCGGCAGCGATGCTCTCCAGGAAGCCGGGGCCGCGGCTCGGGTGGCGCTCGATCGGGCCAGAGCGCGAGACGGTCCCGAGGCAGTAGCTTCCGCCGCATTCGCCGCCACGGGTCACGTTGAAGTCGAGGCACACGTTGGCACGATCATGGGTGTCCGTGTCCCCCGCATCGAGCACCGGCCGATCGGACGGCCCCTCCTGGCCCGCGGCTACAGCCTCGCTTCTACGACTCCCCGTATTGACGACGTCGCCGAACGGTTCGAAGCCGCTGTCGATCTTGTGCTGCAGGTTGCTGCCGGCGAGGTGCGGCTCCGTCGCCTGGCTGCCGAGATCGCGACCACCACCCGGCGCGTCAATGCACTCGAGCATGTGGTCGTTCCCCGCCTCATCTCAAGCCGCAATCGTATTCAGCGGATCCTGGAGGAACGAGAGCGTGAGGAGCACTTCCGCCTCAAGCGTGTGCAGATGCGCCGCAGCCCACACTCGAGGTCGCACGCGTGACTGTTAACCCGCTCGACGAGATACTCAACACGGAGCGTTCCGTGGCGGCCACGATTAAGGCGACCACGGAGGAGGCTGCCGCTGCCCGCACCGAGGCCCGGCGCCGGGCCGAGCAACTCGTGAAGGACGCTCGCGCACGCGGCAAGGAGATAGCGGATCGCCGCTATGAGGAGGGGCTGGCTCGCTCTCGCGACGAGGGCGACTCCATCCGGGCTACTGCAGACGAGCGGGTAGCGAAGCTGCGTCGCCAGGCCGAAGTGCAACTGTCTTCGGCCGTTGATCTCGTGGTGCGCACCGTGCTCCCCATGCCCGAGGAGCCGTGACATGATCGAACCCATGGTCAAGATCGAGATCGTGGGCCTCCGGAGCACGCTCGACGCCACCATGGCGTGCCTGCAACGTTGTGCCTCAGTGCAACTGCTCGACGCACCATCCGAATTGGGCCTGAAGTCGGCACCGCAATCGGTGGACGAGGGCGAGCTCGGCGAGAGTGCCCGCCTTCGTCATCTCCGGACCCGCCTCGATGCTCTCATTTCTCTTGCGGTCGTCCCGCCGGCGCCGGATGGTGAAATCCCGGTCCAAGCCGGATTGGACGACGTGGCTGCGGAACTCGACGACTTGGCGCCTGCAGTCGAGCCGCTTGTGACCAGGATCGACGAGATGGAAGCGGAACGCACCACATTGCCGCGCCATATCGAATCACTCCGACGCCTTGCTCCACTGGTGCCGCGGCTCCCTGAGCTGGAGGCCTATGAGACTGTGGCGATCCTCGTCGAGCGGCGCCATGCCGCGGTGGTCGGCTGGGTACGAGACGAGCTGGCCGCCCTGCTGGACGCTCATTTCGAGGTGATCTCTGACCAGGTCGATCCGGACACGGTGGGGGCAGTGCTCGTGTTCCCCCGCGACCAGTCGCGTCGGGTACACGCTCTGCTTGCCGAACGGCAAGTGAGCCGCGTTCACCTACCCGACGAATACCGAAACCTGTCGCTGACGTCGGCCATCACATCAATGGAGCAACGGATCGCAGAGCTGCCGGGTGAGATCGAAGCGACCCGGGCCAACCTCGTGGAACTTCTGAGCTTTCGGACCCACTGGCATGCGGCTCGAGCCAATGTCGATCGGCGGCTCGCGCAGTTGGACGCGCTGCACAACATCGGAACCACTGAAAGAGCATTTGCCATGATCGGCTGGGTGCCCAATCGCCACCTCGATGAACTGGTGAACGCGCTCGAGTCCGATGTCGGCTGCGAGGTACTCCTCACCGACCACGAGGCCGCGCCTGATGAACCAACGCCAATTCTGCTGACGAATCCCGGTCTGGCACGTCCCTTCGAGCTATTCCTGGGAATGCTGGCGCTCCCCCGGTACGGAACCTTCGACCCCACGGTGCTCATGGCCATCTTCATGCCCTTCTTCTTCGGGCTCATGCTCGGCGATGTCGCCTATGGACTAATCGTCCTCGGTCTGGCGACCTGGGTGAGACGACGGTGGGGGCCCCGAAGCGAAGTCGCCGCCGACCTCACACGAGTCATCAGCATGGGGGCGGTGTGGGCCGTCATATGGGGTGTTGTGTTCGGTGAGGTGTTCGGTGATCTCGGGCACCGGCTTGTCGGTCTCGAGCCCGTCTGGATCGACCGGCAGGAAGCCATTGGACCGCTGCTGCTTTTCGCCGTTGCCATCGGAGCGACCCACATCGTCCTCGGTCTCGTGCTCGGCCTCTGGATCGCGGTCCAGACGGCCAACCGGCGCCTTTTTGGAGAGCGCGCCGCTTTGCTCGTGGCGCTGTGCGCGCTGTTTGGGGTGGCCGGGGTGGCCGCCGACCGCCTCCCGAGCAGCGTGATGACCCCCGCGGTTGTCGCTGTCGTCGTGGCATTGGCGGTGCTTATCGCGCTGCAGTGGCCGCTCGGCCTCGTGATGGGACCGCTCGATTTGCTCGGGGCCATCAGCAACGTGCTGTCATATCTGCGGATCGCCGCCATCGGCTTGGCGTCGGTGTTCCTGGCGCGAGTAGCCAACGAGCTCGGGGCTGCGGCCCCGCTGCTGCTGGGGCTCATCGTCGCCACGCTGTTCCATGCGCTCAACCTGGCACTCGGTACCTTCAGCCCCACGATCCAGGCGTTGCGTCTGCACTACGTCGAGTTCTTTGACAAGTTCTACGAGCCGGGCGGGGAAGCCTTCGCGCCCTTCGGCGCCGCCCTGGCGGCTGAGCCCGAAGCGGCCGTTCCCGCCCGCGTGCCCATCGAAGCCTGATTGAAAGGAGAGGGAAATGGAAGCTGGCCTCTTAGGGATTGGAGCCGGGATCGCAGTCGGCCTGGCGGCCATCGGAACCGGCCTGGCCCAGGCCCGGATCGGCTCCGCCGGGATCGGTGTCATGGCTGAGAAGCCTGAGATGATCGGCCGTGTGATTCTCATGGTGGCGATTCCGGAGACGCTGGTGATACTCGGCTTCGCCGTCGCGTCCATGATCATCTTCATCCTCGGGGCGTAGATGGCCCTCGGTGAGATTCTGGAGGCCCTCCGCCGCGAAGCCGATGAGGAGATCGCGCGGATAGCCACCGAGAGCGACGCGACCGTCGGCGACCTCATGCGGTCGGCTCGCGAACAGGCAAAGCAGGTTGAAGCCACCGCGGCCACCGAGCGTGATGAAGCGCTGTCCAACGACGGCGACGTCATTCGGCATCGGGCTGAGTTGCATGTGGAGCGGCGCCTACAGGAGGCGCGAGAGGGAGTCTTCCAGGAGATCCTCGGTGTGGCCAAGGATCGATTGTCACGCTACCGAAGCGACCCCGGGTATCCGGCCACGCTGGCGGTCCTCGTCGAAGAGTGTTCGACGTTCCTCGGCACCATCGGTGTTGTCATGGCCGACCCGCGCGACGAGGAGCTGGTGGAGAAGATCTTCAGCGATCTCGGCCCTACGGACTTCCAGTTTTCCCTCGAGTGCTGGGGAGGGATCGTGGCGCATGACGGGAAGGGGGTGTATGTCCGCAACACCCTTGAAGACCGTCTCCGCCGCGCCGAGCCCGATCTGCGCCGACAGGTCGGCCAACTCGTACCGGGGCTTGTCGACCGGGGGCAGTCGGGAGGTCTTGCGTGAGCGAAGGTTTCGAATACGGCAATGCGAGGGTTCGAGCCCGCCGGGGTGACTTGCTCAGCCGGGCCCAATATCAAGAATTGGTCGGTCTCGACACGAACCGGCTGCTGGCCACGTTGAGCGACACGCCCTATCGACCGGACCTGGTGGCAGCCACGCCCCGGTACCGCGGCATTCGATTGTTTCATGAGGCGCTGCGCACGAACCTGGCCCGAACGCTACAAGATCTGGCCACCTGGTACGAGGGCACGGCCGCTCGGCCCGTGACGTGGGTTGTCGGTCGGTGGGATCTTCGCAACGTACGCTCGATCTTGCGCGGTCACTACGCCCGGGTCGATCCCGACGAGATCCGAGCCGCGCTGGTTCCGGCCGGTGCCCTCGGGGATGACGTCCTGGGGGAATTGGCGAGCCGGCCCGGCATTCGTCCGACGGTTGAGCTGATGGTCTCGTGGGGGGTTCCGACACCGACAGTCGCCCGGGCCGTGGCCGGAACGCTGCGGACCTTCGAGCTGTCGGGAGATTTTCAGGCTGTAGAGCGGGCGCTGGATCGGGCCGCCGCCGACGAGCTGCGCCGGGTGCTCGGCGATGCCGAGCCCGAGGTCGCCAGAGTCCTCCGTACCGAGATCGACCAGGTCAACCTGGTGGTGGCGCTCCGTCTCCACAGGTCGAGATCTGAGGGTCAGGAGTGGGACACGCTGGACTCGGCCGAGCGCTTCCTACCCGGCGGCGCTGTGCCCGTGATGGTGTTGGCGCGGGCGGCACGTGCCGAAGATCGCCCGACGGCGATTGTCATCCTGTCGGAAGCCTCTATGCAGGCGAATTGGCGACCCGCTCTCGAGCGGTGGAGCGAGTCGGGGAACGTAGTCGCACTCGGCGATGAGCTCGACGAGATGCTGACACGGATGGCGGCGGGCATGTTCGCCAGCGCCGACCCTCTCGGAGCCGGGGTGCCGCTGGCGTATGTGTGGGCGAAGGAAAACGAAGTCGCCAATTTGCGCACCATCGGAGCAGCTGTCGCTGCCGGTGTGCCGCCCGAACAAATCGAAAAGGAGTTGGTGATTCTGTCATGAGGTCGCGATGGCACGATTGACCATGGTGGCTCCACCCGACTTGGCCGTCGGCTTCCGCCTTGCCGGAACCGACGTGGTTGCGGTCGACGACGCGGCTGAGACCGAGGCGGCATTGGAGCGTCTTCGGGTGGACCCCGAGGTCGGGGTGATAGGGGTGTTCGCACCGTTTTTCGACGCGCTCGAGCCGACTACCAGGCGCAGATACGAGGATTCGGTGGCCCCGGTTGTCGTCGCAGTTCCGCTCGGGGCCGTCGGTACCGCAGCCGGGGATCACCGGGCCCGAATGGCGTCGCTGCTGCAGCGGGCCATCGGCTATCGGATCAGCTTCGGAGAGGACGAGGACGCATGAGCGGCGCTCCGGGCCAGATGGTGCGTATCGCGGGGCCGGTCGTCGTTGCAGCCGGCCTAGACGAGGCCCGGCTCTACAACCTCGTGCGGGTGGGCAAGCGCCGACTGATCGGCGAGGTAATTCGCCTCGCGGGGGAGGAGGCGGTGATTCAGGTTTATGAGGACACCTCGGGACTTCAGGTCGGATCAATCGTCGAGGACACCGGAGCGCCCCTTCAAGTGGAGCTCGGGCCCGGTCTCCTGGGCCAGGTATTCGACGGAATCCAGCGGCCGCTGCCGCCGCTGGCCGTCAAGAATGGTGAGGAGTTCGGTGAGCCGTTCATTCGGAGGGGGGTGGAGATTCCCGCATTGCCACGTGACCGTCTCTGGGATTTCGTACCCGCAGTGGGTGTAGGCGACATCGTCGAACCCGGGGCGTTGCTCGGAACCGTGAGGGAAACCGCGACGCTCGAGCACCGCATCCTCGTTCCGTCCCGAATGCGCGGAACCGTGACCCGGGTACAGGCCGGTGAGGCAACGGTCGACGAGCCGGTAGTTTGGCTGAACGATCGGCCGCTCCCGATGATGCGAAGGTGGCCGGTGCGCGAACCGCGCCCGACAGGGGGGCGACTGGACCCGGATGCACCGCTCATCACCGGCCAGCGGGTAATCGACACGCTTTTTCCAGTCGCGCTGGGCGGAACGACAATCATCCCGGGGGGGTTCGGAACCGGCAAGACGGTCCAAGAGCAGTCGCTGGCCCGGTGGGCGGCGGCGGATGTGATCGTCTACATCGGATGTGGTGAACGCGGCAACGAGCTCACCGACGTGCTGAGGGAGTTCCCCGAACTCAGCGACCCTCGAACGGGTGGGCCGCTCATGGACCGCACGATCCTCATTGCCAACACCTCGAACATGCCCGTGGCGGCACGCGAGGCGAGCATCTACACCGGCATGACCATTGCCGAGTACTACCGCGACCAGGGCTATGACGTCTTGTTGCTCGCCGACTCGACCAGCCGTTGGGCGGAGGCTTTGCGGGAGGTCTCCGGCCGGCTGGAGGAGATGCCGGGCGAAGAGGGTTTTCCGGCATACCTGCCGTCCCGCCTGGCCGAGTTCTACGAACGGGCCGGAGCAGTGCGCTGCCTCGGTGGCGACGGTCGCAAGGGGTCGGTGACGGTGGTGGGAGCCGTGTCGCCGCCCGGCGCCGACTTCTCCGAGCCGGTCACCCAATACAGCATGCGGCTGGCCGGAGTCTTCTGGGCACTTGATACCGATTTGGCCCGCCGGCGACATTTCCCCGCCATTCACTGGACACGCAGCTTCACCCTCTACGACATAGGGGCGTGGTTCGATCACCACGTGGCGGTCGATTGGGAGAACCAGCGACGCTGGGCGTTGGAGATGTTGCAGCAGGAGGAGCAGCTCCAGAGTGTTGTCCAGCTCATGGGCGCCGACGTGCTCGCCCCGAGCGAGCAACTCATCTTCCTGGTGGGGCGAATGCTGCGGGAGGACTTCCTACAGCAATCAGCGTTTGACGACGTCGATGCGTTCTGTCCTCTCGAGAAGCAGTACGAGATGCTGCGCATCATTCGCCTGGTGTACGAGACGACGCGGCGCGCGGTGCGAGATGGCACCGAACCGGACCTCCTCATGGCGCTCCCAGTGTTCGCCGACGTCGCGCGGATGCGTGACTGGCCGTCCGACGAGGTGGATGGGCGCGCCAAGGGAATCGAAACCCGCATCATCGAGGAAGTGGAGGCGGTATGACATCTCGAGGTCTCCGCGTCGTCGAGTTCCAGACCGTCGACTACGTGTCGGGACCGCTCGTGTTCCTCGAAGGCGTTCACGGGGTGCACTACGACGAGACCGTGGAGATCGTCACGCCCGACGGCGATCTGCGGCGCGGACATGTGTTGGAAGTGGATCGAGGCCGTGCCGTCATCGAGGTCTTTGCCGGTACTCGCGGCCTCGACGTTGCCGCCACCCGGGTGCGCCTCGGTGGCGATGCGGCACGCCTCGGTGTCGGCCTCGGGATGCTGGGCCGTATGTTCGATGGATCGGGCAACGCCATCGACGGGGGCCCACCAACCCTGCCGGAGGCATTCTGGGAGGTGGCAGGCTTGGCGATGAACCCGGCGGCACGCGAGCACCCCTCGGAGTTCATCGAGACGGGGGTGTCGGCGATCGATGGCCTCAATACTCTCGTGCGTGGTCAGAAGCTCCCGATCTTCTCAGGGTTCGGATTGCCGGCCGCACATCTGGCCGCCCAGATCGCCGCCCGGGCCCGTGTCGGCGTCGGCAATGAAGAGCGTTTTGTTGTGGTGTTCGCGGCGCTGGGCATTACCCATCGAGAAGCGAGCTTCTTCCGTCGATTCATAGAAGACAGCGGCGCCCTCGGCCGTACGGTGATGTTTCTCAATCTGGCGGACGACCCGACGATCGAGCGGCTGCTGACCCCGCGGGTGGCATTGACCGCGGCCGAATTCCTTGCCTTCGAGAAGGGCCTCCACGTTCTGGTGATCCTGACCGACATGACCAACTACTGCGAGGCGTTGCGGGAGGTATCGACGGCACGGGAGGAGATCCCCGGTCGCCGGGGATATCCGGGATACATGTATACCGATCTCGCTTCGATCTACGAGAGGGCCGGGCGCATCCGGGACCACGAGGGCTCAATCACACAGCTAGTGATTCTCTCGATGCCGGACGACGACATCACCCACCCGATTCCCGACTTGACCGGCTATATCACTGAAGGCCAGATCGTGCTGTCACGAGAGCTGCACCGCAAAGGCATTGAACCGCCCATCGACGTGTTGCCGAGTCTGAGCCGCCTCATGAACGCGGGCATCGGCGCCGACAAGACGCGCCCCGACCACCGTCAGGTTGCCGACCAGCTCTACGCCTTCTACGCGGAGGGCCGCGACCTTCGCAAGCTGGTGGCGATAATCGGTGAAGCCGCACTCTCGGAACATGATCGGCGTTCGCTGGCATTTGCTGATGACTTCGAGAAGCGGTTCATCCATCAGCGAGGGGTCAGCCGATCTCTCGAAGAGACCCTGGATCTGGCGTGGAGCCTGCTGGATCCATTCGCCGCGACCGACCTCAAGCGTATCCACCCGGAGGTGATCGCCGCCCACCGGAGTCAAGTGTCGACAGCGCAGTCAGACCCATGATCAGAGTGTTGGAAACCCCGATCCTTCGGCTACGAGAAGGCTCGCGCCGCTCTCACGACCCCATAGATCGCGGCGTACCATTTGAAGGGGATGCAGGAAGGGAGTGGACGGAATGGCCTACGACCAAATTGTTGTCGGAACAGACGGCTCAGCCGGGTCGGCGGCAGCGACCAGCTGGACAGCACAAGTCGCCAGCATCTGCGGGGCCGAGGTATCCCTCGTCCACGGTCTGGCCCCACTCCTCGAGCATATGTTTTCGATTCCTCCCCTCGAGAGCGAGCAATTCATATCACTCGTCAGCGCAGAGCTCTCAGGACGATGGGCGGAACCGCTACGCCAGGCGGGTGTCGACTTCGAGGCAGTGCTCGTAGAAGACGGCGCCGCGGCGGCTTTGCTCTCATCGGCTAGACAGAGGCACGCCTCGCTTCTCGTTCTCGGTAGACACGGGCACACGCGCTGGGCTCCCCACGCGATGGGAGGCGTCGTCCACAAGGTGCTCAGCGGGGCGAAGTGCCCGGTTGTCATCGTTCCCACGTCGTGGGAAGGCGGGGCATCGAGCGACCCGAATGTCGTCGTTGGGGTGGATGGATCCGAGTCATCGCTCGCCGCCCTGGATTGGGCGATTGATCATGCCGAGATGTCCGGAATGGGCGTGCGTGCCGTCACGGCCGTGTTCACCCAGACCGACGGTGACCTCACCTGGCTCGCTCCAACCGATGATGAACTGGCCACCAAGGCAGCCGAAGAGGAGCTTCGCGACATCATTGACAAGAGAACGGCCGGAACCGTCGATCTGGTCAAGCGAGTGGTACTCGGGCATGCCGGCGGATCGCTCATCGAAGAATCTGAGAGTGCCGGACTCGTCGTCGTCGGATCCCGCGGACTGGGCTCCGTGGCTGCGCTGCTCACAGGCTCGACCTCGCATTATGTGGCAACGCGATCTCGCTGTCCTACCGTCATCGTGACGTAGCCGCAGGTCCGCGCCGCATCAAAGGCCGTGAGGCCTAGGCGTGCAGGTGCGCGTCTTGTTGCGGCCGCCACAAGCAGCAGATGCCGCGCTCACCTAACGCGGAGCCGGCCCCATCGCCTCACTTGGCTCCCATGAGGAAATAGGTCGACATCAAACCTTTGCCTTTGACCTCCACTTCGCCACGCGATTCAAACTCGTAGCGGTGTTGGAGCAGATCACGGACCGCGTCGGTGCATTGGATGTGATCCCCCACACCTTGTGACTCCATCCGGCTGGCCGTGTTGACCGTATCGCCCCATAGGTCGTAGATGAATTTCTGGCGACCGATCACCCCTGCGACAACATCACCGGAGTGCAAGCCGATCCGTACGGAGAGGGGTAGGTCAAGCCGGCTCCCGAGTGAGGAAAGCGCGGGCAGCATGTCGAGAGCTGCGCTGGCCACACGCTCGGCATGATCCGGTGCCGGTACGGGTATCCCGCCCACTGCCATGTAGCAATCCCCGATCGTCTTGATTTTCTCGAGTTCGTAATAGGCCGCGATCTTGTCGAACTCGGTGAAGACGGCATCGAGCAACTCGACAACGTCCCCCGGCGCAAGGCGCGAAGACATCGGGGTGAACCCGACTATGTCGGCGAAAAGCACGGTGACGTCGCTGAAATGATCGGCGATCATGCCCTCTCCCTGCTCCAACCGCTTGGCTATTGGAGATGGCAGGATGTTCAGCAGCAGCTGCTCGGAACGGCGCCGGGCTTCCTCGAGCTCCCTCGTGCGCACTTCGATGCGATGCTCCAGCTCCTTGTTTTGTGAAGTCACGTCGCCGAGATACTGCTTTATGTACAGGCCCGACAGCGGTCCTGAGACGTCCAATTCGGCGGGCGCTTCGTCGGAATCGAGCCGGGGCATCTCGATCACCCCGACCCGGTCGAGCGGTTCGAACGGGTCGGCCACCTGGCCGTGGTACTCCGGGGCGTGAACGATGGCGTATGCGAGCGCAGTGGCGCAGTGGTCCACCGGCATGAGCCCGGGGTAGCCCGGGTTGTGGGCAATGATCGGAAGCACTTCCTCTTCGGTGATTCCCAGAACTGCCGCGGACTGCGGCAGGATCACTTCGTGGACCAAAGGGGTGTCGACGATCCCGGGGACAAAGGAGAAGACCGAAACGCCTGAATCGTTTCCAATCTCCCGAGCGGCGGTGAACGCCATCGACCGCAACGCCATCTTGGTCCCCGAATACGCGACGGCCATCGGCGATCCCTCATAGGCGATAACGTTGACGATCACTCCCTTGCCGCGCTCGAGCATTCCGGGCATCAGGTGTTTGATGGTCAGGAACGGCGCCCGGGCATTCGTCGCCAGCGTCTTTTCGAATTCATCGAGGGGGAAGGCGACGATTGGTGCGGCACTCAGGTGCAGCGCGTTGTTGACGAGGATGTCGATCTCACCGAAAGCAGCCGCG
>Ga0316187_10005325_pt1 | contig 11108 bp, 6 predicted proteins | sample CroRivburrow1_MG_FD_204927 | JGI IMG/M metagenome (GOLD analysis project Ga0316187, IMG submission 204927) | Coastal sediment microbial communities from Maine, United States - Cross River worm burrow 1 | ecosystem: Environmental > Aquatic > Marine > Coastal > Sediment | place: USA: Maine...
TATTTACCATCAGGACCTACCTGTAACGGAGCACGAGAATCCATGGTCAATTTATCAATACCGGGAGCGAACTCTTGTTTACAATTGAGCATCTCCTCATAAGTAACAACCCGACCGGTGTGTGCCGCCATTCTTCCCATTGAGGTTACTAGGCTGGCTTCAGCACCACGCTTCGCTTCATTGTACGGTTTATCCCCACGAATGGCTTCAATAAGATGGTCCCATTCAAGCTGGTAAGGATTAGGCTCTTGCCGGGGAAATCTCCAGACAATGTCATCATTTTTATTTAAATCCTGCCCTTTATATATACGACAGTGTGCCGGTGAATGGCCTCCCTGAGAGATGACTGCAGAACCTTTACTTCCATGGGCGTAACTGGCAAACTCATCATGACAGCCTTCAATACACCTGCCGTAAAGAAACAACTTTGCACCGTCGGCGAAAGTGTATTCGACAGAGTAATTATCAAAATTCTGGTCTACCGAATTGCCTCGATAATGTCTTCCTCCGAGAGCCTGCGCTTTGACGGGCCAGGAACCTTTCATCCAGCAACATTCGTCGATATGGTGTATGTAAAAGTCGCTGAAATTACCTCCGCTGGCCCATAGGAAACTGTGAAACCGCTGTGTCTGGTAAAGTAGCTCGCTGATATCATCCGGTTTAGGGTCTGAGGTAAAATAGCCAATAGGACCGTGCAGCCTGTAAGCACGCAGGGTGATAATATCGCCAAGCTGACCATCTTGAAGGCGGTCGTAAAGTTCCCACCGGGCTTCACAATGCCTGCACATCAAGCCGACACCAACTTTTAGGTTCTTTTTTTCGGATTCCTCTGCAAGCTTCAGGAACTTGCGTGTGGTGGGGCCATCAACCGTAATTGGTTTTTCCATAAAAACGTTGATGCCTTTTTCTATAGCGTATGTAAAGTGTACCCAGCGAAAAGCAGGGGGTGTTGCTAAAATTACGACATCACCCGCGCTGAGACAATCCATTGCATCTTTATACGCATCATAACCGATGAATTTATGTTCTTCAGGTACGTCTACCTGTTCAGGATGAATTTTTTTTAGATTATCGTAACTAACTTTAAGACGTTCCTCGAATACATCAGCCAGTGCAACAAGTTTGATCGGTCCATTTTTTACGGACATAGCATTTGATGCTGCACCGGAACCTCTGCCACCACAACCAACTAATGCAACTTTAATAGTATTGTTCTCTGCTGCATGAACGTGTGGAAAGAGCCCTGCTGATAACGCAGTTGTTACGGTGATTTTGCCTGTGTTCTCTATAAATTTGCGTCGGGATAAAGGTTTCTGTTGCGAATCATACATTACCATGTCTCTTCTTATTATAATATTGAATCAGTTAAAAAAAATATAACCTCTCCGGTTATTCCTCATCTATATTTATTTACAGATTGTTTTCGGTAAAAGTATTTCTAGCCTTATTTAATACTTTGAAAAATGCCTTAATAAAAATACGATATAAAAATCGAAACGGCAAAAAAACGCCTCTTCATAATCCCCCTCAACCTATTCTGTCTTATTCTCCTACGCTGATCAGCAGCAAAAGTAATCGTATGATAGTTCTTTTTCTATGGTTAGTAGTTTATACATTTAAATATTGAGAGCGACATGGAAGAACCTTAATATTATTGCTCTCATAAAACACCAGTAAGAATCCACTTTTCAACTAAGGTTTGCGGTCACATGTTCAATCATCCAGTCGACGATTTTTTCGAAATTATAATCGAGTGGTCCATTCTCCCATTGTTCGAGTGAATAGATTCCCCTGAAGCCCCCCTCTTCCATAATCCGTACACACCTGTCAAAATCAAATGAAGTGTGATTATAATTATCATCATATGCATGGGTTTTGGCAGAGACCAATCGGGTATATGGTGCGATCATTTTCAGTGCACTATAGCGGTCCACTGTTTCCGGGTAATTGCCAAAATCAGCCAGGAGCCCAAAATTTTTACTTTTTATTTGCTCTGCCACACTAAGATGGTTTTCAGGAATAGATAGAAGGTCAAAATGATTTTCTGCCAGCAGGATAATCCCTTTACTGCTTGCATAATCAACAAGTATTTTTAATGACCTCACTCCCTCATCAAAAGAGCTGTGCATGAAACTGGCTCTGACCATTTTCGATCCAAGGAATTTTCCCACATCGATCCATTCCTTAATCTCCTGGACAGCCAGTTCACTATTCCCATCGTTTGGATCAGACATATCTTTGCCCGGGGTGTCTACCTGTATATTGATTAATGTAGAATGCTCTTTAACCATCGAATTCTTTAATTCTTTCAGATAAGAGGGCTCTCTGGATTCAAAGTGCTCTGACCAGAATTCAAGATTATGTATTCCAAACCTTTCACTATAGTATTGCGGAATATCCTTGAGAGTGAGCTCATTGGTAACAACATTTGGGTTTGTGCTGACAAACTGATTTCGAAAAACTACCGTTGTTATACCGATCCGTGACATAGGATCTGCGATAGTCCCTTTCACAAATATTGAAGGGCCCATCAGGAATCCACCAGCAACCATACTTGAGCGACCTAGAAAGTTTCTTCTTTTCATATTGATCAAAATTTAAATACAGATTGCATTCTCTTGGTATATTTCAATTTAATACAACAGAATTATAAAATCATTAACATTCAAGAAAAATGTTAGTTCTATTATGTAAAATTTTATTGCTCCTAAATATGGGATATAGTTACTATTTCATAAACGCCTTAACAACCATAGCCTCTTTTCCTGACTCATTGATAATTTTATAGGAACCAGCAGCGGCAGGAACCACGAATGTTTCAGCAAAATTGAATCGCTGCTTCAATCCATTTTGAGTTTCTACGGAGATACTGCTCCCTTCTACCAGGGATAATACATGACATCTGCCCTCTGTTTCAACTTTTATATTGGAATTAAAATGATAGCGATGTACATCATACGAATGTTTCTCATGAGTAGGTAAATGAAAGAGTTTCCAGTCATTTCCTTCTTCCAGTAGACAGGGTTTTGACACCAGCTTTTCTTTTACATAATCCCCTTTGCGATCAAAATACAGGTTATCCATGCCTCTTTGAATATTCAATGGCCTTGGTTTACCATCCAGGTCCAGTCGAAGCCAGTCATACATTTTAAAAGTAAAAATATAGGGTGTTGCACTGATTTCAAGAACCAGGTTATCTGTCCCTGAACCATGTATAGTTCCGGGAGGGATGAGGAATAGATCATGCTTATTGGAATCAAGTACCTGAACATGTTTGGTGATATCAAGTACCTCATTTTTCTCAAAACTTCTTTTTAGATCAGATTCGAATTCTTCTGGAGCAATATCCTCCTGAAATCCAAGATAGCATTTAGCATCCTCACCGGCATCTAAGATGTAATAGGTTTCCTCCTGGGTGAAATTTTCTCCAAAATGTTTTTTCATGTATTCCGGGCGAGGATGACATTGAACTGATAAATTACCTCCGTCAAACGTATCCAGGAAGTCAAAACGAATTGGAAATTCGACACCATATTGTCTTTCATGCTTCCCAAGCACCGATTCACTTTCCTGAAACATAAGGCAATCAAAAGAAACTTCTAAAACATTGCCACCACTTTCCAGTAAAAGACCATTTTCAGGGACGATCAATTCGAATGACCATGCGTAGTTGATCACATCTTTATTAAGCCCTTCAATTTTATCTAAAATCCACTGTCCTCCCCAGGCACCTGGCTCAAACCAGGGACGAACTCTGAAAAGATTTTGTGACATGCTTTTCAAGGATGACCTCAGATCATCACCCAATATCCAGGGATAATCATCCAGTTGTTGGCCATCTATTAAAACATCAATTTCTGGCAACAACTTCTGTTTATGTTTATTGAGTACAATCCAGTCCACAAAATAGAAGCGCTTGTACATCCGCTTGCTGTTCATTGGTTTTGATGCCCCAAGATTATAGATGCTTTCTGCCCTGGCCCTGAATTGCAGTTCATTTTTTGGCAGGTCAATATATATTAATACTCCTTTCCACTTAGCTAAAGCTGCACCCGTACCTATAAGGATGTTAATATCGGTTGATGGATCAATCTTTATCCCGGCAAGTTTATCCTTGTCAAAATAATCGCGGAGGTTGATGCCTGCTCTAGTACCGAAAATAGGATCGTCACCTCCCAGAAAAGGTTCAATTAAATGATCAATTTCTTCCTCTGTCTTCATGGCATTGGATACTTCATGCCATCTCACCTTTTTGCCCAGCTTACTTAATTCATTTTCCAGCCCCTCCGTAATTCTATCATAAAATACTCCCAAATATCCATCAATAATTACACATTCCTCCTGATGGATAAATTTTGACAGGCTTTCTAATCCAAGTATGATTTTATCTTCCCCTATCTTGAAGGAAGGATATATATCATATTTCCCATTATCTTCATGTGAAGATTTCACCGGAAGTAGATATTGATCAGTTCTTCTTATGCTTTTCCCCATTACAATAATTCGTTTCTAATTATGCCTGCTGGTATATTATATTTCTCAAAGCGTATTAGCATTATGAAAGGATTGCCTATTTATCTGTCTTAATATCCTTTATCCTTAAGGAAGATATTAGAATTACCAGGCCAGCGGCTGCCAATACCAGAATACTGGCTACCACACCATATAAATCACTTACCCATCCCATCAAAAAGGGCATGATAGCACCACCGGATATAGCCATTACCATAAGGCCGGAAATTTCATTTTTCCGATCCGGAAATCTTTCAACAGTAAGCGAAAATATTAAAGGAAAAATATTTGCCACTCCCAAACCCACAATGAAAATAGTAATTAGAGCTGTTAATTCTGATGGTACGACCATCAGGGATAATATGGCTATAAGACAAAGAACAGATGACCAGGTGAAGAATTTACTGGGTGACAACTTGGTCAATAATAGTGCACCACTAAAAGTTCCCAGCATTTTACCAAAAAAATAGAGGCTTCTCCCTGATTCTGCCAGAGTCTGTGCTGAGTCAAATTTCGTTAAAAGAAACTGACCCGATATCGCATTAATTCCAACGTCAATCCCAACAATCAGGAAAATTCCCACTACCATTATTGTTATAAATCTATTCCCCAATAATTTGAATGAAGAACTAAAAGTGGCTCGCTTTTCTGTATTTTTTGATTCCTCAATTTTCGACATCGCCAACCATGCACCTGTCAATATGGAAACAAGTCCGAAGACAATAAAAACGATTTTCCAATCCCCGTAATAGGAAGCAAACCAACCAGCTAAAGGTGCTGCAAGCATGGATCCTACTGCTTTAATAAATTGTGATAAGCTTAAAAAGCTTGATGTACGATTTGAAGGCACTACCTCTACCAATAAAGGATTTCCCGATACCTGAACAATTGTATTTCCAATACCCAAAAAGGCAAAACCAATTAACACCATTTCAAAAGTGTAAAATAAAAAAGGTAGAAGGAGGCCAAATGCTGTAATAACAATCCCAATAATAAGTGTGTATTTTTTACTGATTTTATCCTGTAGAATACCCACAGGGACTGAAAGCACCAAAAACCATAAAAAAACAGCCATAGGAATCAACTGAGCAAGGGTATTACTTAATCCAAACTCGAGCTTTACACGGTCAACACCAATACCTACCATATCGCAGAAACTCATAACAAAAAAGGACATCAATACAGGTGTCACTATTTTCATGGATATTTTATTCTTCATAACAATCAAAAAATTTATGATTTAAATTACATGTCTTTTAATAGTGGGGATACCTTATTCCAAAAATCAGCCTTGCAAAGCCTCGAGCTTCCTATAATCGAGGCAGTATCTTTTAAATCTGAAACTTCTACTTTCACATTCAATCCTTCTTTTAAAAGACTAGCCTTTAATGAAGGGCTGAAAAGGTCAAATGCCCTGGATATATTCCCTCCTATTACCAATACTTCAACTTCAAATTTTACAAACCAGGGCTTTAAGAAAACAACAAGTTTAGATCCAAAATCCTGAAAAATACGATCAGCAGATTCATCAGTAGCAGCCGCATCAGCTACTTCTTTTGCAGAACTAATTTCTTTTCCAGTTGTCTTATTATATCGATTTACTATTCCCCGGGTAGAAAAATAATCATCTCCAATCCCATCTTCAAAAGGAACGTGCCACAAACAACCCTGCTTTGGTACTTCATCACCGTCGGCTACAGGAATTCCATTTCTCATAAATGCTGATCCAAATCCTGTTCCCAGGGTAATCGATAGAGATCTACCGGATCCTTCTGCTTTGCCTATCCAATCTTCTCCTATAGCAAAAGCAGTAGCATCATTGATAAACCGGATTGGAAATTCATTATTTAATCCCAAATATTTACGTAATGCCCTTGGGACATCTAATCCGTATATATTTTCATATTTTTCATTTTCACCAGTAAACAAAGGGATTCCATTAACATAATCAAATGGGCCAGGCATGGCAAAACCAATTCCAGAAACATTTTTCATACCCACTTTATCAATTACGTTTTTTAGTGTTTTTCCCCATGAATCTATTATTTCATCCGGAAGACCATGGTTATTTAAATCACTCTCAAAAAAAGTATCATGAAGATATTTCCTTTCTATCAGGTCGAAAGCCGCACAACTTATATGGCTTCCTCCAATATCAACACCAATAGCTATATTCTCTTTCATTACTATCTTTTTATATCAATGGTATAGGTAAACTTGTTTGCAACATAGTATCCTATATTGTATTCAATAGGTCGATCCCCGGGATCAAAAACAAATCTTTCTCGGAGAAGGATTGCATCACCTTTTTCTATTTTCAACCGTTTGGCTGTTATCGGGGAAGCTGACCTGGCTTTTATTCTTTCTTTTGATAAAGAAGGAACAATATGATAATCATCTTCAAGAATTTCATATAGGGGCCTTGAAAAATCTTCTTTTCCTGTTAAGCCAATTCTGGGATGAAAATAACTTTCGAAATAAACAAATGGGCCTTCTTCATCTCCCCGCAATCTACTTAGTTTTAATATCCTGGTATTTTTATCAACCTTAAAAAATAATCTTATCTTTTCATCTGCATCAACCCATTCCGATTGAAGAAGATAGTTTTTGAAGGATATCCCTTTTTCATTCATTTCCTGGGTAAAACTATGCCAGTTCTGCAGCTGGGTAACTACTGATTTTTTGGATACCTTGGTCCCAATACCCTTCTTACGAATTAACAATCCCTCATACTCCAGTTTATTGGTAGCTTGTCTTAAAGTGTTTCTGGAAATACCCAATCTTTTAGCCAATTCCACCTCTTTTGGGAGAAATTCACCTTTCTTATATTCAGGGAGGTTGATCAGCTTACGTAGCAAAATTTCGACCTGTGCATGTAAAGGAATAGGACTCTGGTGATCAATTTCAAGTTTCATATGCCCATATGTTTGAACATATAAAGTTAATCATATAATTATTTGAAAACAATATAATTATCATAGTTTGAAACAACACTTATAAACATAAAATCAATCATTCTCTATTTGAATGGTAAATCCAGATATTCAGTCTCAATCTCTACAATTTATGGAAAGTGAGTACGCTATTAATTATCCAGCCATACCTTCATTTTTCCTACCCCCCTATTAGACCAGGAATAATATGGAATAGCTGTATATGATGATACCGTATTTTTCACTTTGAGTATGTTTACTCCATCCAATAAAGAGTCAACATATTCTACTTCCAATTCTTCGTTCCCTGAGATTGAAATATTATCATAGCCGGTTTGATTATCAATTTCTTCAAAAGCATACACTAAAGGACCATATTCCAATGATATTTTATCTTTATCTTCTTCTACTAATTCATTGGCTATTACCTTATTTACAATCATTGGAAATTCAAGTTCAATATTATCTCCAGAATTCCAGGCACGTTCTACTACATAAAAGCCATCTTGTATTTCCATATCAAGTTGTATTCCATTAAGTGAAATTTTACTTATTGGAGCTTCATTGTTCAGATAGGAATATAAATTACCTGGAGTCACCTCTCCTCTGCACCAACCGGGCACCCTGAATTTAAGTGTAAATGTTATTTGGGATGATGGATCAATTTCGATGTTAATCTTACCACTCCAAGGGTATTGTGTTTTTTGAACAATACGAATATTTTCTCCGTTTAAATCTATTTTTGCTTCATTGGATGCATACAGGTTCACAAAAACAGTGTTCTCCAATTTGGAATATATTAGCCCCTGCATAGAGGGCATAAACCTAATTAAATTTGACGGACAACATGAACAATCAAACCAAGTCGAGCGGGTACAGGCTCCCTGATTGAAATTGTATTTTCCATCAGATTCTAGTGGATTGGGATAAAAGAACTTTTTGCCGTCTAGTGATAATCCAGCAAGGAGCCCGTTATATAAAGTTCGTTCAATAATATCATAATACTTCACATCTCCACTTTGCAAAAATAAACGATGGTTCCAATATACATTTCCAATAGCTGCACAGGTTTCATTGTAAGCGGTAAGGTTGGGGAGTTCAAAATCATCCCCAAAAGATTCCCCTTGATGGCGGGCACCTATACCCCCGGTTATATACAATTTTCTGTCGGTAATATTATCCCATATCTTTTCTGTAGCTATTCTATAAGCTGTGTCTCGATAAATGGTTGCAACATCAGTCATTCCGGCATACATATAAACAGCACGGACAGCATGACCTACCGCTTCCTCCTGTTGAATAACAGGCATGTGATCCTGGTTGTATGGGCCGTATAATTCATGTGTAATTGCATTCCCCCTTTGGTCTAGAAAATATTTAGCCAATGTAAGGTACTTTTCTTTTTTTGTAATTCGGTAAAGTTGAATTAATCCCGTTTCTACAATCTGATGACCAGGGACTGTTTCCAGTTTATTTTCTCCAAATGTTTCTACCAGAAGATCCGCATTTTTTAAAGCTATATCAAGGAAATTACTTTTTCCAGTGGCCTTAAAATGTACAGCAGCTGCTTCATACAGGTGCCCGGCATTATAAAGTTCATGACTGCAACTTAGATTTTCCCATCTTTCACCTGGCGGACACCATTCAGCAGGTGATTTTGTATTACTAATACTCTTCCATGTAGTGAGGTACCCGTCCTCCTCCTGGCCTATTTTTATAATAGCTATTATCGAATCCAGGAGTACTTCGAGATCTTTGTTGGGAGAACTTATTAATGAATTAGAAGCTCCTTCAATAATTTTATAAACATCGGTATCATCAAAAGGCATAGAGCCCCTTACATCTCCCTGCAACTGGCCTCCGGCAATCAGAAAATTCTCAAAACGACCTTCTTCTTCACATTTTTGGAGTGCAAAATCAATGGTCTGTTCCTGTACCCTTTTGATTATGGGTAGCCAAAAATCATCTGTTAACCTTACGTTTCTGATATTAACAGGTTCTATAGGATAATCACTATAAATTATCTCGCCACCTTGAAGCTTGTCCTTTTCAGGACTTAAACATGAACTAATCACTATTAAAAATATTAAGGATAAATATTTCATAAGGTAATTGTGCTTTTAAAATAAAAGATCAAATGATTTTTCCTTATTAGCCTATTTCGTCATTAACCAGACGGCCATTTCCCCAATTCCCCTGTGATCCCAGGCATAATATGGAATAGCAGTGATTCCATTTCCATTAATTTTGCCTATCCCATTTAGTAATTGTGAATCGAATGTATACACGAAATCTTCATCTTTATTCACAGTCAGGTTCAGTACTCCTCCCGGATTGTCAACTTCTTCTGCACAGTACACCAGAGGCCCTCTTTCAATAGCCATCTTTCCTTTATCTTCCTCTACTTTTTCATGGGCTACAATTTTTCGTACTGGCATTTCAAAGTTTATTTCAATTTGATCCCCTTTTCTCCACAACCGTTTTCCTAATGTAAGATATCCGTTTTCAGATACTACCACTATTTCTTTCCCGTTTAAGCTTAGAGAATAAGATGGTTCCTTATTGTCAATATATTTATATAATTCACCAGGCATTACCTCATTTCTTACCCAGCCAGGCACTCTGAGTTTAATTGCAATTTCAGATTCGAGGGTATTATTAACATTAATCATTATTTTCCCATCCCAGGGGTAATTGGTTTCCTGGTTAAGGTTAAGGATTTCCTTTCCTAAATCTATATCAGCTGTGTTACCAATGAAAAGATTAATATATACCTCATCATCTTTTACTGCATATATATATCCAGGTAGTGAAGGAAGAATCCTCACTACATTCACCGGGCAACAGGAACAGTCAAACCATGGAGACCTTTCACAAGAACCATGATTGAAAGTATACACTCCATTAGCTTCCAATGGATTGGGATAGAAAAAGGTATTTCCAGCAAATGATACACCAGCCAGAAAACCATTGTATAAAGTTCTTTCAAAAACATCCATATATTTTGCATCACCACTACGTAAAAACATCCGGTGATTCCAAAGCATTAAGGATATGGCAGCACAGGTTTCAGTATAAGCAGTTGCATTAGGCAATTCATAATCCGGGCCAAATCCTTCGTGTCTGGGCTCGGCCCCTATGCCACCAGTAAGGTAAATCTTTCGATAAACGATATCTTCCCAAATATTATTAAGTGCTTTGTCATAATCAGGTATACCAGCCAGGGCGGCAACATCTGTTACTCCTGAATAGTAATAACAAGCACGCACCGCATGACCCACAGCTTTCTCCTGGTCAACGATGGGTTTATGATCCTGGGAATAAAATCCATACAGCTCATGACCTTCCTGATTGCCACGCTGGTCTACAAAAAACTTTGCAAGTTTAAAATATTTTTCATCTCCTGTAACGCGGTACAATTTTACCAGGCCAATCTCAATTTCCTGGTGTCCGGGAACTCCCATATTTTTTCCAGGCCCGAATTCTTCATCAATAAGATCTGCGTTCTTTATAGCTACATCAAGGAATGATCTTTCTCCGGTAGCCTGGTAATGGGCTACGGCCGCCTCATACATATGTCCTACATTATATAATTCATGGTGGCTGGCCAATTTTGTCCATCTCTGTTCTCCCGCTCCATCATTCGCTTTTTCAGGATTAATT
>Ga0316187_10005326_pt1 | contig 11107 bp, 7 predicted proteins | sample CroRivburrow1_MG_FD_204927 | JGI IMG/M metagenome (GOLD analysis project Ga0316187, IMG submission 204927) | Coastal sediment microbial communities from Maine, United States - Cross River worm burrow 1 | ecosystem: Environmental > Aquatic > Marine > Coastal > Sediment | place: USA: Maine...
TCTGGCCCATTGAATCCATAATCCTGTGTGTGGCGAATTCCTAATCATGCTGACAGGGGAGCTTGAAAAGTCACCGAGGGAAGTGACACTAACATCAGCGGGTGCGTTCCCATCGAGAGACTGATGAGCGCGGGTATGGTTGTAATAACGTAGAAACGTGCCAAGTTTTCGTTCAAGGTCCTGCGCATTGCAGAAGAAGACACAGTCAAGGTATTCCCGCCGGATCATTCCAATCAGTCGCTCAACGAAGGGGTGCGGATATAGGGGTATACGGGATGGATTTGATATTCTTGATCTCGAGAATCCGTAAGTTGGCTTGCCATTGGTGATACCTGTATAGCGGATCATGGTCGGAACTCAGGTAGTGTGGGATACTTTGAGTAGAAATGGCAGTGTTGAACATCCGACAGAGGGCGACACTATCGACATTCCCTGCATGAACGCCAAAGCCAATGATGCGCCGCGTGAATTGGTCCATGACCACGAGTACCCAGTGGGTATTGAGTAAAATGGATTCGCAACGAAAAAGATCAATGCTCCAGAGGCTGTCCTTCGCATGCCCGACGAAGGTCAGCCATGACGGTCTGTTGCCATCGGCTATTGGGCGGTAGTGTTTGGCGAGGACGCGCCGGACCAGGTCCTTGTTAATATCCACGCCAAATGCTTTATTGATTTGCTGGGCAATTCTTAAGACAGCCAAAGCGTGGGTTACGTTGTTTTAGTTCAATGATTGCCTGGATGAGTTCGGATGATGGACCCTTGGGGCCTGGCTTCCCTTTTCTCACTGATGAGTACAGTAGACGGTACTTGCGCTTCTTGAGCAGGTCGTGAAATTTCAGAAGCGTCGATGGCCGAATAATCACGGCAGCTCGCTGGATACGGCGTGGATCGAGAAACAGCGACCAGAAGCCGAACAGAAACCGATCGAGTGCTGAGAGATTAGGCGCGCGTCGCCGCGAACGGTTGATGACCAGGAGCTGCTGCTTCATGATCAGGCTATCAGCGACAACAGTCCTTGCGCCGCCGGGCCCCAGGAGTTTGGCAGTCGTGGTCAGCAGATGTGCGAGGAGAAGCAGCAGATCTTTCATGGCAAAGCAGGGTAGGGAAGGATGCTTCCAGGAACAAGTCTGTCTAAGTTGTCGTTTTCAGGTGATAATTAGCAATTCGCCTGGGACAGATATACATATCGCATTCCTGGATCAGGATGATGTAACATTCTCCGTCCCGCGGTGAGGTACGAATAGATTATCACCAGCGACCATCTGCCACGGTACCAGACTGGGTGTATTCTCAGTGTGTAATGACTGACAAAGCGTTCTGGCTGGTCTTGGACTTATCAGCCGTCCTGTTTTTACTTCAAGCAACATAAGTCTGGAAACCGGCAGCGAATACGGCCGAAACAATTACACTTTTTGGAGGATATATGGATGCTCTGGTGACGCTTGCTGTAATAGCGGTCATCGTTGTGTTGATATTCGATTACACTAACGGATTTCATGATGCCTCCAACATCATCGCTACAGTTATTGCCTCCCGTGCAATGACGCCTGTACAGGCGGTCATTATCGTTGCAACTTTTGAATTTCTGGGGCCGTTACTCGGTGGCACCGCAGTAGCCAACACCATCGGCAAGTTTGTCGATGTCGGTTCACTGCAGTCACTGGATGCCGTGGCAATTATTCTGTGTGGCATCATCGGGGCCATTACTTGGAATCTGGGGACATGGTGGTTCGGCATCCCGTCCTCATCGTCCCATGCCCTGGTCGGCGGCCTGGTGGGTGCCGTAGTGGTGTCAGCCGGTGTTGACCATGTGGCGTGGGGCTTTAGTGAGCTTGCCCAAGGCCATTTCACAGGGGTGACCAAGGTGCTGATTGCCCTGGTGCTCTCGCCGATTATTGGTTTCTGGGCTGGGTTCGCAATTCATCGATTTATGAGGTTCCTGTTACGGGCAGCGACACCCGCCGCCAACAAGTATCTACGCCGCGTCCAGTTTATCACGTCAGCCGGTCTTGCCTTCTCGCATGGCGCCAACGATGCACAGAAGAGTATGGGTATCATCACTCTGGTTCTGTTGCTGGGCGGCTTCATCACAGAGTTCGAGGTACCGTTTTGGGTCATTCTTTCTTGTGCTACCGCGATTACCTTGGGAATCATGTCCGGTGGCTGGCGCATTGTCCGTACCGTTGGGTTTGGTATTTACAAAGTACGCCCGCTACATGCATTTGATGCGCAATTAACCTCTGCCTCAGTAATCTTCGCGGCCTCGATGATTGGCGCCCCGGTATCAACCACCCACGTGGTGAGTTCGTCCATTATGGGGATTGGTGCATCGGAGCGGCCCAAGGCGGTGCGCTGGGGGAAGGCCCGCGAAATCCTCAAGACCTGGATTATCACAATTCCTGGAGCTGCTACTGTGGCTATCATCAGCTATTACCTGGTACATCTGATTACGGGTGTGGCTTAGGCTGTAGTTGTAGGCATCAATAAATTGGCTGCAAGGCGGCCCTCTTTGCATGGAGAAGACAAGCATGAGTGGTAACAAAGACTCGCTATTGACCCGATTGGTAGACAGGGTGTTCCCCCGCATGCCGGATTTCTATTCCCTTCTAAATGAACAGTGTGACCTTGCAGTCGAGGCGATGGAGGTCTTCGTGCGGTTCATGGAAAATGGCGACAAGGCCATGGCTAGACAGGTGCGGGCACTGGAAAAACGAGGTGACGAACTCAAAGCAAGGAACACCGACATCCTCAGCAAGTCGTTTTCCACCCCGATGGATCGCGAGGATATCTATCGTGCGATTACCAGTATTGACCACATCGTCAATTATGCCAAGACCACGACCAGGGAAATTGAAGTGCTGAAAGTGGCGCCTGACAAGTACATGCTGGAACTTGCCGTTTTACTGAAAGAAGGCACGTACTCGCTGCGCGAAGGATATCAAAAGCTCTCGCATAACCCGAATCTGGCCGACGAGGACGCCCAGGCGTCGCGTAAGGCGGAGCGTAGCTCTGAAAAGGTCTATCGCAGGGCGTTGGGCGAATTATTCCGGGAAAAAGGTTATATAAAGATGCTGGCGAATCAAGAGTCAGATACCAAGGCGACAGCCATAAATCTGGTCATCGACATCTTCAAACGCCGTGAAGTATACCGTCACTTGTCCAATGCTGCCGACCGCCTGGCACGAGCGGGCGAAGTGTTGCATGACATCGTCGTCAAGATTTCATAGCACCCTGGCTTTAGCGGCAACACCGGAGCAGCCTCGATCAGAAGCGGAGGGTGTCCCTGGCGATAGGATTCATACAGGGCTGCAGGATATTTTCTACAGTTGCTGCCACTCCTTTTGTCCGCTTGCCATAGGTGAATTGCTAGTGGGTGTGGACGTCCGCCGTCTTCATCATGCACACGCCTCCAATGCAATCTGCTTTGCCCGGCTAAAATCATTCTTGCCACTTCCGAGTTTCGGAATCGCCTCTACATGGATTAATTCTGCGGGTCTCATTAACGGGTGGAGCCCAGATTGTTCGATAAGCCCCTTCATTTCATCCTGGTCGATGTCACCGGCCATCAGGAGAATCACTTTTTCTCCCTTCTTGCCATCGGGTAGTGCCGTGGTGAGTATCTCGATGTTTTCGGGCAGTACTTTTCCAATGGCTCCCTCGATAGCTCCGAGGCTGATCATCTCGCCACCGATTTTCGCAAAGCGTGAGTAGCGATCGACAATGGTGAGAAAGCCATCCTGGTCGAGATGGCCCTTGTCACCGGTCTTGTACCAGCGCTTGTCATCCAATTGTATGATCACATCAGCGGTCTTCTCGGGATCATTGAGGTAGCCCAGCATGACCTGTGAGCCACCGAACAGAATTAGCCCATCTTCTCCAGTGGGCAGTGTCTCCAGCGTGTCCGGATTAACAATACGGAAACTACCCCCCGGCAGCGGCATGCCGACGGTTCCCGGCTTGTTTCCTTGCTGGACTTTCCAGTCCCATTGGCCGATCCGGTCCGGGATGTTGACGCTGGCGACCGGTGTGGTTTCTGTGGTGCCGTAGCCTTCGTAGATCTCCTTGTTGAACTTGAGTTTGAAGGCATCGCGTACCTCCGGATTCAGTCTTTCGGCACCGGACACGACAACGCGCAATGATTCCAGCATCAACGGGTGGATACGCTGGTTTCGGTTAAACAACCGCAGAAAGGTGGAGGTGCTGCAATACACGGTGGCCTGATGTTTTGCGATGGCCTTCGCAATCGTCAGGGCGTCCGTCGGGTCCGGATGAAAGATGACCGGGATGCCCTCAACCAGGGGCATGAGTCCTGTTATTGTGAGACCGAAGGCATGAAACAGGGGCAGGGTCGCCATGAGGGTGTCTTCCTCGCGCACGTCGAGGACATCCGAGACCTGCCGGATATTGGCCATGATATTGCGGTGACTGAGGACAACGCCTTTGGGTTCTCCTTCACTGCCGCTTGAGAAAAGGATGGCGGCCGGTTGATCGATGCCAGTACGCCGACCGAACAGTGCATAGAGTACCCTCGCAGGCAAGACGATTGTCGAGACCAGCAGAGCAAGCTTGCTGAACATGCCAATCGCGTCTTTCAGGTCTTCAATATAATGCACCTGAACCCGGGCCAGGAGTTCATTCAAGTCAGCACCACGCTGTTCCAGTTTCTTGATAAAACGTCTGGATGTATAGAGGTCGCTAATCTCTGCTTTCTCCACCGCAGCAAGCAGTGACTGCAGGCTGGCCGTGTAATTCAGGTTGACCACGGTCTTGTTCAACAGCAATGCCGCCATATTGGTGATAATGCCAGGACTGCTGGTCGGCAGGAGCAGACCGATATTTTGCTCCTGACTGCGCTTGCGGATCAGGTGGGAGAACGCGATGACGGCGGTCAGGGTTTTATAGCCGGAGAGTGTGGTCGTTGCACTGGCGTCTGCCAGGCAGGACTCACGGCCGCATCGTTTTGCGCTACGCAACCATGCCAACGGAATGGGGTCGAGGGTTTGCGTATGATGCTCCCAGGTATCGATAGAGAGTTCGAGTACCTGCCTTTTTAGTTCGTGGGCCGGTGTATCCATGGGCAGGGGTTTGCCGAAGGCAACGATGACATCCCCACGCAGGCGGGTGTTACGAATCTCCTGCAGTTTTTCACTAGAGCGTGAGAAGCGGCTGCCCCAGAGGCCACGTATATAGAACGGCAGAATAATGCCATCTACACCTTCGACGGTGCGTTCATAGCCACGTTTGAATTCACCCAGCTGGCCACTGCGGCTGATGGTTCCTTCCGGAAACAGGCAGACGACTTCGCCGGCACGCAGCAGTTCGTTGATCTGTTGCAGTGCCTCTTTACTCTGGCCGGCAGCAATCGGAATGACACCGAAGAAATCCATGAACCATTTCAGATACCAGCGTTGATAGATTGCCCGGTGCATCACAAAGCGTACTGGCCGGGGGCAGGCGATCTGAATGATTGCCCAGTCGAGCCAGCTGATGTGATTTCCCAGCATCAGTACACCACCGGTGCCGGGCAGATTCTTAAAACCCAGTACCTGTATACGATGGGTGCTGGAGAACACCTGCGCAATGACATAACGCACCAGCGATTGTGGCAGTTGGTAGATCGTATAGAGGGCACCTGCCAGTGCCGTGATCGTCAATAGATGAAACAGATCGATACTGCTGATGCCGAAGATGGCAAATAAAACGGTCAAGCCCAGAAATCCCAGCATGACCACGTTTTGTACCCAGTTGTTGCCCGCCAGCACGGTGCCCAGTTGATCGTCCCGGGCATGGAACTGGATCAGTGCGTTGAGTGGCACGATGAACATCCCGCCACTGACACCCAGCAACAGAAAATCGATGACCAGCAGGACAGGTGAGTGCAGTTGTGGCAAGAAAAAGAGCGTGGTAACGATACCCAGTGCACCCAGTGGGACAAGGCCCGTTTCGATATGATGCTTCGATGACTGTCCGGCCAGCAGGGAACCGATGATGATGCCGAACCCGGAACAGGCGAGTATCCCCTGAATGACAACGGTGTTGTTCTCGCCCAGGGTCTCCTTGGCAAAGGCCGGGAAGGTGGCCAATACGACCTGGGATATTCCCCAGAACGCGGACAAACCGACAATCGAAAGCCAGATGGTTCTGTTCGCCAGGATCTTGTTGAGATTGTCCCGCAGGTAGAGGCCCTGACGGTATTGTTGTACGTCAAAGTGCCGTTCGGCTGCTGCCGCCTCACGGGCTGGCAGTCGCATGGCAAATATCAATTCCAGTGATGCACAAATCACCAATATCCAGCCAAGCGGTGCAATTGCCTGCAGCAACTGTGATTCATTTTCATAGTTCACCCCGGCCAGCCCCCGTTCAAAAAATACCGAGAAAGCGAAGATGCCAAACAGGATGGCCACAATGGTGACCGCCTGTACGACGGCATTAGCGGAGGCCAGTTGCTCCTTGCCCGTCAGTTCCTTGATGTAGCCGTATTTTGCTGGTGAGTAAAAGGCGCTTTGTACCGCCAGCAGAAAAGTCATGGCGAAGGAAAAGTGGAACCAGCCAAGGTAGTAGGAAAGGGTGATTAGCAGTGCCAGACCGACGGCAACCGCTGCACTGACTTTCATGATAAAGGGTTTCTGATGTTTGTCAGAAAGATAGCCGGCGGGGGAGAAGAGCAGTACGAAGGGCAGCAATATCAGTCCATTCACGATTGCCGTCAGAATGATCTGGGTCTGGCCGTCATAGATCTTGAAGACTGTATTCTGGATCAGGATCTTGTGTCCCAGATCGACAAAGGCGTTCAGGAAAATAACCAGGATGAACGGAATGAACCCCGTTAGTTTGAACAGTTTGTCCATGGGTGGTGACCTGCGTTGTTATTGTGGCGGTGGAGTGTATTCGCAATCACAGTTTTCTGTGGGGCATCACTGCAAAGACTCGGTTATCGGTGAAGCCCTTGAGATAGTTAGTGATCAGTGTCTGCGTCAGATCTTGTACTGAGTCGACACCGGTGACGCCGAGGGTGCCGGCGAGTGCCAGGACACATATCCCATGCACGCCTCCCCACAGAGCCCATGATGCTTGTGTGATCTCATCGCGTGTGTGCTGTCCGGCAAGTGGTTCAAAGCCTTCCTCGATCAGCGTGAACATACGTGCCACCTTTTCCAAATACCAGGTGCTTCGTTCATACGCTGTTGCAGATGTCACGAAAAATAACTCGCACTCAGTGAGTTAGGTACAGTCTAGCATGCTCCGAATACAGAGGAGTGCCTGTCTCTACCAATAACCAAATCCGGTGCCGGCGTTCAGAAACTGGTCCGTGCAATGTGGAGATTAGCAAAAATTATAAGTCAGCGGGCAGGGCATGACGCTAATCGAAAGAGGAGAAAATGGCCTTGTGTGCAGGATGTGAGGCCATGAGAACAATCGGAAGTGCGGCAGGCTAACAGAGCAGGCTGCAGTACACGGTTTTGAGGCGTTGCGATCGTGTCTCAGACCGCGCGGCGGTACTCATGATGGAGATCACCGACGTGCGGGAAGGCGATGACCGTTCCCAGGTCAGGCTGCTCGACCGGTCTTTGTTCTGGGCATTGTTTGTCCAACGCAAGATGTGTTCGCGCCTTGTGGTAGTAAGAGAAATAGGCGCGAAGCGTGTGTTTCAGGTGCATCTCATTGAAGATGATAATGTGATCGACGCACTCGCGCCGTATTGAACCGATGAGTCGTTCAACGTAGGGATTTTGCCAAGGTGAGCGCGGGGCGGTGAGTACCTCTTGCATGCCGAGGCTGTGAACACGGTGTCGGAAGCTTGCACCATAAGTCTTATCGCGATCACGCAGGAGGTATTGGGGTGCAGGGTCCCATGGGCATGCTTCAATCATCTGCTGCGCAGTCCACTGGGCCGTCGGATGTTCAGTCACGTTGAAGTGGACACAATACGCCGTTCATGTCTGAGCACGAGCAATACATACAAGATTCGAAATGTCGCTGTAGGCACAGTGAAGAAGTCGACTGATACCAGGTCTTTACTATGATTGTTCAGGAAGGTCCGCCATGTTTGAGAGGGTGGCTTACCCTGCTTGAACATATACTTTGCAACGGTTGCCCGGGAAACCTGGATGCCGAGCATTTGCAACTCGCCGTGAATTCGTGGTGCGCCCCAGCCAACGTTGCCTCGTGACATCGACCTGATAAGTTCGCGCACCTCAGGTGCGATAGGTGGGCGACCACCCTGGCGGCAATGAGACTTCCACGTCCAGTACAGTCGAAAGCCCTTGTGATGCCAGCGCACCAGGGTATCTGGTTTGAAGACCTGCAGTGTCTGCAGGCAACCAGGCCACAGACGGTAGAGCCAGACCCAGAACAGCCGTTGACACCAGTGAAATCGGAGTCGTTTGCGTGGTGATTGGTTTACCATGGCCAGTTGTTGGCGGAGCGCCAGGACTTCGAGATGTAGGAGGGCGCGGGTTCGAAATAGACCGAGGAGCGTGGACAGGACGGGGAGGGTAATAGTTCTCATGCCGGGACCGTACGATAGTCGGTGAAAAAAAGTCAACGAAGTCAATGCGTACGATGTTTTTGGCAGCTACAAGCGAATATTCGAAAGGCACAAAAATGATATAATTCCGCCTTGCTGACATTTTCAACTAAGTGCGACCACTTAATAATCAACAAGGTGGCGTTGATGGATGCCCAATTAATAACTATCAACAATAGTGATTGATTTATTGATGAATACTCTGAATAGACCCTGAAGGATATTTTCCGATGCTGACACGAGTAACAAGACGTTTTGTAGTTATCACAATGACATTATGGTTTGTATCTGGCTGTTCAGAGCAGGCAGATTACCCTCTGTTACGGGAGAGCATGGACCCGGAATTCAAGGCTATGCTTAAGGAAAGGGTGCAGGCTGAATTCAAAGAGACACGCGCGCAACTCGTGAAGGAGGGTAAGGTTGGCATAGTCATTGTTGATATCAGCGACCCGTACCATCCCCGTGTTGCCGAGGAAAATGGTGACCTCATGCTCTATGCGGCCAGTCTCCCTAAGATCGCAATCCTGCTCGGGGCGTATGTGGCGGCAGAGCGAGGTGACCTGGTAATTGACGAAGAACTACGAGCATCGATGACACGCATGATTCGCAACTCATCGAATGCTGATGCTACAGCTGTCCTGAAGCGGGTCGGTTTTGAGCGTCTGGCCGAGATCCTGCAATCGGACCCATATCGTCTCTACGACCTTGAGTACGGTGGTGGTTTGTGGGTCGGCAGGGAGTACGGTGGTGAGCTCTGGCAAGCTGACCCGGTCAATAAGATTACCCACGGGGCCAGTGCCATGCAGGTGGCGCGGTTTTACTACCTGTTGGTCACCAACCGACTGGTGTCACCAAAGCATACAGCAGAGATGCTCGAGATACTTTCGAAGCCGGCCATCAAGCACAAATTCGTCAAAGGGTTGAATGAGGTTAATCCGGATGCAACGATGTATCGCAAGTCTGGTAGCTGGCGCAATTTTCATGCGGACAGTGGTATCGTCGATACCGAACATGGTAGATACATTGTAGTCGTCATTGGTGAGCATCCAGAAGGAGCTAAGGATCTCGTGCGATTTATCCAGGCAGTGGAATCCGCCATGCAATCAGACACCACAGTTGCTAAATAATCCTGTGCATGGCGAATTGTTAGTGCGGCCGGGCAAGGTCGTCGATTCAAGCAGGTGTAAGTCCCGTTCCGGCAAGGCAGGCCAGCCTGTCCTTCCCGAAAATACGTACTAACTGATATTCCTGAACTTTTTCAGGGGTGATGTCAATCGGGTGCCCTCGGTCATTGTTGCTGCCGAAGAGGATCCAGAACCATGAAGCCCATTGTCTGCACCCTGTTACTCCTTGTGTCTACCGTGATCCGGTCACGACTCTTCCTGCAACTCGAGATTGCCGCGCTGCGGCATCAACTTGCTGTGTATCAGAGAACAACGAAACGTCCGCAGATAAGCTCCGGGTTGTGCACTTCAATGTCACGGAGCATCCGACCGCTCAGTGGACCGGTCAGCAGATCATTGAAGCGTTTCCGTGGGATACGGCACCATAGTATCTACTGCGGGATCGCGATGCTATCTACGGGAACCAATTCCAGAAGCGTGTCAAAAGCATGGGCATCGAAGAGATGCTCACTGCACCGCGAAGCCCATGGCAGAATGCCTTTGTGGAACGTGTGATTGGCAGCATCCGGCGAGATTGCCTGGACCCTGTTGTGGTGTTGAACGAGCGTCATCTGAAACGAATCTTGACCAGCTATTTTGATTATTATCATCACTGGCGAACGCATCTGTCGCTGGGGATGGATAGTCCTGAATCGCGATCGGTGCAGCCGCCAGCGCCTGGAAAGGTAGTACAATTTCCAGAAGTCGGTGGCCTACATCATCATTATGAACGGTTGGCGGCTTGATTGAGTGTGATATGAGTATTCGGGAAGCACAGGTCAATAGATGGGCAAGGATTGCCAGCAGATCCTTCATGGCGGAGCAGGGTAGGGATGATTGCGTTCAGTAGCAAGACTGGTTAAGTCTCGGTATTCAGGCGATAATAAACAATTCGCCAGGGATAGCCTCTATTTCGCAAACACCACTGGTTCGACATCGCTGTAATGGGCGGCAAAATGCACTGTCATCCCTTCCCTGACATGTTCCGGTAATGCCTCGAAATCACCCCGGTTGGCCTCCGGCAGAATCAGCTCCCGGAGTCCGATACGCCTTGCAGCGATCACTTTCTCCTGAATGCCACCAACCGGCAGGACCTCACCGGTCAGGGTCAGCTCCCCGGTCATCGCCAGTGGTCGCACCGGCCGCCGCCCCCGGGCCAGTGACAGAATCGCGCTGGCCATGGTGATGCCGGCGCTGGGCCCGTCCTTCGGTGTTGCGCCGGCCGGCACATGCAGGTGAATGAAGGCGTTCCTGAAATAATCCGGCTTGACGCCCAGCTTATCTGCATTTGCCAAAATATAACTGTAGGCGATCTCGGCCGACTCCCGCATCACGTCGCCGAGCTGCCCGGTGAGCTTCAAACCGCGGCTGTAGGTATGAATCCGGGTCGCCTCTATGCTGAGTGTAGCGCCCCCCA
>Ga0316187_10005327_pt1 | contig 11106 bp, 8 predicted proteins | sample CroRivburrow1_MG_FD_204927 | JGI IMG/M metagenome (GOLD analysis project Ga0316187, IMG submission 204927) | Coastal sediment microbial communities from Maine, United States - Cross River worm burrow 1 | ecosystem: Environmental > Aquatic > Marine > Coastal > Sediment | place: USA: Maine...
GGCCCGTTACTGGCACATATGCCTGAAGACGGCAGCATGATTGCTATCGAAGTCGCATCGCCGTTTCTGATTCCCTTCAAACTGACCCTGTTTCTGGCGGTATTTATTGCCATTCCCTATGTGCTGTACCAGTTATGGTCATTTGTTGCGCCAGGCCTGTACCGACACGAACGTAGACTGGTAATACCGTTGCTGGTATCAAGTACTTTACTGTTCTATGCCGGAGCAGCCTTTGCCTACTTTGTGGTTTTTCCGCTGGTGTTTGCTTTTTTTACAGCGGCAGCCCCGGAGGGGGTGTCGGTGATGACGGATATCAGTCGTTACCTGGATTTTGTGCTGACCTTGTTTTTTGCATTTGGTGCGGCATTCGAGGTGCCGGTTGTCACGGTATTGCTGGTCATGACGGGCATGACTACACAGAAGGCGTTACGTGAAAAGCGTCCTTATGTAATTGTCGGCGCATTCGTTCTTGGCATGTTATTGACTCCGCCGGATGTGATATCGCAGACATTGCTTGCGGTACCTGTATGGCTGTTGTTTGAGTTGGGGCTGTACTTTTCAGGCTGGTTTGTCAGGACCAGGGAGAATGTGCAGTCTGAGGCTGTGTCGCCTGATTACACGCCAATGAGTGATGCGGAAATGGATGCAGAGCTTGACCGTATGGAAGAAGAAGACAAACCTGAACGCCGCTAGTTTCTGCTAACAACAGACTTCAACGGCTGTTCGTCTGACGCCTCTTCAATGCGGAAGTCAACCGGTTCACTGTTGAGGCTGATTTCAATCGGTGCAGGTCTGGCTATGAAATAGCCCTGTGCATAGTCAACACCGACCTCGCGAACTGCAGCCAGCGTTTCCTCGTCTTCAACAAATTCAGCAATGGTCTTTATGTTCATGGTGTGGCCGATCTGGTTGATCGCCCTTACCATAGCGCGATCAATGTTGTCACTGACCATGTTCTTCACGAAGCAGCCGTCAAGTTTCAGATAATCAACTGGCAGGTTCTTCAGATAACCAAAAGAACTCAGACCAACGCCAAAATCATCCAGTGCAAATCTGCATCCCATTTCGCGAAGTGTCGAAATCAGTTTCGAAGCATTGCAGAGGTTGGCGATAACGGCGGTCTCGGTGATTTCAAATACCAGTATTTCAGGAGACACGCCGCTGCTTTTTATTTCTTCGACAAGAAAATCCATGAAGCGCTCGTCTGAAAGCGACTGGCCAGAAAGATTTATGCAGCAGGAACTGACGCGCCCGTATTTGTGGGAATCGTTTTGAATTAGTGTATGAAATGTATTGGAAACCACCCAGCGATCAATGGCGGGCATTACCTGGTAACGTTCGGCGGCCGGAATAAATGCTCCGGGGCCGACTATCTTGTTACTGTCGTCCAGCATGCGAATCAGCACTTCGCCATGTATGGTGCTCTGCTCTCCCGGTTTGTGAGACAGCTTGGCAATCGGCTGAAAAAAAAGTCTGAAACGATTCTGGTCAAGAACATCCTGGATGCGTTGCACCCACTGCATCTGGCCGTGTTGTTTGAGTACGGCTTCATCGTTTGGCTGGTAGATGTGTATGCGGTTTCTTCCCTGGTCTTTTGCAACATAGCAGGCAGAATCTGCAGCACTGAGTACATCACTAAGCGTGCCACTTTCACTGGTGATCGGTACAAGTCCGATACTGACGCCAATCCTGAAAGAAGTGTTGTCCCATGCAAAGCGAAAGTCTTCCACAATCTGGCGAATGGTTTCGGCAATGTGTTCTGCCTTTTCAATTGGGCATCCTTCAAGTAGCACACCGAATTCATCACCACCCAGTCGAGCCAGTGTGTCTGCTTCGCGCAGCTCCATACGCAGTTTGACAGTCAGCTGTTTAAGCAGTTCATCGCCGGCAAAGTGACCGCTGGTATCGTTTACAACCTTGAAGTTATCGAGATCCAGATAGCACAGGGCGTGCCGGATATCTTCGTTGCGTACACTGTCAATCGCCCGTTTGATCCGGCTTTCAAACTCACGCCGGTTGATAAGACCGGTAAGTGAGTCATGCGTTGCCTGGTAGGACATCTTTTTTGCGAGTCCGCGCAATTCAGTTACGTCATGAAAAACGAGAACCACGCCTGAAATATCAGCATTTGAGTCGCGAATCGGCGAGGCATTGACCTCCACGGAGAGGCGCTGATTTCTGTAGCGATGAATCAAGAGCAAATTGCCGGCCAGCATGGCACTTTTTCCCTGTTGCAGACACAACTCTGCCGGGTCAGGTGGCGGCTCAAGGGTTTTTTCATCAACAACCTTGAACACTTTTGGTATGGATTTACCCCTGGCGTCTTCAAGCTTCCAGCCTGTCGATTGCTCTGCGACGGAGTTCATGTATTCAATATCTCCATTCAGATCTGTGGTAATGACGCCATCACCGATAGATCCGAGTGTCACCTGCGCGCGTTCTTTCTCCTGATGCAGTGCTTCCTTGGCCTGCTTGAGTGCGGTGATGTTGCGAATAGTGCCCTCGATGCCAATTACCTCGCCACGGTCATCATATTTATAATGGGAATTTTCGGAAATCCAGATTTCAGAGCCATCGCTGTGGCGTAGCCGTGTTTCAAAATGTTGCTGGCGGCCATAATTAACGTCAAGTGCATGTTTCAGGTCGTCATGATCGCTGTCGCAGACATAAAAGTTCTTGATGTTATTGTCAACAACGTCGTGTACTTCGTATCCAAGAAGCAGGCTGACTGATGGCGTTGTCCAAAGTACGCAGCCGCTGATATCGGTTTGATATATGGTGTCTTGCATGCTGTCAAAAATCGCGCTCATGCGCTGTTCGGAGCTGCGTGATCTTTCCTCTGCCTGTTCGCGCTCGCGCATTTGTTCCTGAAGTTTTATGTTCACTTCTTCAGCATACTTTTTTGCGCTCTGTGCAGATTCGCGCGTCGCAACAAGATTTTTAATCAACTCGGTATTGTGCGATCCAAGGCTGAATGACTTTGAGAGTATGTTACGCATGGCGCGGGACGAGAACAGCATCACGGCGGTAAATATAACTGCGAGTGTTCCAAGTGCGAGTGACAGGGTGTCCCCTCGATAGAAAAACAGTGCTGTAACGGGCAGTAGGGCCGGTATTACAAAGGCGCTGATAGTTCTCGGTGATGACTGCATGGAAACATAGGCGGTCAGAGACATGCCGGCGACTGTTACCAGCACAAATATCTGCCGGGAGAAATCACCATAGATGGCAGCAATCACTCCGAGAGAGCCCCAGCACAGACCGGAAATAGCTGCGCCGGTTATATACTGTTGACCCCATACATCAATATCTTTGCTGCTGTCTTCGTAATTGCTGCTGGATATAAACAGTGAACGGCCACCGATAGTGACAACAACAGCAACAGCCCATGTAATCAGTAATTCATAAGGTGCGATATTCCAGAACACGGTGGCCACAATGGTAGCGACCAGTATGCTGATGATTAGCTCGGTCTGGACTTGCTGCTGCAACATCTGAACCTGGTCAGCGCGAAACTGCCAGCGGTTCATGGTTCGACGTTCAGTAAAAGGATGTGTTTCCGCACCGGATGCAGACGTCTTGTGTCCCTTTAGTTGACCGGTTTTCCCGTCGCTCTCGTAATCATCGTACATTCTTAGTGATCTGTCCTTCGTCGATTAGATACGTATACGTAGCAGTGGTTTGTTGCCAGGCGCGGCATCCAGTGCGAGCCTTCTCTCTGACTCAATCGGGTTGTGAGGAACAAACTTGAGCGATGTGAACGGAATTATTCTTTTTATTCAGTACATTAGAGGACAAAAAGATGGCGATACGCATTTAAGCGCATGAAAAACGTATGGTTTTGTATGACTACCGCAAGGATTGTCCACTTTTCAGGCCATGATGAATTTTATAAGAAGGGGATAACAAGTTGTCGTGAAGTGATTAAAAGCACGGTTCTGAATTGTTCTAGTGTATGGATTGGCCTGTATTCATGAAGTGGGTAGTATGGGTCAGACTACTATAAAGTTGATGGAAGCCTTTCTGTTGCTGGCCAGGCAAAAAATCGGAGATTCCCGGGAAAAGGAAATATGATTTGTAAAAGTGTAGACAGAGCTAAAAAAATACTCAAAGCAGGGTTCTTGTTGGCTGCCTTTGTATCTCTGCCCTGTGTGGCTAATACCGTTGTGCGCATGCAGACTGATCTGGGTTCCGTTGAGATCGAATTGTTTGATACGGCGGCACCGGAGACCGTCGAAAACTTCCTGAATTACGTCAATGCTGGTGACTATGACGGCACCTTCATTCATCGCAGTGACCCTGGGTTTGTTCTGCAGATGGGTGGTTATATATTTGATCCCGCTCAGGGTGATTTTTTTGCGGAGGGTACCCGCCACATACCGGAAGACCCTCCGGTAATGAACGAATTCGGGATGTCAAATGTTCGTGGCACTATTGCAATGGCCAAGCTTGCAGGTGATCCAAACAGTGCCACCAGTGAATTCTTTTTTAATCTTGCCGACAATTCCGAAAATCTGGATAGCCAGAATGGCGGGTTTACCGTATTTGCACAGGTGACCAGCGGACTGGACGTGATTGATGCCATTGCCGGGGAACAGCGTTGCAGCAGCTATTTCATTTTTAATTCAGGTCAGTGTAATGGGATTATATCATTCGATAACATGCCTTTATTAAATATGATCGCTACGCCAACGGAATTTCTTAATCCTGTAGCACCGCAAAATCTGGTAAAAATCATATCTATCGGTATTGATACTGATGGTGATAGTGTAATTGACCGGGTAGAAGATGCCGGGCCAAATGGGGGGGATGGCATCAGCGATGGTATCGCAGACAGTGCACAGGGCCATGTCGCATCTCTTCCAGATATTCGAAATAGTTACATCACAGTAGAGGCAAATCCTCTGCAGGTACTGGGGTCCCTGGGTTTTGAAGAAGGAACTAATTACCTGGCACAGGCAGACCCCCTGAGTTCGCTCAATGGCTTGAATTTTGTCTATGGCTTCCTGACGCTTGACGTCACAAACGTAGGTGCTGGCGGAAATGCAGACATTAAAATAATTGTGCCCAGTGGCGAATCACCTAAGAAATATTTCAAGTATGGACCAACACCCGATAACCCGGTTGATCATCTATATGAATTTGACTTTGATGGGGAAACAGGTGCCGAGTTTGATGGTAACGAGGTGACACTGCATTTTGTTGATGGCAAGCGCGGTGATTCGGACCTGCTGGAAAATGGTGTCATTAGCGATCCCGGGACTCCGGCGCTGCGCGCGAATAATTCCGGGTCTGGTGGCGGCGGGAGCGGTGGCTGTAGCCTGCGCAGCGAGGGTGCTCAAATTGGCCAGGCGGGTACCTGGTTACTGCTGTGTTTGATTGTGCTGTATGCAAGCTGGCGTAAGTATCAAAAGCATCAGTAATGCATGGTTTGCACGTAAAGTTATAAATCCGCAATCATGGCCGTTGAGAACCGGCCGCAGGCAAATACTGACTCTGTCCGGGTAATGATTTTTTATGCTGTATTCGGGTTGGCACGCCGTGCGTCTGGTTCAGGCGATTGCAACTTTATCTGTGCTAACCATCCAGTCAGGCAGTTTTCTCGATTATATATAAACCCGTAATCACCAACGCAACGGCTATGGCGATGCCGTGGCTGGCGCCCAGGTTCATGGCGCCTGCGATTGTAAATGCAAGTACTGGTACTACCAGAAACAGGTAAGCAAATATACCAATTACTATGTTGCTGATACCTGTTGTACAGGCGTCAGCCTTGTCTGTCTCTTCTATGCCCGGATTCATTTTTCTGCCCTGGAAAGTCGTGTATATACACGGTTATCGACAACAAAAGACTGATCATTAAAGGTGCTCTCCAAATAAACCGAATGACGGTTTGGACAGATAGCGAGCAGGCTCGCCTGTCAGGTAATCTGTTTCATCTTCAGGACACGGAAAAAACGCCCCGCACTGGAGTCAGGGTGGTGCGCCTTGTAATGGCATGTGTGTTGAAGATTAATTCACTTGCCACGCTCAAAACGTATCGAGAAGGATGGCGGCTGTATGTTGTACTTGTGCGCTACGTAAATACCCTTATTCGCGAATGTTTTCATGCAATAAGGTATGCGTCCATAGCATCGATTTGTAACTGGATGAAGAAAAACCACCATGGTGTAGTTCGGAGCACAGCTGGGTTAGACTTGCATCCAGACTGGTTTGATACGGATGGATTAATACTATGCAATTTTCAGTACGTAGTATCGGTGTTCTGATTACAGCTGCAGTCTTTCTTGGCGGCTGCGCCAATGTTGGCAAGTTGTCGGAAGGCGCTGTCGAAATGACGCAAGTGCCGATAACAGAAGAACCCAGCGGAAAAACCTTTCCGGGAAAATTTGTCTGGCATGATCTGCTGACACCGGATCCCGCTGCCGCAGGCAGGTTTTATGAAAAACTGTTTGGCTGGCAGATTGATTATCAGGGGCAATATGCCGTCGTACGAAATGAAGGGAAACTGATTGCCGGGATACTCAAGCTAGAGCCGCCTGAGGGTAGCATCGCCGAAGCTGTCTGGATGCCCTCGGTTTCTGTGGCTGATATAGATGCCGCTGCCAGCAGGGTAATGGCCAATGGCGGAATGGTGTTGAAAGGCCCGCTAGATATGGATAAGCGCGGCCATGCTGCTCTGATCAGTGATCCACAACGCGCAGACATGGTACTGCTTGAAGCAAAGGGAGGCGATCCAGCCGATACCGAGGCAGCAATAGGCGACTGGCTGTGGGACGAAATCTGGACTGACGACCCGGATGGCACCGAAGCATTCTATGAGGCCGTATTGGGGTACGACGAGATCGCCCTGGGGGAGGGATATGATGTCTTTCTTCATCAGGGGAAATGGCGCGCCGGCATCCGATATGTGAAGGATAAAAGAGAACATATGCTCTGGGTGCCGGTTGTGCGGGTAGCAGATCCCGCGGTGACGGTACAGGCTGTACCTGAATTGGGCGGTGTCGTATGGGTTGCACCTGACGAGCCACCGAGTAACGGTGATACCGCGTTGATTGGTGACAGCACCGGTGCGTTGTTGTTAATCCAGCGATGGCCGCCGCTGGAAGCCCCCGTGACATCAATGGGAGCGCAGTGATCATGAAAATTATTTTCAGACGATGTGCAGTTTCTCTGGCGCTACCTGCTGCCCTGTTTCTGACGGGTTGTAGTTCGACTGGTACTCAATACAGTTCGGTTAATTACAGTGTCTACGACGGCTATGGTTATCCCTACTACGCCTATGGCGGATATTACTATGATGATGATCATCACCACCATCACGATGACGACAACGATGATAATAATGACAGGCCCGATCGTCCTGACAGGCCAGACCGGCCAGACCGCCCCATCAGGCCAGATCGTCCCACGACTCTACCGTCAACCAGGCCAGCCGGTGGCATGAGCCGACCGGCGGGCGGTATGAGCCGACCGGCCGGAGGTATGGGTCGTCCATCCGGGATGTCGAGAGGTGGCGGCGGTGGCGGCCGCGGTGGTGGAGGCCGAGGTCGCTAGGTCGCCGTCAGCAGCCGGGTCATGCGGATAACTTGGTAACGCGGTAGCTTGTGCGTCCGGTTACAATGCCGCTCTACTAAGATATACGCATGCCCGATAACGCTGACAGTTTCGCTGTTCCGACAGACTTTCAGCCACTGTGTCCGGAGTTCCTTGGCGCCGCGATTAATACACTCTTCGACCGGGCAGCTGAGCGCTGGTCAGAGCGTATTGCAATCAAGGAATCCCGGCATCACTGTACCTGCCGTGAACTGCAACAGCATGTTGACCGTTTGGCAGCCATGCTCGCAACCCTCAAGGCAGGTGGATTCTACATGGTCACCGATCCGCGTTATCCGGCTGAGCGTAATACTGCGATTCCGAACAACAGCGAAGCCGGGTGGGCCATCATTGAGCCGGTGCTGACGCGGCTCAAGCTTGCAGTCTGCCAAGCGCCTGGGAGGGCGGTCCGGTCTTGATAGAAAGTTGCCGTTTATATTTGTGCCAAAGACCGGTAGCCTTTCCCGGTTCTTCCTTGTAAATTACAGCAACTGCGGCGCTTGCATTATATACATGTTTGGTAACATTGCTCCAGATTCATGGAGCAGCTATCTGTACATTTAACCTGATCGGATGCCGATCCAAATGTACCCCTTTTTCAATGCAACCAGGCGCGCAGCAAGCATGACTTGCCTGGCATCCGCGAGCACACACTTTCTGATTTTCGGTTGTAAATGCCGGCACTGGTAGCCACCGGCGCTGCATGCCTGTCTGGTCGATGGCGACCGTAACATCAAGCTGGCCGCCGAAATAGCCGGCACCAGTATGCGCACCTTGAGGCCTGCACTGACCGAACCCGGCCGCTGGTATAGCTGATTCCTGTAGGTCCGATGTTGTATAGCATGTAGTATATATCCTGATGAAATACAGCCTTTCCTGGAAACTTGTCGGTCTCTTTCTTGCCGGCTGCATTGGCTCGATCGCCATCCTGGCCGTCATGTCGGTGACCGTGGGCGAACAGATCCTGTTCGAACGCGAGCAGGCCGCACTGGATGCGGTGCGCTCGTCGCGACAACATTATCTCGAGAAATATTTCGAGATCATGCGCGGCCAGATGTTCAATTTCAGCCAGAACCGCATGGTCGCTGAGGCGACTGTCGAACTTGGTGCCGCCTTCGACCGGGCGCCGGCCCAGCTGGCGGACAGTGCAGATACACGCAGAGAAGCGCAATCGCTACTGGGCAAATATTACCAGGGAACAGTCTTGCCCCGTCTCGCTGCGGCCGGCTACCCGGACCGCAATCCGGACTACTACATTCCGCAATCAACCGCCGGGCGTGAACTGCAGGCCATGTACATCGCGGATAACCCGCACCCCCCGGGCGAGAGACTGCAGCTCGACCGTGCTGCCCCTGCCTGCGATTACAACACTTTGCACCAGCGTTATCACCCGCGCCTGCGCGACTATCTTGAAACGTTCGGCTTTTACGACATCTTTCTTTTCGACCTGCAGGGAAACCTGGTTTACTCCGCTCTCAAGGAGGTGGATTTTGCAACAAACTTTGTGACGGGTCCGTACGCAGACACGAATCTGGCGGAGATTTTTGCCAGGGCGCGACAGGCCGAGCAGCCGGGCGCGGTTTTCATCGAGGACTATCGTCTGTATGCGCCCAGCCTTGGCTCGTCTGCCGGTTTCATATCGGCACCGGTGTTCCAGGACGGCGTCAAGGTCGGGGTCGCCGCCTTCCAGCTGCCGATCGACGAAATTAACAAGCTGGTGCAGGATACCTCCGGTCTGGGAGAGTCGGGGCAGGTCTACCTGGTCGGCGGGGATCTGTTGATGCGCTCCGCTACCCGCTTTGACCCGGAAGCGATATTCAGCCAGGAAGTGCAAACACCGGGCGCCCGGCAGGCCATCGCCGGACAGTCCGGAACGCTTGCACAGACCAGTTACACCGGTCGGGAAGTGCTGGCTTCCTATGGCCCTGTCCGAATCGGGGAACTGCAATGGGGGATCATTGCCGAGATCGACAAGGTCGAGATCGCAGCGTCTGCGCAGCCACTGCGCAACCGCGTCATGGGGCTCGGCCTGGTGATTGCATTGATCGTCACCGGCATTACCTGGCTGGTACTTGACCGCCTTGTCCTGCAGCCGGTGACCAGGCTCACCAGGGGAGCGCGCCGCATCGAGACCGGGGACTACTCCACACGGGTCGTGGTGCAAAACAGCGACGAGATCGGTGAACTGGCCGGCACCTTCAATCACATGGCCGCGGCCATCGAATCCGATATCAATACACGCGAAAAAGCGGAGGAAATACTGCGCGAACGGGAGGAGCGCTTCAGTGGCCTGGTCAAAAACATCCCCGGCGCCGTGTATCGCTGCGCGCTGGACGAGCACTGGACCATGGAGTACATGAGTGGCCGCATCAGGGACATCTCCGGTTACCCGGCATCCGACTTCATCAATAACAGCGTGCGCAGCTTCGCCAGCCTGATTCACCCCGATGATACGAAAATGGTCGAAGACGCCGTGGACAAGGGCCTGCGGGAAAACAGTTTCTACACCATCGAGTACCGCATCCCGCATGCAGACGGCGACGTTCGCTGGGTGTATGAAAAAGGCCAGGCCATTCATGACGGCAAGGACCTTGACGGCGTGATCTTCGACATTACCGACCGCAAACTGGCCGAGGTAAAACTGCAGAAGCTTTCCCGGGCGGTCGAGGACAACCCGAGCTCCGTGGTGATTACCGATGTAAACGGAAATATCGAGTACGTAAATCCGAAGTTCACCAGGGTGACCGGGTATACATCCGAGGAAGCCATTGGTAAAAACCCCAGGGTTCTCAATTCCGGCAAACAGGCGAAAGAGTTTTACCATCAGATGTGGAAGACGATCAGCTCGGGCCGGGAATGGCACGGGGAGTTTTGCAATCGCAAGAAGAACGGCGAATTGTACTGGGAGATGGCGTCCATCTCGCCGGTCCATGACGGGGAAGGCAAGATTACTCATTTCGTGGCGGTCAAGGAAGATATCACGGAGCAGCGCGCCGCGCGGCAGCGCTTCCGTGTGCTCTTCGAGCAGTCTTCCGATGCCCATCTGATCTTTGACGAAAATGGAATTGTCGAATGCAATAACGCGGCTGTAGAAATGCTCGGCTGCAAGGACAGGCAGGACCTCCTGTCGCACCACCCGGTGGAGTTCTCCCCGGAATTCCAGCCTGATGGAAGCAGCTCCATGGAAAAGTCCATGGAGATGGACGCCATTGCACGAACACAGGGCTTTCACCGCTTCGACTGGATACATCGCAAGCTGGACGGGGAAGAGTTTCCGGTGGAGGTGACCCTTACACTCATCACCCTGGAAGAACGACCGGCTATATTGGGCGTGTGGCATGACCTGACGGAACGCAAACGGGTGGAAGAAGCCCTGCGCGAGGCCCGGGAAGCGGCCGATGCAGCCAACCTGGCCAAGTCGACCTTCCTCGCCAATATGAGTCACGAATTGCGCACACCCATGAACGCCATCCTGGGTTACAGCGAAATGCTCACGGAAGAAGCCGAGGA
>Ga0316187_10005328_pt1 | contig 11106 bp, 8 predicted proteins | sample CroRivburrow1_MG_FD_204927 | JGI IMG/M metagenome (GOLD analysis project Ga0316187, IMG submission 204927) | Coastal sediment microbial communities from Maine, United States - Cross River worm burrow 1 | ecosystem: Environmental > Aquatic > Marine > Coastal > Sediment | place: USA: Maine...
AACCCCTCAATATAAGTTGTTCACCAACGAAGATGCGGTGCAGGACGATTTTAACGAAGTGGACTATTCGGGAGGGCGCATCTCGGCCCGCTGGTTCATCAATGACAACTGGACCATGACCGCCGGCATCGTTTACCAGAAAACAGATTCTGATGGGCGAGCGGAGCATGACCCGGTCTATGCAGGTGAGCTTAATCTGGTCCGCTTCAAACCCCAATTCGAATATGACAAGCAGGACTGGACCCAGTATGCCCTGACTTTCGAAGGCGACCTCGGTTTCGCCGATTTTGTTTCCGCGACTTCCTATTTCACGCGAGACTGGACTTACACCCAGGATACATCGGTTGGCTATATCGCTTACTTTACCTGGTGTTACAGTTATTATCCGGCTGGTGGTCCTTATACCGTCAACTACAGCCGTTATTGTTTCCAGCCGGCCGGGCTAAATTCTTATTACAACGACCCGATTGGTTACCTGCAAAACGTCCAGAAGAACACCAAGTTGTCGCAGGAATTCAGGTTGATGCACCAGGGCGAAACCATCGACTGGGTCGCCGGTTTTTTCTATGAGGAATCTGATGAAGAGTGGGATTTCACGACTTTTGCCGAAGGCTATGATGAATCCCAGGCCATGGTCAATTTGCTGGCCGGCAGAACGGACCAGAATATCCCGACACAGTCATCAGAAGGCGCCTGGTGGTTATCCGCCGATCGAACCGAATGGAAACAGTGGGCCGTTTTCGGTGAAGTGACCTGGCACATTACGGACCGCTGGGACGCAACTTTTGGAGCGCGATATTTTGACCGCAAGATGGACAAAACATACTGGGTCGAGTTGCCCAAGAACAATCTCAGTGTTGAAGGCATTTTGTATCCCACCAGTGATGAGAATGACTGGGTTCCCAAGGTCAGCACGGCATTCCAGATCAACGACAATTCGATGATCTACGCGCTGTATTCAGAAGGTTTCAGGCCTGGCGGCACCAATCGTAATCGCGGCGAACCTTTCTTCCCCGTGATATACGATTCCGACAAGCTGAAAAACTTCGAGATCGGCACAAAGAACACCTTTGCGCAGGGCAGGGTCCGTTTGAATGCCACTTATTTCGACATGAAGTGGGACGATTATCAACTGGAGGTTGTCGATCCGAGTTACGGCTCTTGCGACGACGAAAATTCACCGCCAGCACCCAACTGTGACCAACCCTGGCAAAAGGTCGTGGCCAACGTCGGTAACGCTTCATCCCAGGGTGTTGAAGTACAGTTTGACTGGGTCGTGAGCCAGAATTTCACAGTCGGCGCCAACGGCACCTGGCTGGACGCCAAGCTGGATGAAGAAGTGGTGTTTCTCGAAGTGATTCCAGCCGGTTCGCGACTGCCACTATCACCGGAATTCAAGGGTGCGGCCTATGCGCAGTACAACTGGCCACTGAACTGGGGCAGCGCTGACAATGCCTGGCTCCGGCTGCAGTGGAGTTACACCGGCGACATGGTGAACCAGGTTGAACCGAATTCCGTGGAGGATGGCTTCCCGAATCCCCAGTTGAAACAGCCGGCATACAACATCGGCGATCTCAGGTTTGGTCTTGACTCCAGAAACTGGAGTATGCAGCTGTATGTCAGCAACCTGACCGACGAGCGCGCGGTGCTTTTCGCCAACCCGTACGAGTTCGACTACTACTACGATCGTTCACGCGTTTCTGTGAATCGACCGCGCGAATTCGGCATCCGCTGGATCCAGCGCTTCGGGCAACAATAGACAGCTCAAAGTAAGAACGAAACGGGGCCAAATGGCCCCGTTTTTTTGGCTTCGCTTAACGACATGTGCGAACTCTTCTTGCGAATGTAGGAGGCCGCCATGCGGGCGAACAGAGGGGAACCGGCATCGGTTCCCTTCTGGTTCCAGAGCACACAATGTCGCCCGCATGGCGGCCTCCTACGTTCTTGGATAAAGCCCATTTATGCTCTCGGTTGCTCTCACGCTATGGTTGTGCCCTGACCCAGACTCTGCGTGTCAATATGGCCAGACTTCCAGGCCGTGTATGGCGTTGCGGATGTCCATCGAGAAGTTGACCCGGGTGATGTCGGCGCCGGATTGCAGGTCGTACAGAGTGACTGTGGAGGGTGAGGAACCGGCCGCGATGATTCGGTCGTTTACTACGCACAGGCCGCGGCCGAAGCCCTGCCGCGCTACCGAGTCATCGCCCAGGTCGATATGGGTCAGCTCGGACGAATCATACTGGGGAATCGGAAAGGGTTTCTGTGTGCCGTCTCTTCCGACGTAACGGATGAAGTTTGAAGCGGTATCGTTGAACAGGATACCGTCGCGGAACGGCCGCGCATTGTGGATGCCCTCCGGCATGTCCGCCATCAAACTGACTTTGTTTTCGTTACCGATGTGGAGCAGGCTGCGGGTACGCATGCCACTGGTGAATATGCCGTGATCGTCGGCGTACACATTATTCAGATGCAACAGGTTCTGTGCCGGCGGGCCGTTGGCTCCGCCCGGTCCGTTAATACCATTCGGATCATAGGCCGTGCCGACCGGGCCGTCCTCACCCAGGGCAATGTGGATGGCCCAGAAAAATGCCTGCTTTTCCAGGTCGAAAGCCAGGATGCTGTCGTGCCCGGTGGAAGTCAGGTAGAGATGATTATTCAGTTGGTGAATCTCGTGGCAATGCTTCAGGTAGCTGCTGCGGAATGAACGCTGGATTTTGAAATTCCGGTCATAAACGAACAGCTCATCACTGGCTGCAATGTAAATTTCGCCGGCGAAAAAAGCGATTCCCCGCAGGCCACGGTCCCAGCCGCGCCCCTGGAAATCGATTTCCGAGGTATTCCAGTCCACCACCTGGCTCACTTCCTGATTGGCAAAATTCAACAGGTAGATGCCGCCGTGGCTTTCACCCTGCTCTGAACCGCGCACGACCGAGGTGGCAATAAGGGTGGGCAAGTTGATTCCTTCAGTCATATTTATCCTGCATGGTGCATGAAGCCTTTATGGGTTCAGATATTTTTCGGGGGATAGTATAGGCTAAGAGCTATGTTTAAATGACCCGGAATAAAGCATTTTTCTCGATGAGCAATAAGAAACCGACTTTAATCCGCTGGCGCATTCTCCTTATCCTGGTTCTGGCCAGTTTCATTTCCTATTTTTTACGCAGCAATATGTCGATTGCCGCCCCGGCGATGATCAGCGATTTGAGTCTGACCGAAATCCAGTGGGGCTGGATTCTGGCGGCTTTTACCGCCGGTTACGCACTGTTTCAATTCCCTGGAGGAATACTGGGCGACAAATTTGGCCCACGCAGCGTGCTCACGGCGATCGCTATCGGGTGGGCGGTTCTGACCTTTGCCACCAGCCTGGTGCCCGGACCAGGTTCCGCATCGACCGCGGTCATCATCGGCTTGCTTTTCCTGGTTCGCTTCCTCGTGGGGGCGGTCCATGCACCGATTTTTCCAGTAATGAACGCCAGCATTGTGAGGTGGTTTCCGGTTGGTGGCTGGGCGCTGCCGCTGGGGCTGGCGAGTACGGGTCTGACTCTTGGTGCGGCTGCCGGCGCCGTGTTGCTGGCCTGGATGATTACCCAGTTTGGCTGGCGACTTTCTTTTGTCATGATTGCACCCCTGGGGCTGGTGTCCGGGCTGCTCTGGTGGTGGTATGCGCGGGACAACCCGGCCGATCATCCGTCAATTAATGGAGAAGAACTCGAGTTAATACGGGCCGGGCGAGAGCAGGTACCGGGTGACAGCGGTCAGGGTGGCCTGTCCGACTGGTTACGGGTATTGAAGAATCGCGATGTGCTGCTGCTGACGCTCAGTTATTCCAGCATGAATTTCGTGTTCTACATTGTCTTCAACTGGTTTTTCTATTACCTGGTCGAGGTCAGGGAATTCAGCGTAACGGGAGCGGGTTTTGTCAGTTCTGCCCAATGGATAGCTGGTTCCGCCGGCGCTGCCCTGGGTGGCTGGTTATGCGACCGGATGTGCAGGAGCCTGGGTTTACGCTGGGGTTGTCGCTGGCCGGTGGTCATAGGTATGGTCGGGTCAGCGATTCTGCTGTTTATCGGCGCTTTCCATCCAAATCAAACGATCGCGGTGGCTATGCTGGTGATGTGCTTTTTCTTTAACCAGCTGAACGAAGGTCCTTACTGGGCGACCAGCATCGCGATCGGCGGCAAACAGGCCGGCGCGGCCGGTGGTGTCATGAATACCGGTGCCAACATAATGGGCGTCATCAATGCCTTGCTGGTGCCTTTCTTTTCCGCCACATTCGGCTGGACTTTCGCCATCGCCTCCGGCGCCATATTCGCCCTGATCGGCGCCGGCCTGATGCTGCTGGTGCGTGCCGACCGGCCGCTTGGCGACTAATGTAGGAGCGAGCATTGCTCGCGAATGACCCGCCGCCCGCATGGCGAATCCCTACATTTTTGGCAGGCCTCTTACTTTCGCGAGCAAAGCTCGCTCTTACAATCGCGGGGAAGGCCCACTCCCACAGCAAAGTTTGCCCCTACATGTCGGGGCGGGCGATGAACTTGCCGGGGTGGCGGCCGGTTGCCTGGCCGTTTTCGTAGACGACTCGTCCGTTGACCCAGACTTTGCTGATGCCGGTGTTGGGAGCGGACGGGTCCTGCGGGGTGGCATTGTCGATGACGGTTTTGGGGTCGAACAGGACGAAGTCGGCTGCTGCGCCTGCTGCGATGACACCACGGTCTTTCAGGCCCATGTTTTGCGCGGACAGGCCGGTCATTTTGTGGATGGCTTCTTCCAGGCTCATCAGGCCCTGTTCGCGCACGTAGCGGCCCAGGATCCTGGGAAACGTGCCTATGCCCCGTGGATGAAGGTCTGCCAGCGAACCGTCCGTGCAGATATTGCTTTGCGGCCAACTCATCAGGGCCTTGATATCTTCCTCGCGCATACTGGTGCCGATGATCATATCCGCATTTTTGCCTGTTTCCTGGCTCATGGCTTCCGATTCGGCAATCAGTGTCATGAATGCGGAGACAGGATCGGTGCCCAGCATTCCAGCCACTTCGGTCAGGGTTTTACCCACTAATTCGGGCCTTGGATCGAACTGAGTGAACCAGAACCCGTCGGGTGGCGCAATTTCGGTCAGTGCGAATTCCACTTCTGCCCGGTCGGTGATGTCGCGCTGAGGGAGAAGCACCATCATGCCCGACTGCCAGTACTCGTATGGGTAGATTTCGGCAGAGATGTCGATGCCGGTGTTGCGTGCAGCATCCATTTTAGCCAGGATTTCAGGTGCCCGTCCCCACAGGCTGGTCATGGCCAGTTTGATATGGGAAACATGCACCGGAACTTCAGCCTCCCGGCCAATTTCAATGATTTCGTCGATGGCCTGCTCGAACCAGCGGTCTTCACTGCGCACGTGGCTGGTGTAGCGCCCGCCCTGGCTGGCGGCCACACTGGCCAGCGCGATGACTTCGGCGGTATCGGAATAGATTCCCGGGTCATATTCCAGGCCGGTTGACAGGCCCAGGGCGCCGGTGGCCAGGTCCTCCTTCAGAAATTGCTCCATGATCGACATTTCGGCATTCGACGGCCGGCGCCGGAAATCCTTGCCCATAACATGCCGGCGTATGCTGTTGTGGCCCGAAAAGGAAGCGATATTGATCGCTGCCGGATTTTCAATCAGCCTGAAACGAAAATCGAGCAGGGGAAAAGGAGAGTCACCGTCCTGTCCGATGATGGCTGTTGTGATCCCCTGGCTGACCGCGGCCAGTGCGCCGGGTTGTTCAAACAGTTCGCTTTCGACATGGCTGTGGGTATCGATAAAACCCGGCGCCAGCACCAGGCCTCCGCCATCGATGATCCGTTCGCCTGGCCTGGCTTCGAGGTCTCCTACACTGATGATCTCGGCCTTCATGAAACGGACAGACCCTTCCAGGCGGGCAGCACCCGTGCCGTCAATGATGATGACATCGGTGATTAACTGGCTACTTGGATCAGCCGAAGGCAGCGGTTCCCTTTCGCAGGCCGACAAAGCGGCCAAAAGCAGGCTGGCGGCCAGAACGTGCCTGGCCATAAGCAGGTAATTCAGTCTCATAAAATCAATCCCTTCAATTCGACGGGTCTATTCAAGCGGGTTGTTGCTGAGTGATGCAGTGAATGCCGCCACCACCCGTGGCTACACCCATGATATCGACCTGCACAATTTTTCGCCCGGGAAAACAGGAAGCAACCACGGCGCGGGCACTCTCGTCCGAAGGAATGTCGTATGCCGGCATGACGATTCCGCCGTTGGCGATGTAGAAATTGATATAGGAACGGCAGAAACGATCGCCGGCCGCGTCTGCTTCGCTCGCTTCCTCGATGAAATGGATTTCCAGCTTGCGCCCGCGGGCATCCGTGGCCTGCTCCAGCGCCTGAACGTTCTTCATCAGGATCCCGTGCCGCTCACTGTCAGGGTTGGGGTCGAGTTCGGCCAATACCACGCCTGGCCGTACAAAGCAGGCCAGGCCGTCCACGTGGCCATCTGTTTCATCATCGTGCGGATCACCCGGCAGCCAGATCACCTTTTTCACGCCCAGCGCGTGGCAAAGTTCATGCTCTGCCTCGGCCTTGCTCAAGCCGGGATTGCGATTGTCGTTCAGAATGCATTGTTCGGTGGTTAACAGGGTGCCTTCACCATCGGTGCAAATCCCGCCTCCTTCCATGAACAGGGCCGAGGTGAAGCAGGGTATAGCCATGGCTTCCGCCATGCGGTGTCCCAGTGCGGCGTCTTTTCGGTATTTCCTGTATTTTCTGCCCCATGCATTGAAATGAAAGACCGACACGGCCAGTTCATCACCCTTTTTCAGGAAATTAGGTCCGAAGTCGCGCATCCACGAGTCGTCCAGGTCCCAGGGAATGATTTCGACTTCAGGCCCACAGCTTTCTGCCGCTGAATCCGTGAACGCAGGTGGCGTCAACATGGTGACCGGTTCGAATTCTGCGATTGCCCTGGCAGTCCTGGCATAACCCTGCCTGGCCGCTTCCAGGTGCTCACCCCAGATGGCTTCACGGGTCGGCCAGGCCATCCAGCAACGGCTGTGTGGAGCCCATTCCGCCGGCATGTGGAAACCGGCTTCGAGTGCGGATTGGTGTCGCATCTACTTCGATCCGGCCTGCTGTGGGATAGGGGAAAACATGGCAAATTCCAATCGTGAAGGGTGATGTACTCATTATCAAAAGCGGCGATATGAAACGCAAGTCATCCCTGCACCGGATAGCTTCAGGTGGCTGAAGCTGAGGAGCCTTGCTATGCTGCTTCGTCACTTAAGCAGGCGATCCGGGGAGCATGAAGAAGGACAATGTAAAACGAACGGTCCTGCTTGCTGTCCTGGGATCCATATCACTGATGCCTTTGCTGGTCCTGCCGGTCATGGTGGGCAGTTTTGTCGATCACATGGCGCTGTCGGACAGCGAAGCGGGTTACGTCGCTTCTGCCGGTTTCCTGGGCGGTGCGATCGCAGCTATCTTTATTTCTTTGCGGATACACCACGTGGACCTGCGCCGTATGGCCTACCTGGGCCTGGGCCTGATGGTGCTGGCTGATGGTGGAAGCATCGCTGCTGAGCATATGAACTTCTGGCTTTTTGTCAGCTTGAGATTCCTGTCCGGAATGGGTGGCGCCGCCGCCTATGCCAGCGTAATGGGGTCTTTTGCGGGCTGGCGCGAGCCCGATCGGGCTTATGGGCTATTCATGGCTATGCAGTTCGCTTTCAGCGCAGTGGGGCTCTATGGCCTGCCCTGGGTTCTGCCGGACACGGGTGTTGCCGGCATTCTGGTCCTGTTCACCGTACTTGATATTCTGGCTTTATTTCTCGTGAGGCGTCTTCCCGCCGGCCCGGAACGCCGAGGAGCTGGTCTGAACGCAACAGTGGAGTGGCGTGTAATTTTGGCTGCCACATCTGTACTGTGCCTGCTTGGAATCGGCTTGTTCGAAGCCGCCAATATGGCAAATTTTACCTATGCTGATCGGATTGGCATTTTATTTGGGCTGAAAGGTGAGCAGATAGGCCTGGTGCTTGGAATATCCACCATGCTGGGAATTCCGGCCGGTTTCGGCGTTTACTTCGTGGGCTCCCGCTTCGGGCGGTTCCGGCCGATCCTGGTGGCTGCCCTGGTTCAGATAGCGGCCCTCCTGTTGCTGCTCAGTGGACCGGGTAAAGCCGGATACATCGTCGCGATGTGTCTTCTCGCGCCGTGCTGGGGATTCGCGCTGCCTTACTTTCAGGCCATTGAGGCTCGAATCGACCCCGGTGGCAGTGTCGTGGTAGCGGGGGGCTTCGCTACCGCCTTTGGTGGTTTTCTCGGCCCGGCAATTGCCGCTTCGCTGGTTTCGCCCGGTGACTATGGAACCATGATCGTTGCGGCTGGCATCTGTCTATTTGTTGTTATTGGTCTGATGCGCGTGGCGACTCTCAGATTGGGGCGCCAGTGACGGAGATCTGCCAGTCAAAATCGGATGGAATTTTCTTCTGAGGACGGGTACAGTCTGCTGATTCTTTCAAGCTCTTAAGAGAGGTGTTTCGTGGGCGTGACTTCAATGACTAAAACAACAGACTGGAAATCCAGCGATCAGCGTCATCATATGCACCCATTCACCGACCACAAGGAATTGGGGGAAAAGGGTGGCTCGCGCATCATCACCCGCGCTGAAGGCGTTTACATCTACGATTCAGATGGCAACAAAATCCTGGACGGTATGGCCGGCCTGTGGTGCGTCAACATGGGTTACAACCGCCAGGAACTCATCGATGCGGCGACGACACAAATGCATGAGCTGCCGTATTACAACAATTTCTTCCAGTGCACGCATCCGCCGGCAATTGAACTGTCTGAATTACTGAGTGAGCTCAGCCCAGGGAACTTCAGGCAGGTTTTCTTCACCGGTTCGGGCTCGGAAGCCAATGATACCCAGGTCAGGCTGATCCGCCGCTATTGGGACCTGATGGGCCATCCGGAAAAGATGACCATCATCGCACGCAAGAATGCCTATCACGGTAGCACCGTTGCCGGAGCCAGCCTGGGCGGCATGTCAGCCATGCACGAGCAATTGGTGCTTCCGGTGCCGGGCATCGTACACATAGAGCAGCCGTATCAGTTTGAACTGGGCGCGGACATGTCCGCCGAAGCATTCGGACTGCAGCAGGCCCGCTTGCTGGAGGAGAAAATTCTCGAAATCGGTGTCGATAAAGTCGCCGCATTCCTCGCTGAACCGGTACAGGGGGCAGGCGGTGTGATCATTCCACCTGAGTCTTACTGGCCGGAGATTCAGCGAATCTGCGACGAGTACGGCATCTTGCTGGTAGCCGATGAAGTGATTACTGCATTTGGCCGCCTGGGCGAATGGTTCGGCTCAACGCATTACGGCATCAGGCCGGATCTGATTTCTTTTGCCAAGGGCGTAACTTCAGGATATCTGCCATTGGGTGGTTCGTTGGTCAGTGATCGGGTAGCCGATGTCATCATTGAAAAAGGTGGTGAATTTGCACATGGTTATACCTATTCAGGCCACCCCGTTACCTGTGCGGTGGCTCTGGCTAATCTGCGAATCATGCAGGCTGAAGGGGTTGTTGAGCGCGTGAAGAACGATGCCGCTCCGTATTTCCATCAACGCTGGGCCAGCCTGGCCGAGCACCCGATTGTTGGCGAGGCCCGCAGCCTGGGCCTGGTCGGAGCAATTGAGATTGTAAAAGACAAGAACAGCCGGGAGCGCTTCCACAAGGACCTGGCGGCCGGAACGCGCTGCCGCGATTTCTGCGTGAACAATGGAGTCGTGATGCGCGCTGTGGGGGATACGATGATTGTATCGCCACCGCTGATTGTTGAACATGAGCACATTGACGAACTGGTCGAAAAGGCTTGGCGATGTCTTGATCTGACGGCCGAATCACTGGGAGATTCATGATGTCAGAGCACAAGGGCTGGGATAATGCCTTTACCGCAACGGACCCGTATGGAACCGTTGAGGGCTCGCCTTCCTATGCCGGCGCGCTCAGTTTCATGCGGCGCAAGTACAGCCGTGACCTGGCAGGTGTGGATGTAGCTGTGAGTGGCATCCCGCTGGACGTTGCAACGACCAACCGGCCCGGAGCACGCTTTGGTCCACGGGCTGTTCGCGCCGCCAGTGCGGGTATCAGCTGGGCCCGGCCATGGCCATGGGATTTCGATCCCTTCGACCGGCTTGCAGTTATCGATTATGGCGATTGTGAATTTGATTTTGGCCAACCGGAAACCGTGGTTCCCTACATCGAGAAACATATCGCCGGCATTCTCGAATCAGGGGCGGCCAGCCTGGCTATCGGCGGAGACCATTTCGTCAGTTATCCCATCCTGAAAGCGTACGCGGCCCATCATGGTCCGCTCTCCCTGGTCCATTTCGACGCGCATTCCGATACCTGGGGCGAAGACCAGAAGCGGGTCGATCACGGCACGATGTTTTATCACGCCGCCCGGGAAGGTCTGGTCGACGACAGCCGTTCGGCACAAATCGGCCTGCGCACCACCAATGACGAGCCGATGAATTTCAATATTCTGGATGCGCGCTGGGTTCATCAGAACGGGCCAGAGGCCGTGGCCTCAGAGGTCATGCGTATTGTCGGTGACAACAAGGTTTACCTCACTTTTGACATCGATTGCCTTGACCCCAGTTATGCCCCCGGCACCGGGACGCCGGTTTGTGGCGGACTGTCGACCCACCAGGCCCTGGAAATCATCCGCGGCCTGGCCGGGATCAACCTGGTCGGAATGGATGTGGTCGAAGTAGCGCCAGCCTATGACGTAGGCGAAATTACCGCATTGGCGGGCGCCTCGTTGGCGGCGGAATTTCTGTGTCTTTACGCGGCAAATCCGCAGCGCGCAAGCTGAACCGGCACGATGCAGGGTAACCGCCCACTGATTGGTGTTGTTTCTGACCGGCGCATGCAGGGCCCGCATCCGTTCCACATGGTCGGAGAGAAATACCTGCAGGCCGTAGCGGACGGGGCCGAAGCCTATCCGGTGGCCTTGCCCTCGCTGGCCGAAGGCTTTGACGTTGTGGATATTATTCATCGCCTGGATGGTGTCTTTTTGACCGGCAGTCCATCCAACCTGGAACCG
>Ga0316187_10005331_pt1 | contig 11102 bp, 7 predicted proteins | sample CroRivburrow1_MG_FD_204927 | JGI IMG/M metagenome (GOLD analysis project Ga0316187, IMG submission 204927) | Coastal sediment microbial communities from Maine, United States - Cross River worm burrow 1 | ecosystem: Environmental > Aquatic > Marine > Coastal > Sediment | place: USA: Maine...
TTTCACATCCCGCCCGCCCACCCACCCGGGCTTGAGGCTTGAGACCTGAGGCTTGACACTCTCAGCATCGGCATCGATCTTCTGAAGCCCCAAGCCTATTCGATCACCCCACCGCCGAGACACTCCTCACCGTCATAGAGCACCGCGAATTGGCCTGGCGCGACACCGGGATCCTCGGTGACATCGAACTCTATGATCAGTGATCCGTCGGCCCTGGCGGAAACCGTGCACGGTTCGAGGCGTTCGCCATGGCGAATCCTCACCGCCAGCTCGGACCTTTGAGGTGGGTCGGCGATCCAGTGTGGTTTGGCGATCCCGAACGAACGACGGGCGTAGTCGGCAAGCTCGTCGGCATGGGCGACGAAAATCCCGTTATCGTCGAGGTCCTTGCCGACCACGTACCACGGGCCGCTGCCGAGACCGAGCCCCCGTCGTTGACCGATTGTGTGGAACCAGGTTCCGTGGTGGTGGCCGAGAACTTCTCCGTTCGAAGCACGGCGGATCTCGCCCGGGCGATCGCCGAGGTGGTGGCGGACGAAATCATCGAACGGGACACGGCCGAGAAAACAGATGCCCTGGCTGTCGGGTCGATCAGCGGTGGCCAGCCCGAAGCGGTGTGCCTCTTTCCGGACCGCTGTTTTCGTGAGACCTCCGATCGGGAAGAGGCATCGTGCGAGCTGTTCCTGCAGAAGCTGGCACAGGAAGTAGGTCTGGTCCTTCTTCGGGTCGGCGCCTCGCAACAGGTGAAAACGACCGTCCCGCTCCTCGACTCGGGCGTGGTGGCCCGACGCGACGTGGTCGAAGCGGTCTCCAACACGATCAACAAACGCACCGAACTTGATCATTCGGTTGCACATTACATCGGGACTCGGCGTGCGGCCGGCTTCGAGCTCCGAGAGGGCATAGGCAACCACCGTGCCGAGGTACTCCTGCTGGAGGGAGATCACCTCGAGTGGGACTTTTGCGTCGTTGCATACCGAACGCACAAATTCGAGGTCCTGCTCCCACGGACAGGAGCCGAGAAAGGCCATTTCATCCTCGAGCCAGATTTTGAGGTAGAAGGCGGTGAGATCGTGCTCACCCTCCTCGACCAAACGCATCAGCGCGACCGAGGAGTCGACTCCCCCTGACGTGAGCACCGCGATTCTCATATGCATAGAATACCCACTCAGCGCGAAGCCCGAGGCGTTTTCAAGTCATCAGTGATCAGTCATCAGTGATCAGTGAGTTAGAACACGGGGGAGGGTGGGTGGGACTGAGGACTGGTTGCTGATAACTGATCACTCTGCTCGGCGGCGCGCTACCGCCTGTAGATGTCATGAATCATGTGCTCCAGGTAGCGATCGGTATGGATGCCGTAGTCCTTGAGCATGCCCTCGGCCGAGACGACGAAAGTCGCCTCCTCGCCGGCGATTCGAGAAAAGTAGACCCGGTGCGGCTCTCCCGGTGACGTTACCTCGAGGGTGCAGAGATCCTCGGAGAGCTCCGACACCAGGCTCTTCTCACAGACCGGACAGAAGAACTCCCAGCGGGTGCCGGGGGCCATCTCCTCACCCGGCGGCAGCTCGACCTCGTAGTTACCGGGCTGGGGATGAAGACCGGCGAGGAATCGGTGATCACCACTTTCGGCTTGCAGCACCACCCGATCTTCCGGATTGAGCGGAGCTTCGCAATGGGGGCATGAATATTTCCAGCGCATGACAACTCCCTGGGGGAAGAATAGCGAAAAATCATCTTGAAAGGGGAATCAAGGTCTCGATCTCAGGGTAGGTCGATGCCTAGCTCTCGCAACTCGCGGGTCGCTTGTTCCGCCCAACCGCGGTTGGCGGCCGGGCTCGCCGGGCTCGGGTGGAGAATGCGACCGATAGCAACGTCGATATCATCAAGCGCGGACCGGGCACGAACCTCTGCGAAAGCACCGACGCCCACCACCATTTTGGGCTGCAGGTTTTCGACGGTCTGTCTGAGTGCGCGGTCGCAGACCTTGAGCAGGGGTTCCCGTTCCGCGGCCGGCAGCTTGTCCGGCGTGCGGTTGCGGCCGCTCTCCTCGAGGAAGGCCAGCGGGCAGTAATTGGCGATGAAGAAACGGGAGAAAAATCGTTGTGGGGTGCCGAACAACTCGCGCGCCCATCCCCACAGCCGGGCGCCGCTGACCTCCGAACGGGTGCAGTCAAGGCCTTGGACCGGTCGCTTCGGGTGCTCGTGCTCGGGCCGTCCGATATTGGCGTCGATCTTCAGCCAATCGCGAACCGCCCCTACTTCACCGAAGGGCACCCCGGTTTGGGCCATCCCCCACGGCCCGGGATTCATTCCCAGAAACAACACTTCCTTTGGCGCCTCGCCGTAGAGCTCGAGGTACTGAGAGTGAGCCATCCACGCGTAGTCGAGAGGGTTGTAGATATGCGTCACTGGCGGCGCAAAACGAAGGCAATTTACATCTTCGCCAAGCCTCCTGGCAATATCGACAAGTATTGATCCATTCTGCATCTCGGCGGTGATGGTAGCAGTGACTCGCTTGCGAAGACCGCCGCCGAGACATAACTTGGCAGTAGTCACATCCAAAGAAGGCGGGCGAAAGGGGGCCGCTATGGGCTTCGACAATATCGACGAGATCCTCGACTACGCCATCTCCAGAGAGGAGGAGGCGGCGGCGCTCTACACCGATCTCGCGGAGTTGGCGGATCGCCCCGGGATGCGCGAGGCCTTCCTCGAGTTCGCAGAGGAGGAAGAGGGGCACCGGCGGCACCTCGAGAGCATCAAAGCCGGTGAGCTGCCGGCCTTGACCGTCCGCCAGGTGCAGAACCTCGGGATCGCCGAACACCTGATCGAGCGTGAGCCGGCCACCGCCATGACCTATGCCGAGGGACTGATCGTCGCGATCAAGGCCGAACAGGCGGCCCAGGAGCTCTACGTGGGTCTCGCCGAAGCGACCGACGATCCCAATCTTGCCGCTGTTTTCACCGCTCTCGCCGGCGAAGAAGCCAAGCACAAACACCGTTTCGAGCTCGAGTACGACGAGTTGGTTCTGGAAGGGGTCTGATGAGCAGTTGATGGCGTAAGATGGTCGGCCAATGGAGGTCGCCATGCGCCGTTCTCTCGTTGTCGTCCTGCTGGTTCTCGCAACATCCATCACCTTCGCCGCGGATCGGCCCGAAGGGCGCGCCTTTGCTACACGGTCGGTGACCTACGCTCGCCACGGAATGGTCGGCGCAGCCCACCCGCTAGCGGTCCAGGTCGGCATCGATGTGCTCAAGGCGGGGGGCTCGGCGGTGGACGCCGCGATCGCCGTCAACGCCGCGTTGGGTTTCCTTGAGCCCACCGCCAACGGCCTCGGCGGCGACCTCTTCGCCATGGTCTGGGACCCTGAGACCGAGAAGCTCTACGGGCTCAACGCATCCGGCCGCGCGCCGGCGACGCTGACGATCGACAAGGTGCCCGCCGAAGAGAACGGCACCATCCCGGTGTACACGCCGTACTCGTGGACGGTTCCCGGCTGTGCCGACGGTTGGTTTGAGCTGCACGGAAAATTCGGCAGATTGCCGATCAAGGATGTCCTGGCTCCTGCGGCGAAGCTCGCGCGCGAGGGTGCGCCGGTGCCGCAGGTGATCGCCGGCGGGTGGGCCCGCAGCGTCTCACGATTCAAGGACAAGCCGGGCTTCGCCGAAGTCTTCATGCCGGGCGGGAAAACGCCGGCCGAGGGCGAGGTCTTTTCCAACCCCGCCCTTGCTCACACCCTCGATCGGCTGACTGCAGGCGGCCGCGATGCCTTCTACAAGGGTGAGATCGCCGAGCAGATCGTTGCCTTTTCGAACGAGGTCGACGGTTTCTTTTCGATGGAAGACTTTGCAGACCACACCAGCGAGTGGGTGGAACCGATCTCGACCACCTACCGCGGGCTGACGGTGTGGGAGCTGCCGCCCAACCCGCAGGGTCTGGCGGCGCTCCAGATGCTCAATATTCTGGAAGGTTTTGATGTCGCGTCCCTTGGGCGTGACAGCACCGATTTCTGGCATCTGATGATCGAGGCCAAAAAGATCGCCTATGAAGACCGAGCTCGGTATTACGCCGACATGTCCTTCGCCGATGTTCCGGTCGAGGGACTCCTCGACAAGGGCTATGCCGCCGAGCGGGCAAAGCTCATCGACATGGAGCGGGCCGCCAAGGCCATCGAGCCCGGCAATCCGGCACTCGACCACGGTGACACCACCTTCCTCGTGACGGCCGATTCGAACGGCATGCTGGTATCGCTGATTCAGAGCAACTACACCGGCTTTGGTTCCGGCTATGTGGTTCCCGAAGTCGGGATCGGCATCCAGGACCGGGGAGCGCTCTTCTCCCTCGATCCCGAGCATCCCAACGCCCTCGAGCCCAGCAAGCGGCCCTTCCATACGATCATCCCGGCTTTCATGGGATGGGATGGAACTCCCGACACCGCCTTCGGTCTGATGGGGGGCGGCATGCAACCGCAGGGGCACGTCCAGATCGTCGTCAACCTGGTTGACTTCGGAATGAACTACCAGGAGGCCGGCGATGCGCCGCGGTTCTACCACACGGGTTCGTCGCAGCCGACCGGGACGATGATGACCTCGGGTGGCATCCTCCATCTGGAGAAGGGCCTGCCGCCGGAGGTCTACCGCGACTTGGCAAAGAGGGGGCACACGATTCAGGAGACCAACCCGGTGTCCTTTGGCGGCTATCAACTCATACACCGCGACCCGGAGACGGGAGTCCTCGCCGGCGCCACCGAATCGCGCAAGGATGGGATGGCAGCGGGCTACTGAGGACGTGGGGTCCTGAGGTCCTGGGGTCTTGTGGTCCCAGGGCCTCGACTACCGATCGTTCTCGAGGGACGGGTGCCCCGAGACCTCACGACCTCAAGACCTCACGACCTCACGACCGCGTTAAGATAGCGGCACTGTGTTAGAACCGATCCTCACCGATGAACAACGCGAGCTGCTGAACGCCGAGCGCGAGCTTCTGGCCGAAGTGAACGCTGGGCTGGAGCGCAACGAGACCCCGGCCGCAGACCTCAGCGCTCTGGCGGACTCGGTGGGCCAGCTCGACGAGCTCTTTCTGCTGGTGGTGGTTGGTGAGTTCAACGCCGGCAAGAGCGCCCTGATCAATGCCCTCCTCGGCCGGGAGGTGCTGGCCGAGGGTGTCACACCGACGACCTCGAAGATCCATCACATCTGCTGGGGCGAAGAGCTCACGCGTGAACCGATGGGCTCGGTCGGCGAGCGGATCACGGCCCCGGTCGAAACCTTACGCCAACTGACCATCGTCGATACCCCTGGTACCAACGCACTCGACCGCGCGCACGAGGCCCTGACCACCGACTACGTGCCACGCGCCGACCTGGTGCTCTTTGTGACGTCGTCCGACCGGCCGCTGTCCGAGAGTGAACGCGTTTTTCTCGAGGCCATTCGCCAGTGGGGCAAGAAGGTGGCGATGGTGGTCAACAAGATCGACATCCTGCGTTCCGAAGACGAAGTGACCGAGGTCGTGACCTACGTTTCACAGAACGCCGGCCGGCTGCTCGGTGTCGACCCCGAGATCTTCCCGGTTTCGGCCCTGCGTGCGGCTGAGGCCGAGGACGAGGCGGCGCGGGCGGCGAGCGGACTGCCGGCGGTGGAGTCCTTCCTCCGTGAAACCCTCGACAGTGGCGAGCTCTTGCGGCTCAAGCTCGGCAACCCTCTCGGTGTCGCTTCGCACCTCCTCGACGGCGTCCTGGAAAAGGTCAAGGGGCGACTCGAGCTCCTGAGTGACGATCTCCGGACCATTGACGACATCGAACTCCAGACTGGGACCTGGGCCGAGGACGTCCGCCGCGAGTTCGAGCTTCGCCTGTCGGACATCGACAATGTCCTCCACGGCATGGAACAGCGGGGGACCGAGTTCTTTGACAATACCCTCCGCTTCAACCGCCTGCCCAAGCTCTTTGACAAATCGGAGCTCAAGGCGCGGTTCGAAAGCGAGGTCGTGGCGGAGGCGCCGGAGACGGTCGAGGCCAAGGTCGATTCGTTGATCGACTGGCTTGTGGACTCTGAGCTCGCTCACTGGCAGAACGTCGTCAACCACGTCAACCGTCGGGTGGCAACCCATGCCGATCGGATGGTGGGCGAGGTTGGTGGCCGCTTCGAAGCGGACCGTGCGCGCCTGCTGGACACCGTCGGTCGCGCGACCCGCGACGGACTTGCCTCCTACGATCGCGTTGGTGAGGCGCAGCGGATGGCCGAGGACGTGCAGAAGGCCGTCACCTCGACCGCGGTCCTCGAGGTCGGCGCGGTTGGTCTCGGCGCCGCGGTGGCGCTGGCCGCGAGCTCGACGGCGGCCGATATCACGGGGCTGACCGCGGCGGGTCTGATGGCCGCGCTCGGTCTCTTCGTCCTTCCCCACCGGCGGCGCCGCGCCAAGGCCGAGCTCAAACAGAAGATCGCGACCCTGCGTCGGGAGCTGATGACCGCCCTCACTGCCCATTTCGATCGCGAGGCCGAGCGGGGGCGGAAGCGCCTGGCTGAGACCATCGCGCCATACACCCGGTTCGTGCGCTCGGAATCGGAGCGCCTGGCCGGCGAGCGCGATCAGCTCGGAAATCTCACCGAACGCGTCGGCGAGATGACCGCGCGTATCGAAGGGCTTGTCTGAGCCAACCGGATTGATCGGCCTGCCTCTTTCGGCTTTTCTTCCGACGGCAACATTGTTGGAACCGCAAAGAACGCAAAGAGCGCAAAGACATCGCAAAAAAATTTTCGCGCTCTTGGCGGTTCAATTTAAAAGGTTGAAATCTGTCGCCCCTCCGGGGCTTTTCGAATTTTCCGTCCCCTAACCCGGGGCTCACGCCCCGGGCTAAACAAATGTCGCCGCTCCGCGGCTCATCACAATTATCACGACGTGGGGACGACAGAAAGAAAGCCTCGGATCCGCGAAAGCCAATATTCAACAGCGACCGAACGGAGCGCCGGAGGCGCGGAAGATGCTTAGCCTGGGGCGTGAGCCCCAGGTATCAGGGTCACGTTTCTTTCATGAGCCCCAGAGGGGCGACAGAAAAACGCCTGGGGCGTGAGCCCCAGGCGGTGGTTCCTTCGCGTTGATGGTGCTCAGCGCACTTCCGGCAACGGCCTCCCGGGAGTCCACGGGACGCCGGCTTCTTCCATCCTGGCCTCGAGGGCCGGCAGGTCGACGTCGATCAGCTGCCGCAGACTATCCTCGATTTCGCCAAACTCCTGGCGGGCGATCTCGAAGGAGCGACGATGGGTCGCGGTCGGACCGTAGTCCGACATGGCGCCGCCCATCGACGCCACCCGAAGCCGGCGGGACACCGTCGGTGCCTGGGGATGGCCGATCGCACTGATCGTGCGATTGCCGGACAGCGCCTGGTCGAGCTCGTAGAGCTTCTGCTTGAGCGTCTCGAGCTCGGTGTCGAGGGTCCCGGGATCGACGGTCGAGCGCGCCAAAGCTCTCTCGAGCTCCTCGACGCTCTTGAATGCGAGCTCCATGGCCTCATCGGCGGCGGAAACGCCACGCTGCAGGTCGGCGATCTGGCGCATGAACTCGGCGGCGTCATTCGGCGAGGATCCCTCGAGGGCGCCTTCGAAGACCCGGACCACCTCGAAATCGATCGGGCCGGCGAGTTGGGTGACCTCTCCATCAACTTTCTTCGAGAGCGTTACCGAGTAAGCCCCTGGCGGCGCCATGAAGCCGCTGTCTCCGCGGTCGCCTCGACCACCCCGGCGCGCGCTCACGACCCTCTCGATGGCGCCGGTGGTCGGGTAGCTGAGATCCCAGGCAACCCGGTGGAATCCGGCCTTGGCCGGACCCTTGAGGGTGCGCACGACGTTGCCTTCGGTGTCGCGAACCGTCAGCAGGATCGTCGCCTTCGGTTGGCGTCGCTCGCGTTCGAGCGCGTCATAGCCGGCGTAGGGGGTGTCCTTCCACTCCTTCTCGAGCTTCTTCTCCTGCTCGCGTCGCTGGTCCTCGAGTGATTTCAGACCCTCCGCGAGGTGATAGGTAAAGACCGCTCCGAACGGCGGGTTGTCGGCGATGTAGTAGGCGCCTCCCTGCGAGGCCTGACCGTCCTGGCCGAGCGGCCGGCGCTCGAAGTACCAGGGAGTCTTGCGCACCGGGAAGAGGAGAGCTTCCTGTTCCATCGCCTGGTCGCTGATCTGGCGTAGCGGCGTGTAGTCGTCGAGCACGTAGAAGCCGCGCCCGAAGGAGGCGCCGACGAGATCGTTCTCGCGCCGCTGGATGGCGAGATCGCGGAAGGAGATGGTGGGCACGCCGCCCTGGAGCTGGACCCATTTCCCACCGCCGTCGACGGTGAAGAAGATCCCGAACTCCGTGGCGGCGAAGAGGAGTTCGGACTTGACGTGATCCTGCACGACGCGCCACACAAGGTGGCGGTCGGGCAGATCACCGGCAATCGATGTCCATTTCTTTCCTCGATCGGTGCTCTTCATCAGGTAGGGTCTGAAGTCGCCGTACTTGTGATTGTCGAGACAGACATAGACCGTGTCGGCGTTGAAGAGATCCGCCTTGATGTCGTTGACGAAGGCAGTGTCGGGGACACCCGGGAGATCGCCAACCGGGATCGCCTTCCAGTTGTCACCGCCGTCGACGCTCACCTGCAGCAGACCGTCGTCGGTGCCGGCCCACAGCAGACCTTCCTGGACGGGCGACTCGGCGAGCGAGGTGATGGTGTTGTACGCCGACATCGCGAAGAAATCCCACGGTGCAGTCGAACTCCACTGGCGGCCCATGACCGGCAGCAGCATACGGTCCTCATTCTTTGTCAGGTCGGGGCTGACCGGGGTCCAGCTGTCGCCGCGATCATCCGACCGCCACACCCGCTGTGAGGCGTAGTAGAGCCGGGTCGGCGAATGCGGGCTGACCAGAATCGGAGCGTCCCAATTGAAACGCTCGGGCGGATCGCCGGGCTCGGGCTGGGGCTGGATGTAGACGATGCCGCCGGTGGTGCGGTCGGTGCGAACCAGGTTGCCCTCCTGCCACTCCGAGTAGACGATATCGGGGTTGCCGGGTTCGACCGCCGGCTGATGGCCGTCGGCAAAGAGAGTGATGAACCAGTCGGCGTTGGTGATGCCGTTGACGTTGTCGGTGCGGGTCGGCCCGCCCTGGGTGTTGTTGTCCTGGGTGCCGCCGTAGACGTTGTAAAAGGGCTCGGCGTCGTCCACCGCCAGCTTGTAGAACTGAGTCACCGGCAGATTGGCGATGAAACGCCAATTCTCGGCCAGGTCAAAGGTCTCATAGAGCCCGCCGTCGGTGCCGACCAGCAGCCAATCGGAGTCATCGGGCCGGAAGGCGAGGGCGTGGTTGTCCACATGCTTGGACTTGTTCTTCACCCGCCGAAAGGTCTTTCCACCGTCGTCCGACACTTGCATGCGCGAATCCATGATGTAAATGCGATCCATCGCGTGCGGGCTCGCCTCGAGCTCCTGGTAGTAGTGGGGCCCGGTTCCACTGGAGACGGCGTCGGAGCGTTTCTCCCAGCTCGCACCGCGGTCTGGGCTGCGCCAGGTGCCGCCCTTGCGGTTGTCGAGCTCGATCACGGCGTAGACGACATCGGGGTTCTGGGGCGAGATGGCGAGGCCGATTTTGCCCATATTGCCTTTGGGAAGGCCATTCTTGAACCGGGTCCAGCTGGCGCCGCCGTCGGTGGTCCCATAGATCCCAGTCTCCGGACCGCCGTCGACCACCGCCGCCACCGTCCGGTGGTGTTGCCAGGTGGCCGCGTAGAGGACATTCGGGTTCCGGGAATCCATCACGACATCGGTGACGCCCGTCCACTCGCCGTCCGATAGGACGTTGGTCCAGATCGCGCCGCCGTCGGTGGTCTTGAAGAGACCGCGGTCGCCGCCCGCCGACCACAGAGGTCCCTGCGAGGCGACGTAGACCGTGTTCGAGTCGGTGGGATTGACGATGATCTCGGAGATGTGCTGGGAGTCCTTCAAACCCATGTTCTTCCAGCTCGCGCCGCCGTCGTCGCTCCGGTAGACACCGTCGCCGAAAGCGACGTGCCGACCGCCGACGTTCTCACCAGTGCCGACCCATACGATTTCCGGGTTGGACGGGTCGAGCACGACACAACCGGTGGAGTACGATTTCTCCTCGTCGAAGATCGGTTGCCAGGTCGTGCCGGAGTTGGTGGTCTTCCAGACGCCACCGGATCCGACGGCCACGTACCAAATGCTGAAATCGGTCGGATGGATGGCGATGTCCGCGATCCGCCCCGACATCAAAGCCGGGCCGATGCTGCGGAACTCGAGGCCCGTGAAGGCTTTGGCGGTCATGCCCTTGGCGGGCTCTTCCTTTTCGGCGGCCGCCAGCGGCAGCGCCAAAGCACAGACGACAAACAGCACGGAAATCTTTCTCATGAATCTCCCCCGTGACGAGACATGCTCTTCTGCCGAAACATTAGCAGGGATTGGCTGAACTGGCACCCATGGATCGTTACCTTCGCCACGACCCCCGTGAGTAGCCCGTTATGGTTGGCCGGATTGGACAGATCCGGCGCAAGCAAGCCAGTCGGGCATGCCCTACAGGTTCAGGTTCTCAGCGCCGATACCCGCATGTGCCTTGACGCCGGTTCCATGGATCGAGGAGAATCACCCGCTATGAACATCAAAAACATTGGATCTGTTCGTGGATTAGGATGGCGTGCGTTTGCCGCCGTTGTCGTGGTCGGGATTCTGCTCGGATGTGGGGGGCAGCCGGAGGCGGTTGCGCCGGCGCCGCCGGAGGTCACAGTTTCGACACCGACACAACGAGACGTGACCATCGTGCACGAGTTCGTCGGAACGACCCAGGCACGTGAGTCGGTGGAGATTCGCGCACGGGTCCAGGGCTATCTGGATGAGATGACCTTCGAACCGAGTTCTTTTGTTCGCAAAGGAGAAGTCCTCTTCGTCATCGAGCCCGAGCCCTACCAGGCGCAACGAGACCGCGCCGAAGCCGGGCTCAAGGCGGCCGAGGCGGGCCTGCGCCGGGCCGAATCCGATCTCGATCGGCTCGAACAGGCGGTCCGGACCAACGCGGTCAGCCAGCAGGAGGTCACTCGCGCTCGCGCCGAACGTGACCAGGCGTCGGCG
>Ga0316187_10005332_pt1 | contig 11096 bp, 6 predicted proteins | sample CroRivburrow1_MG_FD_204927 | JGI IMG/M metagenome (GOLD analysis project Ga0316187, IMG submission 204927) | Coastal sediment microbial communities from Maine, United States - Cross River worm burrow 1 | ecosystem: Environmental > Aquatic > Marine > Coastal > Sediment | place: USA: Maine...
GATAATTTCGTCACCATAGCGAGTAATACTGACCTGCCCCGTTCCAAGGCCTCCGTCCCAGCTGAGGTCAGCAAGCCAGGTGCCCTTCAAACGTCGTGACGTCGCTGTCAGGGTGAAGCCAGTCGGGGCCTGGGTGATCGCTATGCTGACCGTGGCGGAGTCACTTTCGTTGTCTTTATCGGTAATGGTGTATTCAAAACTGTCGGAGCCGGCATATCCGGCTGGCGGCGTGTAGGTAAACGCACCGGAATCGGTCATGGTGACAGTCCCGCCCCCTGTGGAGCTGGCGTCGTATTGACTGACGCTGGTCGGGGCATCTCCTTCATCGTCATTATTCATCACGTTGCCGCTGACGGGTGTATCCACTTGCGTGCTATAGGTGTCGTCTTCTGCCACCGGAAGCCGGTTGGCGGTCCCTGCTTCCTGCGAAACCGTAATGGATGAATTCACCTCATTAGCACCTTCGTCGTAGCTATGACTCGTTGCAACCAGGTTTGTGACGGTGAAAATGACACTCGATACATTGGACTTTAACGAGCTCTTTTGAATTGAGCACAGGCCGCTGGAATTCGTGATGCAGGAGCCTCCACCCCTGGCGCCATTACTCCAGTTTCCATCGACCTGGACATCCTGAATAGCCAGGCCCGCACCGTCGACCACCGTGATCTGAACCGAAGCAGTCCATTTACCCCTGGAACCCGGAATTGACGAAGGCGTCATGCTCTTTAGATGGAGCTTTGTGGATTGGGCTGTAGACTCTGTAGTGAAACTCCAGACTTGCCCCTGTGTAGTACCTTCTTCATTGACCTCGTCGATGCGCCAGTAATAAGTCGTATCATTGGCCAGTGTGCCTGGGTCGTAGGAGTTCCCTGCCTGATTTCCCTGAAACTCAGCAGCGCCGGGTGATGCGTTGGTGCCAAAATGGATGTCATGGGAAGTAGCTGTCGGTGCAGCATTCCAGCTGATGTCAGTGGCAAGGCCGTGACCTGAGGACCCATTCACCGGGACCGGGCTGGAAGCCTGATCAGGTGGTGACGGCGGGGCCGCTTCAGTGGTTAAATTCCAGGTTGGACCCGTGGTAGTGCCATGCTCGTTGACCTCGTCGATGCGCCAGTAATAAGTGGTGTCATAGTCCAGTAGTTCCGGCCCGAAAACAGTCCCCGTGTAGTTACCCTTTAAATCGCCTGAACTCAGCGATGGGCTGAGGCCCAGGTAGACATCATGTGACGTCGCTTGCGAACCGGCAATCCAGGACAGGCTGGAGATTACCGCAAGGCCGGAGGCTCCATTAGCAGGATTCGGGCTGGAAGCTGTCCCCGGCGTGTCATTGCCGGGAGTGCCACCGAATGTATCCAGTACTACATCATCAACCTGCCAGAAGTTCCCGACATTACTACTAACGCTATTGCTGTCAAAAATAAATTGAAAGGCAAAGCTGGACTGGCCGGCAGCTATTGAAGTGATTTCCTTAACTATATTGGACTGGAAAGAACCGATCCCCCAATCAGGCCAGAGATTGTTCCAACTGCCTCCGTCATCTGTACTGTACTGAACATTTATCTTTTCGGATTCGTCTGGACGCCAATAACTCTTGAATTTGAGCACGACGGCATCACTTTCCGACAGATCCAGGGTCGGCGAACGGAGTTTACTGTTCATATTATTGCGATAATTGGCGTCTGCCATCGCGTAGTTGCCCAAACCTCCGGTCTGGTTCTGGTAGCGCCCGCCACCAGGATCAGATGACCTGATCTCCCAAGGAATTCCAGACGTGGTGACCAGTTCCCATCCCGCAGGCAAGCTGCCACCTGAAAAGCCTTCATCAATCCGCGTCACCTTAACCGTGGAAGGGCGGCGTACCGAAGAAATAATCAAAGAGTAATCCTGACTGCCACCCGCGATCGCACCCCTCTTGTGGCGGACTTCGACAAAATAAGAACCCGACGTACCACCATCGATAACGACTTGCTCCACGTTATCGAGTGCGTTAACACCCCGCGTTGCTGCCCGATCGGGAAAATCAGGATCCAGAACCCATGGCAGGTGCACCTCAGAATCTCTCGTGATACGCAGGTCAAGGTCGTTCACCAGCTTGCTCGAACTATCGTCAAGCACTTGCGGCGTTACCACCGGGCCAGGAGGGTCTGCCCAGACCAGCGTGGCTGTTACGAGGGCATCCGCTTCGGTGACAATGATTTCTAAGGTATTTACCGCATCTACTGTCAAACTTTCGACCAAATTGTCTTCGATGATCTGATGGGCTCCGCCATCATTGCTGATCACTGCTGCAGCGGCCTTCGTGTTCAATAGGCCCCAGCCGAATTCGTAATCAGGACCATCCGCACTACCCGCTTCGTCGGCTGTATGGATTGCCAGCGCCTTCAGGGTTGTCGCCAACATGTAATTACCCGGGTTTTCGTTCTCATAATGCTGCTGCAACAGCAGTAATGAACCGCTGACATTAGGGGTGGCCATGGACGTACCCGCTGCCGCCGCATAGGCAAATTGACCAGTGCTCCAGGCGGAAATTAAAAACATGCCATTGCCCATGACATCGGGTTTGATGCGGCCGTCATCCGTCGGCCCCCAGGCGCTGAAACTGGCCATTGTGACTGAAGAGGGCCCGGAAAAAAGTGAATAACCCCCATAGATATCATCGACTGCACCCACGGTGAGAACATTCTTCGCCGTGCTGGCACTCGCAATACAATCGTATCCGGCTGGAGCACAATCGGGATCATGTGAGCCGTCAGCGACTGCATATTCCACGAAATCTCCGTTTTGATCGATCACCGTGTATTGCTCACCCAGGGATGGCCCAACGTCCGTACGATCATTGCCTGCCGCCTTGACAATCAGGTAATAGGGCGCATCCACCGCGATAGAGTCCCACAAGGCACTTTCGTTATCGTAGTAGCCAAAATTCGGATCTTCCTGGCCAGGGCCGCCAATCCACCACCAGGACGTATCCGGTGCCGCAACTGGGCCCATGTAGATCCAGCCTGCAGCAATGCCGTAAGAGTGGTTGGAAACAAGCAAGCCCGATGCCGCGGCCAGCGCCATTTCAGCGGTATCGGAATCCCAGTCATAAGCGTCCAGGTAAGCGGCATATGCCATTCCACGTGACCTGGGATCCAGGCCCGCCCCGGAGCCAATCAAGGTTCCTGCAACATGGGTGGAATGGCCGCTCACGAGCTGCTCGCTGTCAAAATCAACCTGGGTCAAACGTGTATCAAAATCCCAGTGCAAAGAATATACGGCGCCGCCATCCCATTCACCAATGACCATTCCATCGCCATCAAGACCCAGTCCTGCTGAACCTCCAGGCCATACTTCATCCGTTGAAACCGTATCAGCGGCGTCAACGTTGTACGTGATGTAGAAGATGGGACCGATCCCGGGAACTATGCGCTGTAACTCGAGAATCCTGCCGTTGGGTAATTCGCGCCGGCTCGCAATACCCATTTTGCTGGCCGCCTGCATGGCTCGCAATTTGTCAGCTTTGTCCCGATTTTTCAGTTGCTCCGACAAGTCCAGCAGCTTGACGGTTCGGGTTGCCAGGGCAATATCACTTTGCGCCGAAAGGTCAATACTCACAAAAATCAGTATGAACAATACCCCCAGATAAACCGAAACGTTTTTAATCATCAACACTTCTTCCCCTGATTCGAAAAGCAGCGACAATTTACAGCTCTTCATCATTAAACATAGACGATAATCCAGATTAGTGTGGAAGCTGCGGATGAACGGCATACTGGGCCGGATAAACGGTATTAGGGCAATAGTGCTTATAGTTAACGGTTTTTTCGATTCCCTGCGATAATACTGAATAACTGCCTCCAGGATAGTTGTTTAATTGGCTGAAATAGAAATAGGAAGTCCGCAGTCGGGCCCTGATTGTCCGCCTGGGCCGGTTGGGTGACACGATCCTGGCGACACCGGTGATCGAGAGGGTACGAAAAGTCCTGTGGGTTTGCGCGTTGCATGGAGAAACTGGAGCCGGAAAATATGTTTAATTCGACAAATGCTTTTCTGAATTGAAAAGCCCTAGAGGAATTTTTGCTACCATCTGTGCCAGCCATGACTGAAAAAACCAAAAACAAACCGATACCCCTTTGGCTGGCATTACTGCCGCTGCTCTTTCTGATCATGATGCTCGCCAGTTCCGTCAGCCTGTTCGGCGACAACTCATCTTATGGGCCCAACCAGATCGCACTGATGCTGGCTGCCGGTGCTGCTTCCCTGATCGGACTGTACCTGGGCGAGTCCTGGGCCGATATGGAACGTGCCATGGTCGAAGGCATTTCGCTGGCCCTGAAAGCCTGCCTGATCCTGCTGGCGGTGGGTTCGCTGATCGGCAGCTGGATGCTGGCCGGCACGGCGCCGGTGGTCATCTATGCCGGGCTGGGCATCCTGGACCCTTCGTGGTTTTACCCGGCAGCGCTGATCATTTGCGCCCTGGTCGCGGTATCGATCGGCAGTTCCTGGACCACGGCCGGAACGATCGGTATTGCCCTGATGGGCATCGCGCAAATCATGGGGCTCTCCATGCCGATCACTGCCGGTGCGGTGATATCAGGCGCTTACTTCGGGGACAAAATGTCGCCGCTCTCCGACACCACCAACCTGGCGCCGGCGATGGTGGGCGCAGACCTGTTCGTACACATCCGGCACATGATGTGGACCACCATTCCTTCATTCGTCATATCGCTGGTGTTGTTTACCATCATTGGGCTGAATACCGAAACGACACAGGCGCCGGTCGAAAGCATCGAGTCGGCGCGCAATCTGCTCAGGGAAAATTACACCATTGCCTGGCCAACGATCCTGCCGCTGGTGCTGTTGCTGATTCTTGCCATGCGCAAGGTGTCGGCCTTTCCGACCATTGCGATCGGGGCGCTGGCGGGTTGTGTGGTGGCCCTGATCTGGCAGCCCGAACTGGTACAGTCTTTCGGCAATCCAGACGGAGATCTGTCGGCCTGGGCCGGAAATATCAAGGCGCTGTTCATGGCGCTGGCCGATGGATTTCAGATCAGTACCGGCAGCGAATCGCTTGACGCCCTGCTCTCGAGGGGTGGCATGTCCAGCATGCTCAACACGATCTGGCTGATCATGTCGGCCATGTGTTTTGGCGGCGTGATGGAACACACCGGCTTGCTGCAGCGAATTGTGGATGCCCTGCTGAAAGGTGTACACGGCACCGGATCATTGATCACCACCACGGTGCTGACGGCGATTGGCATGAACATCATCGCTGCAGACCAGTACATTGCCATCGTGCTGCCTGGCCGCATGTATCGAATGGAATTCGCTCGGCGGGGGCTGGCGCCTCAGAACCTTTCCCGCACGCTGGAAGACGCAGGTACGATGACTTCCGCACTGGTGCCCTGGAACACTTGCGGCGCCTTCATGGCTGCCACGCTGGGCGTACCAACGCTGGCCTATGCGCCTTATGCGTTCCTGAACCTGTTCAACCCGATCATTGCGATCATCTACGGCATCACCAATTTCAAGATCGTACCGCTGGATGAGCCGGAGACGAAAACGAAGAAGGAAACGGCCGCAGCCTGAATGGCTACGCTTGCTGAAATCCCTGCAGGAAATTCGTGAGGTTATCCCCCAGTTCATCGCACAGGTAACCGCCCTCCTGCACGATAAGCGTCGGAAGGCGCAGTGAACCGGCGATCGCTCCCGCTATTTTCCTGAATCCACCGGTCGTAATACTCAGACCACCGAAGGGATCTCCTTCGAAGGCATCCAGACCCAGTGCGATGACCAGTGCCCCTGGAGAAAACGCCCGAACCCGGTCCAGCGCTACCGCCAGGGCTTGCAGAAATTCGGTATCACTCGATCCCCGCGCTAAAGGCAGGTTCAGGTTATACCCCCTGCCCGGCCCTTCACCCTCCTCGTCGGCATAACCCCAGAAAAACGGATAGAACCTGAGAGGATCGGCGTGCAGAGACACCGTCAGAACGTCGTCGCGAGAATAGAAAATCGACTGTGTGCCATTCCCGTGATGAAGATCGACGTCGAGAATGGCGACCCGGTCGAATGCCCCCCGCAAAACCTGTGCGCCGATGGCGGAATTGTTCAGGTAACAAAAGCCGCCCGCCAGGTCATGGAACGCATGGTGGCCCGGAGGGCGGCACAGTGCATAGGCGTTGTCTGCCCCGTCCATGACGAGCTTCGCTGCATGCACTGCCGTCCAGGCGCTCCAGCACATGCTGTGCCAGCTGTGGTCCGCAATGGGCACCGCCGCGTCTGCCATGTGGTAACCAGCCTGGGCCACGACCGAAGCGGGGTAACCGGTACCACGCCGGTCAGGGTGAATATTGGGCGTCACCGCTTCTGCAGCCCCTTCGATCCTTTGCCATCGTTCCCATGCATGCTCCAGGAACTGCAGATAAGCCTCGGAATGAACCGCGCATAGGGGCTCCATCCCATGGTTTTCAGCGGTCTCCGGCGTGCAACCCGCAGCCAGGGCGCCCTGTAACAACCGGTCCACTCGCTCGGGCATTTCCGGGTTTGGCCTGAAAATGCCATTGACCAGGAATTGCCTGGGATAGTGCTTCTTCTGATCAGGGTGGCAGACGACCTTCACAGGGAAATTCCGGCCAGGGAAAGCTCATCCTGCAGGACATCGAGGCTGTCCCTCAGGGTGTGCATGATCTCCCCGACATGCTCTGCGGTCGCAATCATGGGCGGGCAAACCATGAAGTGATCACCCTCGATACCGTCACGGGTTCGCCGGGAATAAATGATCAATCCCCTTTCATAGGCCAGTTCCACCAGGCGCGCATAGGCGTTGAAATCAGCCGGCAGCGGTTTCATCGTTTCGCGGTCGGCCACCAGTTCGAATGCCAACAGGAGTCCCTTGCCTCGAACATCCCCGACAAAGGGATAGTCATCCATCAGGCTGTTGAGCTCGTCTTTGAGCAACCGGCCGATATCGGTCGCCTGCTCCATCAGGCCCTGCTGCAGGATTTCATGGGTGACGGCCAGACCCGCTGCACAGGCCAGTGGATTCCCTGCATAGGTATAACCGTGTTGAAAACCACCGGCGTTTAATACCGGATCAATCAAGCGGTCGTCGGCCAGCATGGCGCCCAGCGGCACGTAGCCGGCCGCCAGCCCCTTCGCGAGCGCAATGATGTCCGGCTTGACGTGCCAGTGTTCCGCTGCCAGGTATTTTCCGGTTCTGCCCGCCCCGCTCATTACCTCGTCATAGATCAGCAGGATGCCAAACTCATCACAGATTTCCCGAATCCGGGGGTAGTAGCTGTCGGGCGCGACCAGTGCACCGGTAGAAGCGCCGCCAACGGGTTCCATGATGAAAGCCAGAATCGTCTCCGGACCCAGTTCAATGATTTTGTCCCGCAGCATATCTGCATAGCGGATACCCCGCTCAACATCACTCAACTCATCCCGGTCCAGGTAGGCGCGGGGCGCCGGTATGGCGGGCATGCGGCAGGTGATGGGCTTAAACGGTCTCGTCAGCGGCTGATAGCCCGTGACAGAAAGTGCCCCCAGGGTCGAGCCATGATAGGAGGGGCTGCGCGTAATCACACGCCAGCGCGATTCCTGCCCGGTGACGAACGCATACTGACGGGCCAGTTTCAGACAGCTTTCGACTGCCTCCGAACCGCCCGAAACGAAGAACACCCGGTCATGCCCGGCGGGCGCCAGGTCTGCAATCTGCGCAGCCAACTGCTCGGCCGGTTCATTCTCAAAGTGCAGCCGGTAACCAAAGGTCGAGCGTTCCATCTGCTGCCGCATCGCTTCCAGGACCCGTGGATTGCTGTGGCCGATGTTTGAAACCATGGCGCCGCTGCAACCATCGAGGTAGCGTTTGCCATTGCGGTCCCAGAGATACATACCCTCGGCCCGATCCAGCATCGGGCGCCGTTGCCGGGTCTGGTAAAAAAGACGGGATGGTTCAGCAGAAGGAGTCATGGCATTTCTGATATTCGGGAAACGATGGTTTATATTGCCTTGTATCAGAACAGAAAAAGCTATCACATGGCCAGAAAAATCATCATTACCTGCGCAGTTACCGGCTCTATCCACACGCCGACCATGAGCCCGCACCTCCCCCTGACTCCAGACGAAATTGCAGAGGCCTCTATCGAAGCAGCGCGGGCGGGAGCAGCCATTATTCACCTGCATGCCCGCCATCCGGAAGACGGCCGCCCCAGCGCGGATCCGGAACACTTCCGCGCTTTTTTGCCAGCCATCAAATCCGGCTGCGACGCGGTCATCAATATTTCAACCGGTGGCTCGTCATTGATGTCCCTGGACGAGCGCCTTGCGCCGGCACGGGACGCCTGCCCGGAAATGTGCTCATTGAACATGGGCACCATGAATTTTGGCATTTTCCCCTTACGCGATCGTTACGATGACTGGCAGCATGAATGGGAACCCAAACTCCTGGAGGCCACCCGAAGCGTCCCCTTCACCAATACCTTCGCCGACCTCGACACCATCATCGATGACCTGGGGAATCAAAAAGGGGCTCGTTTCGAATTTGAATGTTACGACGTGGGCCAGATCGAGACCCTTGCCTGGTACGTCCGGGCAGGAAAAATCGAAGCGCCGCTTTACGTACAGTTCGTATTAGGAGTACTGGGGGGCATCGGTGCGTCACCGGAAAACCTGATGAGCATGAAAACCACGGCCGACCGATTACTGGGCGATCAATACGAGTTTTCAGTACTCGGCGCCGGCGGCTCGCAGATGCCGCTGGCCACCATGGGCGCCGTCATGGGCGGTAATGTGCGCGTCGGCCTGGAAGACAGTCTGACCATCGGCCCCGGAAAGCTGGCGTCAAGTAATGCCGAACAGGTCACGAAAATTCGTCAGATCCTCGAGGCCCTGGAGCTGGAAATCGCGACGGCTGAAGAAGCCCGGACCCGGTTACAGCTCAAAGGGGTCGAAAAGGTCGCTTTCTGAAATGAATGAAATCAGTATTCGAAAGGCAAAAGTCGATGATGTCGAAGTACTTCACCAACTGCTCACACAGCTCGAGGCCAGCCTGGAAGCAACCGGCAGGGTACATCGCAGACCTGAAGACCTGTTGCGTCACGGGTTTTCAGCTTCGCCGCTGTACCAGGCGCTGATTGCCTGGCAAGACGGCCAACCGGTTGGGCTGGCGCTTTTTTTTCCCGAATTTTCAAGTTGGCGGGGCAGTCCGGGCGTGTATGTGCAGGACCTGTTCGTGGCGCAGCCGGCGCGTTGTGCAGGCCTGGGGCGGAGTTTGATGGAGGCGGTCTTCAAAGCAGCCGGTGAATGGGGTGCAGAGTACTGCAAACTCTCCGTCTATGACGATAATGATGCCGCCATCTCCTTTTATGAGAGCCTGGGGTTCCACATCGCAAAAAACGAAAGAGTTCTGTTACTCGACAGGCTTCCCTGAGGGACAAATTCCCACAAGCCTCATCGTTCTTCAGGCAGACCTTGAACTGAGTTCCTGCCCGGATGAAGAAGCGAGGGTAATCGCCGGGTCCCTGGCTTCCAGCCGCCTCCCTGGATGAATAGACTGAAGAGCCAGGATCAGCCTGGACAACCAGGTCTGCAAAACCGCTGCTCCGGCGCATTAATGCCACCCGACCCCGCAGCCTGCGCCTGAAGGCCGAGTCAACTGCGGTTCTTCGAAAAGCTCTTAAGCTGTTACACCGGCTGGATTGGTGGAGTCTGTTGCTGCCAGAAACTTTTTAAAGCGCTGATATGCATAGGGAATAAACCGAATCTTCTGGATGGGCTCGACAGCCAGCGGTAATGCGGCCAGCGCATATTTGTAGTCGGACAGAACCAGCATTCGCTTCGTATCTTCGATCAATTTCCGAAACTCCCTGTCTCTTTCGTCCTGGCTCGGAAATTCGATATTATCCAGGTAGAAATTGATCAGTATTCCCAATTCGTGTTCACCATACCTGGGCTCCGCGATCCGGAAAAAAGGGTACTCCGGCAGCTTATGTTCCATGACCGTTTCGGCAAACAGGTTGGAAAAGTCATAAGCCTTATTGTTGATGCAGGAAAACTCGAAATCGAGCAGCCTTATTTCACCACTTTCCAGCTGCATGATGTTGCCGTGATAAGTGTCGTTGTGACAGAAAGTCGGCTCACCCGGCGGAACCTGGCGCCGCACTCTCTCCAGGGTATCCGGGCTGTAGATTTCCCGCAGTTCTTCACACATGACGCGCTCATCGGGCGGAAAATGCCCTGACTTTTCTTCAAGAACGTATCGCGCCAGCCGCCCCCATTTCTCATGCAACAACTCAAAAAAGGACTGCCGGGGAAGATTGGCCGGCTTGAGCTGATGAAAGCGATACAGCCGGTTGGCGATCTGGCGAAGCTTATCCGGCTCGAAAAGATCCTCCGCCACCAGGCTCCTTCCCTGGTAGAACGACTCGATGCGACAGGACTTGTCGTAATAGTGGCAATCAGCCGCAATATTCTGCGCTCCCAGAAGCAGGAAAACCTCCTTCTCGGTTTCAAAGTCCAGAATCGCGTTCTCCTTGCCTTCAAGGCGACGATAGAAAATCGCGGGAGGGTCCGCCGGTTTTTTAGACCGGATACCCAGCGTGAAGGAAGAAAACCCCTTCGGGTCGTCTATCTCAAAGTCGGCGACAGACATTTCGCGCCATTCTGGAAACAGGGCCTGGCACTGTCTCAAAATCCTGGCTTTCATCTACTCACTCAATGCCTTGTATTTACCGCCACGGCTGAATATTCGGAGATTCTAGAATAACCCCTCGATGCGCCGGGCTTCATTCACGTCGATCACCTCTGATGAAGGTACGCGCGGAAGCCCCGGCATCGTCATGATTGCACCACAAACAACCACGATGAAACCTGCTCCAGCCGATAGCCTGACCTCCCTGATGGGCACTTCATGACCGGTTGGGGCGCCCATCAAAAGCGGATCGGTAGAAAAGCTGTATTGGGTCTTCGCCATGCAAATGGGGAAATGGCCGTAGCCTGCCTCGTCAAACTCTGCAAATTGCATCCGCACCTTTTTGTCGGCAATGATGTCTTCGGCGCCATAAATGGTACGGGCAATATGCCGTGTTTTTTCCCACAGGCTCATGTTGTCATCG
>Ga0316187_10005333_pt1 | contig 11095 bp, 6 predicted proteins | sample CroRivburrow1_MG_FD_204927 | JGI IMG/M metagenome (GOLD analysis project Ga0316187, IMG submission 204927) | Coastal sediment microbial communities from Maine, United States - Cross River worm burrow 1 | ecosystem: Environmental > Aquatic > Marine > Coastal > Sediment | place: USA: Maine...
CATCCACTTCAATTTTGACCAGGTTCTGGTCGCCCAGGCCGGCTATCCGGATTGCCTTATCGATAGAGGAATGCGTTTCTGTAGAACAATAGATCCTGTAATTTTCATCCCCATTAAAGCCCTTTTTATTTATCTCGTACCCGCTGGCTTTCTCTCTGGCGGAAAGAAATGCACAAAGTGTGGCAGTAGAAGCTGTATCCTGAATGACACCTTCAAAATGTTCAGGAAGGCCCATGAGTTCTTTCAGCCAAACCATCATTTTCTCTTCAAGTTCAGCCGCTGCGGGCGAAGTTTCCCATACCATACACTGGTTTGCCAGTGTGGCTGTAAGCATTTCAGCCAGAACAGAGGGATAACTGGAATTGGCCTGAAAATAGGCAAACCATTTAGGATTTTGCCAGTGCGTGATCCCTGGCATGATTATATCTTTGAAATCTTCGAAGATCCTGGCCATAGGTTCACCCTGTGCCGGAGCGGTATCGGGGATCTGTTTGAGGATATCTCCCGGTTTTATTTTAGATTTAACAGGCAACTTATCAATTGTGCTGTAATAATCGGCCATCCAATCGACCATCTCGTGTGCATGTTCACGGAATTCTTCAATACTTATCATATGCTAAAAAAAATTATTGAATAAATATACAATCTATTCAGGCATGTGACAACAACGTCAATTCCTTATGTGGGGATTCAAAAAAAAATCCCGCCAGTACTGCTTTTAACAGCACATTGGCGGGAATCTATCAAACAAATACCCAACTACCTAAGGAGCAGGTATAAGTACTTTGTCAATTACATGGATAACTCCATTAGTTCCCAGTACATCCAGGAAGGCTGCATCTGCAAGATTCGCAACTGCACCTGATCCATCAGTGATAGTACCAGCAGTAGCATCTATTGTAATATCACCATTAAGTGTAGGTACATCTCCGGATTCGAGGTCAGAAGAGAATACTTTTGGAGTCGCTATAACGTGATGCTGAAGAACAGCAGTTAAAGTAGCCAAAGGAATTTCATCTACTGAACCCACACTAAGTGCAGTGTACAGTGCCTCAAAAGCCGCATCGGTTGGTGCGAAGACTGTAAATGCACCGTCACCACTTAATGCTGCAAGCAGATCAGGATCTTCTCCCGATGTTCTTGCCAAAGCAGCTACCAGTTGTGTAAATTCATCAGGATTAAAGCTTTGAGCTATTTCAACTACATTACTTGATGGTGGAATTAAGGTTCTGTTTATTACATGAACCACACCATTAGATCCCTCGATATCAGTTGCCGTAACCTCGGAGTTTCCATTTATAAATACTCCACCGCCTTTATTGGTCAGATAGAAATCACCACCCAACGAAGTTACTGCAGCGGCACCTGTACCTGTTTCAGGTAAGTTTGCAGCCATGGTAATGCCATCAAGAACATGATATTTTAACACTGCGCTTAAAGTTGCACCATCAGGTAATTCAGTGATTCCTGCAGCTGCAAAAGCATCATTGGTCGGTGCAAAGAGCGTCAAACCAACCTGACTTGGTCCCATGCTCAGCAAGACGGAAAGAATATCCTCATCGGCTGCAAGCACAGCACTGATCAGAAGTGTAAAGTCCTTATTGAAATATGCAGGGGCAACGATTGTGCCTACTATCGGAACGATTGATGGTGGTACCATAACATCTTCCATGACATGAACCACACCATTACTTGCCTCCACATCCGGAAGAGCTACCTTGGCGTCACTGATGAAAACCCCATTATCATCGATTCTTACTGTAATCGTTTCACCTGATAAGGCTTCTGCAGTCTGACCGTCAGATAGATCTCCAGACATAACAACAGCTGTTGAAATCACGTGATACTCTAATATCGTACGCAAGACAGATTCCGGAACGTCATCTACGCTTGTCTGACCTATTGCAGTCAATAGGGCTGCAAATGCATCATTGGTAGGCGCAAATACAGTGTAAGTTCCGTCTGAGCTCAATGCTGTTACCAGATCAGGGAACTTAGTTAATACTGCCACAAGGCTGCTCAACTCAGGCGTTGCCTGCGCAATTTCTACTATATTGTCTTTCGGTAATTCTATTGTAGGTGGTATTAGAACCTCATCGATCAGATGAACCACTCCGTTGGAAGCATCTACATCAGCGCCTATTACATTAGAAAGACCATTCAAGGTGATTTGATTACCATCTACCACCACGTCAATGGAAGCTCCATTAAGCAGGGTAGGAACAGAACCAGTTGTTACGTCTGCTGACATTACTTTTCCATTTAAAACATGGTATTGTAATACTTGTGCTAGGATATCAGGATTATCCAAGAGATCCTGCAGAACACCATCCGGTAATTTGTCGAAAGCGGCATTGGTTGGTGCAAAAACAGTAAAGGGACCTTCGCCCTTGAGCGTACTTGATAGCCCTGCCGTTTCAATGGCAGTAACTAATGTACTGAGTACGGGTGTTGCTCTTGCAACATCCATAATGTCGTTACCTGTGCCAGGCTGTGGATCATCATCATCCTTACACCCTGCAAAGGTGAGCATCGCTACAGCCATGGCCACCATCATTGTGCTTTTCAAAAGTTTTTTTAAGTTTTTCATTTTTTATAAATTTTTAATTATTGGACATTTGTTAATAGAAATATTTCTTAATTCAGTCTATTAAAAGAATTGTTTGTATAGTAAACGCGAAAGGTTTAAAAATGTTTAATAAATATATAAAATAATTAAACAAAAATTTAAAAAATATGAAAAATAGCTAATAACGTAGTATATAGTATGTTAAAAAATTAAACAAAATAATTTTTATATCAGGCAGTTCTGGTGAAATTGTGATTTGTAAAATAAGATTTAAGGGGAACCAGGAATTTTAATTCGATTAATAATAATGGAATAAAAATCTACCCAAAGACCATGGTATTAAACAGGTGTATGAGAAATATATACTGAAATGCTTATTGGGCTTGAATTTAATGATTCGATTATATGTGTCGGACTAAGCCAATACACTAAGTGCAAATATGGAAAGACCTTTCATTCCTCCTATGATATTTATATATTCTGAGCAGCAGATCTATATAAATTACAGATCTATATTAAAAACGGATCTTATATAAATAAATATGTTTATAAAAATGAATCCACCCGAATTTATCTTTCAGTTAATTTGGGCATGTTGACCAGTACGCTTCTGCTGCCTCGCCCTGCTGTATTGAAAGCTTTCAATTTTGCTGAACCACTTAACTCTAATGGTCCTTCATACAGGTTTGAAGTATTATCTGGTTCACTGCCATCTGTTGTATACCGGATGACAAAACCCGGGAATGAAGTATTAGCTTCCAGTTTTCCATCCTGGATTGTAGCACCCGGAGGAGCAATTCTATAATTATATCCTCCAAAAATATGGTCTAACCTTGGAAACTCATGCTGAGCAATGGTGTTTGCAAAAACATTCCAGGCCTTGTCGAGTGCGGCATCCCGCTTAGATACGTTCTCAATAGAAGCCCATGATGGCGTACCCTGCCATGCCCTTTCAGCCAATCCAAGCATTTTGGGCAAGCTGTAATATTCGAGCATATCCGGACCTTTGATCGTTTCACTCCAGAGCTGACCCTGAAGTCCTACTATGTTTTTGAAACCTTCAGAACTAAGCCTTTCCAGATTCTCAAAGTCTTTAACCGGATCGAATTCGTGACCCATTGTATTGACTTTAATTGATTTGTACAGATCATATGGGATAAAACTGAAGGCTTTTTTTGTGTCATTGAATCCGCCCCAGTATCCTCCCGGTTCGTCCGGATCTTTATTATAGCCAAAATCAAAATAAAAATTATTGACGTTGCACAGTATAACAGGGTAACCGCCATTGGCCAGCCTGTAACCAAGTTCCTGATTCCCCCAAATGCTGTTCCAGACATAAGGCAGCACATTCTGACCTGCGAACTCTGCATTGGCTTCCCAGGTGCCATCAGGGAAAAAAGACATCGCGACTTCTTCCCACCCCGCTATGGTCAGGTTACGTGCTTTAAGAATTTCTACAATTCGACCAAAAAAATAGGGTTGGAGGTTGCGGTAATTGGAAATTTCAGGATTCTGCTCCAAAAGATCATTACATAGGGGTGATTTTTCCCAGGATCCGGAAGGTACCTCATCCCCGCCAGTATGCAGTGTCCTCAATGTCAATCCCGCTTCCTCATAGATCTCTATGATATCATCAACAACTGTTTCATAAAAAGTATATGGTGCATCCTTACATACGCATATAATATTATCATTGTATAATTGAGCAGATGAATATTCGGATTGATCATCCGGATCCGACAACAGGTACTTTTCTGCTTCTTCTTTTTTCCCTTCCTCCATTAACTTTCTGTACCTGTATTCCATCGCTTTTATTGCAGCCCTGGCGTGTCCAGGCATATTCACCTCCGGGATTACCTCAATATGCCTCGCTGCAGCAAATTGTAAGATCTCAATAAAATCCTGCCTGGTATAGAATCCACTCCCATATGATATTTCAGGATCAGGGAAGGCCCCTGAACCGTAAGCTGGCGCAAGGTATTCAGAATCATCCAGCGTATGACCCCGGAATGCTCCAATTTGAGTTAACTCAGGTAATTCCTCTATCTCTAGTCTCCAGCCTTCATCATCTGTAATATGAAAATGGAAGACATTCATTTTATAATAGGCCATTATATCCAGGAATTTCATGACTGTCTCTTTTGTCTGGAAATTTCTCCCAACATCAAAATGCATTCCCCTGTACCCGAAAGCAGGTGCATCGGAGATATTCATACTTTTTAATTCAATAATGGCTTGGGCTGAAGAAAAGGATTCGACAGGATATAAAGCGATCAGGCTTTGTGTTCCATAAAAAACTCCTGCAGGATCACTTCCTGTAATTATTACCCCTTTGTCAGGATCTATTTCCAGGCTATAGGCTTCTTTTTCAACTGCATTGACCTTAACCTGACCGGTCTTTAGGCTAATAATATTGGGCCCTGAAACCTGGCTTTCCATTACCATTGGTCTTTTCCCCATTAATATATCCAATTGATCTGCAAGGAGGGAGGCTTCATTTTTCAGGTCGGGCTGATGATGAATCATCAGGTTTCCTCCCAGTTTTACCATTTCTTCCTTTTCAACAATTTGGACGGGTGTCGGAATGATCTGTATCAGCTCACTCTTATCCAGGATTTTCAACTTTTTATTCTGGTCGAATTGCCATTCAGCTGTAGGAATGGGTGTTTGATCATCGCGATGCCTTCTGATTTGTTCCGCTTTTGTAAATGGAAGGATCTTTATGTCATTTACAGGAACTCTGTTGATCTCATTTCCCTCGGAATCAGCAAATACAAAATACACACCGGAAGGAGCATCGGATTTTTTAATCATCCAGGCCTCACCTTCAAATGGAATTTCGATTGTTTCCCCCGGATCAAGGATAAATTTTTCGGTGGGTGCCATTCTGTAAAAATCACCATTGATCTGCTCTATTCGTACTATATCGGGAATCGATTCGGGAATAGGCAACCTGGTAACCATATTATAATACATCGTCCATCCATTGTTCCCTAATGTTGTTTTACTGTTATTTTGCAGTATAAATTTCGCCAGGAATTTTGCGCTTTCAGCAATGTCGTTGCTGACCAACTCAAAGGAAACTTGTATTTCTCCCTCTTTTGGGATCATATTTTCCTGGCTTTTCTTTGTGGAACAGTTCCACATATTCAGGATAATTAATAATAGAGAAAGTATAAAAATTGGTCTTTTCATCAGATTATAAATTAAGGAATTTGAAACAATTTTAATAAATTTAGTAGATTCGAGGCCATGCAATATTATCACTGTTTTTATTTTATCGGAATAATTCTTTAACTAATTTTTTAATATGAGTGATTTATCCGTTTCAAATCAAATATCCACACAAAGATTAATTTCATTGGATGCACTCAGGGGATTTACAATTGCCGCCATGGTGATCGTCAATGATCCGGGATCGTGGAATGCTGTATATGCGCCCTTATTACATGCAAGCTGGCATGGGATAACAGCAACTGACCTGATCTTTCCCTTCTTTATTTTTATCGTGGGGGTGTCTATTTCCTTTGCCTATACCAAACGCATGGCGGCGAAAGTCCCCAAAAAAGATATTTATAAGAAGATAATATGGCGGGCCTTTAAGATATATGCTGTTGGTATTTTTCTATGGATTTTCGGACGATTTGACTTTTTTGAGTTCCGTTTGGTCGCTGAGATCCGCTGGGTAGGTGTATTGCCGAGAATCGCAGTCGTATTCCTTTTTGGTGCTATCATATTCCTGAACACAGACTGGAAAAAGCAGATAGGTATTGCCGCGACTCTACTTATTGGGTACTGGTTGGTCATGGCCCTCGTACCGGTACCCATCGATGAAGTGATCCATCAGGCACTAGCCTCCGGTACAGTCATTAGTTCCGACGGGATAATACCGATAGGTGAAATAATTAAAATATCAAATGGATTTATAGCTGCAAATTTTGAGCCCGGAACCAACCTGGCTGCCTGGATGGACAGGGCCCTGGTGCCTGGATATTTATGGGAGAGAACATGGGATCCGGAAGGATTGTTAAGTACCCTACCAGCGCTGGCCACAGCAATAATTGGAATGCTGGTTGGAAGGATATTGCTTACTGTAAAAGATCCATATAAAAAACTGACCTATCTGTTTTTTACTGGTTTTTCCTTATTGTTCGTAGCGGAATTATGGAGTTACATCTTCCCACTTAATAAAAATCTCTGGTCCAGTTCCTTTGCTTTATTTACTGGCGGACTGGCAACGATGGGCCTTGCTGCATGTATCCTGATCATCGATGTATGGGGATATGTGAAATGGACAAGATTGGGCAGGGTTTATGGCGCAAATGCAATTACGGCATATGTCCTGGCAGGAATGCTTACGCTGGTATTTTACCGTGACAGTTTATGGGGGATCTCATTTAGCAGGACATTTATGGAATACATGACAGGAATTGGAGTGGCTGCTAAATTCGCCTCATTGATGTATGCCATCATGTACATGCTGATCATCTATATACCGACTTATATCCTGTACAGGAAAAAAATATTCATAAAACTCTAGGAAAAAGAATCTTCAAAGATCTGAAAACATCACATCTCCTGCTGGTTTATTCATAAAGTTTCTGATCCCGTATGATAGGCTATATGCTATTATATTAGCTTTATAGTTACGGGATCGTTTAAAAGCAGTTTGGCAGATTCAATTCACGAGATTATAATCAAAAGCGGAAAATTACTGGAATTCTGACGTTTCATATTTGATGATTTCTTGAGAAAAACATGTAAATCATACTCTTAGAAACTGGTTTTTGTCCTTCCCAATGGATTTCTAACCCTCTTATATGCAAGACTTGAATGTAAGAGCCTGAAAATGACATTAGTCAAATTTGAATCGAAAGCGGAGCATTATTCTATCTCCAATTGGTATCACTTATCCGGCCAAAAAGTACCCTCAACCTCCACCTTGGTGCAATTTTCCAGATAAATATTAAAGGTTGGATACGGTACCTGACAATTTCGAATCCACCGGTTCCCAAAGTTCGATCTTATTTCCTTCCGGATCCATGATCCAGCCAAACTTTCCATATTCATACTCCTCGATCTCTCCCACTATCTCTACGCCTTCCTCTTTCAATACTTCCAGTAATTTCTCCAGATTTTCAACCCTGTAATTAAACATAAAATCCTTTTTGCTTGGAGAAAAATACCTGGTATTATCTGAAAAAGGGCTCCATGCAGTATATCCTTTATGGTCAGGATCATTATGTTCCCTCCAGATGAAGGCACCGCCATATTGATCCGACTTTATACCCAGATGGTCATTATACCATTGTTTTACTTTTTCAGGCTCTTTACATTTAAAGAAAATACCCCCTATTCCAGTTACTCGTTTCATATGCTTTGTTTTTTGATGGTTCTTAGTATTAATCTTGTGATCCCGGCTAATCCTGTTGCTATTAATCTTGCAAAATAGAGATTTAAGTTTAAAGATCTTAATTTTAATCCTAATCCAGCATCCGGACTTTTGGTTTTCTGCTATCTGTAGATTTTTGCATGCTCCTGATGATATTGTCCAGCATATTTATTGCAGCAATGATGTGAGGGCCTTTATTCAGCATAATACAATCCGCCCTTTGCGCCATAGCAGCATCGGTAATTTCCGCTCTGGATGGCCGACCTTTCTTGGCCAGGTTCTCAAGGACCTGAGTAGCCCATATGTCGGGTATATGCGCAGCGGAACATAATTTCAATATTTCTTCCTGAACTTCGGCAAGTTTTTGCCATCCCACCTCTACAGCCAGGTCACCCCGGGCGATCATAACACCTATAGGGTGTAATTGCATGGCATTCAGTAAAATTTCAGGAAGGTTACTGTATCCCTGCTTAGTTTCAATTTTCAGAATTACACCTAAATGGGTTCCTTTAATTTCTTTAAGGGCGGTTTTAATATCCTCAACATCTTCCGTGCTATTCACAAATGACACATTCACAACATCTGCGTATTTAGCAATGAATTTAAGGTCCTCCCTGTCTTTATGTGTTAATCCCCTCAAATTCAAAGTGCTTTCAGGAAGATTGATGCCTTTGTCGGCCCTCAGGGTTGAACCTTTGTCATCCGCCCAACTTATACGAACAACCAGTTTATCCTTTTTCTTTTCTTCTATAAATCCTTCGATTTTACCATCATCGAGCAAAACTGGTTCGCCGATCCTGGTATCGATGAATATCTCTTTAAGCGAACATGATATATGGGCTGGTTTTTGAACACTTCCGTCTTCCTTTATAATGGCTGGGGCTCCGGGGTTTTCTTTATGATGAATGATCAGTTGATCTCCTCGCCGTAAAAGAATTTTTTCCTCCAATGGGATCAGTTCACCAACTATTGTAGTAATCTTTTCTTTGCTTTCCTTTTTGACAATATGAAGCCTTGTGCCAGTCCTGATATAGGTAGTATCGTTGGTTGTGGCCCATTTCCCCCTGAAGCTTTCCTCGATGATCTTAATCTTTCTCTTTTTCCCTCTGGCATCCATTAATTGAACAATGGTTCCTTTTTTCAGCTTTTTATACCATGCTCTCTCTACAGGCAAAAATGAGATTTTAATATCCTCGGGTGGTTCATCCGGGGGGGCGATCCAGAAACGGACAGGATTGACCACAATACCATAGTCATTCTTCTCCGGTTTTAAACGTATTACTTTAGGCCCGGTCCGCATATGTCCTGTCCGGAATTTGGGGCCACTAAGGTCCATGCAAATCCGGCATTCCTTCCCTGTTTCCTGCTTGGCCTGATGTATATTATCAATCATCATCTTCCACTGATCCGGCCCATCATGGGCACAATTGATCCTGAAGCAATTAATATTGGCTTTTAATAGTCCAAGAACTAGGTCATAATCATAAGCAGCATCGATGGGAAGGGTGACCATAATACGCGTGATCCGGTCAGCAATCTCAGGGCCCAGCAGGGATGTTGTATTGATTTTCTGGAAATTATACCCTTCTTTAAATTTTTCTTTTTTAATGTTTTCAAAGCCAAAATCAGGAATAAGGATTTTCCGGATATTGTTTAATACTGCTTCAATACTGCTCTTAATATGCCGCTCATCTTTTGATAATTGTGAAATGCCAAAAGATTCCAGCGTTTCTTTAATATTATCGAAATCGAGCTGCCTGAAAGCAAGGTATAATATAAGATTCTGTGCAGATTGCTTGTAAGCAGGGTGTATTTTATCCAGGTCTTCAGCATATGTTAAAGTAAGTTTTTCTGCTGTGGCAAGAACATCCTCCAGCTTTACAATTATCTGTTCTAATTTCTTTTGGCCTGGCGTCATATCAGGTATACAAATATTGATGCTTCCGCAATATAGTTAAATCATACTATTTAGTATTAAGGACGATGGTCGTTTAAAAGAAATCTCCAGGTTTTATTTAAAGGGAGAGTCTTTTTCTTTTGCCATGTGCTCGTATACCTTTTTATCCATCCATCCGGGTATCCATTTATTTAAAAAAACCACCAGTTTGCCCTGAGTAGTAAGCACTATATCCCGCTTTTTCCTTTTTATCCCATTTAAAATGCTTTTTGCAACCTTTTCTGATGTCATCATTTTATCCTCATCGCGTGGGGATTCACCTTGCTCCATACCATCCTTGTTCAGGGCCGCATTCCGGATATTTGTACCTGTGAATCCCGGACTGACCACAAGTACATGGATACCAAGGTTCATTACCTCGGTACGCAAAGCTTCTAAAAAACCTTCCATAGCATACTTGGATGCTGAATAGGCCGATCTTGCAGGAGTACCACGATGGCCGTTTATGGAAGATACACCCACAATTGTACCCTTCGATTCAATAATATAAGGCAAGGCATATTTGGTTGCATAGACAGTGCCATAGAAATTAATATCCATTACTTTCTTAAATACCTCAAGATCGGAATCATTAAAGAGGGCCCTCATTGATATTCCTGCATTATTGATAAGAATATCGATCCTTCCGTATTTTTCTATAGTCTGTTCAATTAATCTTTTATTCTCTTTTTCATCACTAACATCCATAATATATCCTGAATGTTCTACACCAAGATTAGTCAGGCTTTTTTTAACTACTGCCAGCCTTTCCTTATTCCTTCCTGTAAATACAATTTTAGCGCCTTCCTTGCCGAATTCCTCAGCACAAGCTTTTCCAATCCCTGATGTGGCCCCCGTAATGATTACAACTTTATCTTGCATGGATATTAGTAAAATTTACCTGATTAAAATTATATAAATTATAAATAAATACCGCATCAGATCTGGTTCATATTAAAAGGTCCTGTTTTTTATACCTATAAAATAGTCTTTCTGCTATTTTCCTATAAGGGTACAGGATTGTATATTCATTTCTCTTCAAGAGGATTTAATTAATAGCCAAAATAGACGTTTGCCATATCCAATAATGTTTAACTTTGCATGATAATGATAAGAAAAGGAGATATTCTGGAAGAAATACTGGTTGAGGATTTTGCTGCCGAATCGAAATGCGTGGCAAAAATTGATGGCCAGGTGA
>Ga0316187_10005334_pt1 | contig 11094 bp, 7 predicted proteins | sample CroRivburrow1_MG_FD_204927 | JGI IMG/M metagenome (GOLD analysis project Ga0316187, IMG submission 204927) | Coastal sediment microbial communities from Maine, United States - Cross River worm burrow 1 | ecosystem: Environmental > Aquatic > Marine > Coastal > Sediment | place: USA: Maine...
ATCTCAGCATTTACTTTTGCCTTGAGTTCATCATACTTACCACCGCGTTCGAGTTTATCGGCAGTGGCGATGACATCGACCATTTCAGCTTTGGCACAGTCGGTTATCCTGCTGTAAAGCTCTTCATCTATCTGCGGCGGTTCAACGTCTCTTTTTTCCTTGCCGCAGGCAGCCTGCAACTCTTTTTGTACTTCTATCAGCGGCTGCAGATTTTCAAAGGCATAGAAAATAGCGTCGAGTACTGTTTCCTCGGCGAGAGATTCGGCTTGGCCTTCAACCATCACCACCGCCTTTTCTGTACAGGCCACGACGATATCCATGGCCGAGTCTTCAAGCTCTTTGACCGTCGGATTCATCACGAAATTTCCGTCAATATACCCTACCCGACCACCAGCAACCGGCCCACCGAAGGGGATATCGGACAGCATCAAAGCACAGCTGGCGCCGGTGAGAGCCAACATATCCGGTACATTTTCCTGATCCGCCGACAATACCGAGGCAATTACCTGGGTTTCGGCACAATAACCATCGGCAAACAACGGCCGCATGGGCCGATCAATGATCCTGCAGGTCAATACTTCGTTTTCACTCGGTCTGCCGATTTCCCTCCTGAAATAGTTACCGGGGATCCGGCCTACTGAGGCCATTTTTTCCTGAACTTCAATAGTTAATGGGAGAAATCCCAGTTCTGGTTTGTTTACCTTGTCTCCTACAGCGGTAACCAGAACCATAGTATCTCCACTCCTGACAAGGACTGAGCCGGATGCCTGCTTGGCAAGCTTACCTGTTTCGATGGTAATCAGATTTCTACCGATCGTAGCCTCTAACTTCTTAATCATAATGTCTCCACATGTGGGCCGCCTATTCGGCTCCACGATCACCGACCGGCTTCTTGCCGGCCGTTTTACCTTCACTTCAAATTAGAAATTTCCTAATCCTTCCTACCGTCCTGCCCTATTGCAGAACAGCTTAGTTAAATCTTACTTAAATTAATGGGTGCTTTGAAAAATTGAGATTTTCGTTAAAGATCAAGGCGCGTGTGGAAATTTTACCACAGGCATATAACTTATATTCCGAGGATAAAATTTTCGCGCGCAACACAGAGATTAAGCGAAAAGACAATTTTTCAAAGTACCCATTTGCCTTACGGCATGTAAAAAAGAGCGAAACCGGATAGCCCAGCCGCTGTAAACTAGCGACTCTGCCATCCGGTTAAACAGTTCTTCAAAAGAACCATGTAAGAAGAGTGGCGGGTGAATTTCCCACCGTACCTGAACAGCGATAGACATGGAAGTCTGTCAGGCAGGCTTACTTGCGTATACCAAGTTCCTTGATCAGGGCTCTGTATTTCTGAACATCTTTATTTTTGAGATAATCAAGCAGACTGCGCCTCTGGCCAACCAGTTTCAACAACCCCTGACGGGAATGATGATCCTTCTGGTGTATCTTGAAATGTTCGGTGAGATACTGGATTCTATCGGTCAACAGAGCGATTTGCACCTCGGATGAACCGGTATCGGACTCGTGTGTCTTGTATTTCTCGATAATCTCGTTTTTTCTTACTGCCGATTGTGCCACCACAAACCTCCTATATTCCTTTACTGCGCTCTTATTTAGCTTATCCTAAGCATTAAACATACTACGCACACACGATAATCTCAACCAGAAGAGATTCTGTGCCTGCCAAGTTGATTTATTCAAACAGACTATATTATTCATTATTTAAGAATAATGCAAGAGTTTCTGCACTTCCCCTACTTCGATCCTGCGCTCCCGCACCCATTGTCTCTTTTCGGGATCATCCAAGCAGCCTCCTGGCAGGCAATCTTCAACAGAAAAGCAGCCGCTCCGGGTCCTCCTCAAAGCGGACAGATAGGCGCCACACCCCAGAGATCTGCCAATATCTTCAGCCAGGCTTCTGATATACGTTCCCTTGCTGCACCTGATTAGCAACTCCATTGACGGGTCAGAGCGATCGGAGGCCAGATCCACCTCAGTCAGGTCAAGCTCATGGATAGTCACTTCCCGAGGTTCCTTGGTTATTTTTATCCCTCTCCTGGCATAATGATAGAGCGGCTTGCCCTTATGCTTGAGAGCGGAAAAATGCGGCGGCGTTTGCAGGATCCTGCCCCTGAACCCGGCCAACACTGCTTCGATCTTGTCCGGATCGATACCGTCCAGCGTGCCGCAGTCGCTTATCTCACCTTCCGGATCCTGGGTGGTGGAGGTCTTGCCAAGTACCACCGTGGCCCGATAGGATTTCTCTCCCTCCATGAGCTGCCCGATAAGTCTGGTGGCCGGACGACCGATGCAGACCACCAGCAGGCCGGAGGCAAATGGATCCAGCGTGCCGGCATGGCCAACCTTTTTAACCCCAAAAATTTTCCGGACTGCTCGTACGACGCTGAACGATGTCTTGCCCGGAAGCTTGTCAACCAGAACAACACCGGGATCAGTTGGGGAAATCATCAGATGGCAACACGACTCGGTCGAACTATGAGGAGTTCGCTCCAGAGGAGGGAGCACGGAGGGCTTCTTTAATGGAGTCGACCACCTTTTCTCTGACTGATTCTAAGGAATTAGCCGGAAATTTACAGCCTGCTGCGTTTCGATGTCCACCACCTCCAAACTGTTTGGCTATCGAAGCGACGTTGCACTCCCCTTTTGCCCTCAAGCTCACAGAAATGAGGCCCGACTTGGTTTCTTTGATAAATACGGCAACCTTCACCGGACTGATAGACCGGGCGTATTCGATAAATCCTTCCACATCCTGAGCCAGGGCACTGCTGCGGTCAAACATTTCCCTGGTCACATGGATGCAGGCAATCTGTTTGTTCTCACTCAGCTCAAGCGTTGCCAGAACCTGCTGCATTAAATTCAGACGTTCCGGACTGTAGTTGTCGTAGATCAGACCGGCAACTTCATTAGGGTTAACACCTAAGCCTACAAGTTTGCCGGCAATTTCAAAAGTTCGCTCACCGGTACACTCATATCGGAATGAGCCGGTATCTGTGCAGATCGCCACATAGAGAGAAAACGCACCTTCGTAGGTTGGAGTCTGGCCCAGCGCCTGGCCAATTTCATACACCATCTCGCCGGTGGAACTGCATTGTGGATCGACCCAGCGATAATCGCCAAAATTGAGATGTGAGAGATGGTGGTCAACCACCACAAAGGGTGATATCTGTAGAAAGTAATCCTGATAGCGGCCCATGCGATCGGCTTCCCCGCAGTCCAGGGCGACGGCACAGATATCGACTCCCGCCTCGTCGACAAATGACTGCAGCCGGTCAATGTCAGAGACCAGTTTACGGCAGCCCGGAAGAAAATCATAGAGATGAGATATGGGTTCGTCGAGGTAGGCGAAGACCCGCTTGCCCATCTGCTCGAGCATATCAGCCATGGCCAGAAGCGAGCCCACGGCATCGCCGTCGGGCTGCACATGAGTGGTCACCACGAAGTGACCGGTATCCCTGATAACCTCAAGAATATTCTCAGGAATCTTCTTCTCGCTTATTTCTGTCACGGGCAATCTCGTCGAGCAGTTTCTCTATCTTTTCGACCTCTTCGAACTCTTCATCATACCAGAAGCGAAGTTCCGGCGTAAACCGAAGATTCAGGGTTTTGGCCAAATGACTGCGCATGAATCCGGTCGCCTTATCAAGACTCCTGTTCACCTGGGTCATTTTTTCCTGGCCCTGAAACATTGTATAATAGACTTTGGCGTGACGCAGGTCATCTGAGAGCTCAACCCTGCTTATCGAAATATCCCGCAGATGGGGGTCTCGTGCCCGTTGAACGAGCAGCACAGACAACTCATTTTTAATCACGTCGGCGACCCGCGAGGCCCGTTTGGGGGGTTGGGTTCGCGCAGCCCCGAGTGATTCCAGTTCCTGCTTCGGATGCCAGTGGGTAGCCATGGTCGCCAAATCCGTTACTAGAGAGTGGATTCTACCTGCTGCATAACAAAGGCTTCGAGATTATCACCGACCTTGATATCGTTGAAGTTCTCGACTCCGATACCGCATTCGTAGCCTGACACGACTTCCTTGGCGTCATCCTGAAAACGTTTGAGTGACCCTATTTTACCGGTATACACGACCACACCGTCGCGCAACACCCTGACACCGGCATTTCTCCTAATCGCTCCTTCGGTCACCGAACAACCGGCAATCCTGCCGACTTTGGGCACATTGAATACTTCGCGTACTTCGGCATTGCCGATAACCTCTTCTTCGAAGGTCGGATCGAGCATGCCCACCATCGCCTTTCTTATATCGTCGAGGGCGTGATAAATTACATCGTAGGAGCGGATGTCTACATGCTCTTTCTCTGCCATTTCCTTGATCTTGGATGACGGACGTACGTTGAAGCCGATGACAATGGCATCTGAGGCGGAGGCCAGCAGAATGTCAGATTCGCTGATCGTGCCGGATCCCTCGTGCAACACCCGCACCTTGATCTCATCGGTGGAAAGTTCTTCCGCAGCCTTGGCAAAGGCCTCCAGGGTTCCCTGCACGTCGGCACGGATGATAACCCGCAGCTCCTGCACATCGCCTTCGCTCATCTGCTCGAACAGTTTATCCAGAGAAATCTTGCTGCCGGCCGCCAGCTCCGACTCCCGCACGCGCATAGAGCGTGCCTGGCTGACATTTTTGGCCATTTTGTCATCGGTAACGACGATAAACTCATCACCGGCCTGGGGAACACCCGCGAGCCCCTGAACCTCAACCGGCTCTGATGGTCCCGCAACCTCGATCTTGCGGCCCTTATCGTCCAGCATCGCCCGGACCTTGCCGCTGTGCTGTCCGACTACGAAGCTATCGCCGTTGTTTAGCGTTCCTTCCTGGATCAAAACGGTGGCTACGGCACCGCGCCCCTTATCCAGCCTGGCTTCAACCACTCTACCCTTGGCCTTCCTGGTGGGGTCTGCTTTGAGTTCCAGGATCTCGGCCATGAGCTGAATGTTTTCCAGCAGTTCATCGATTCCTTTGTTCTGTTTGGCCGAAGTTTCGCAGTAAATGGTCTGTCCGCCCCAATCTTCGGGAATCAGCTCGAGTTCGGCAAGCTCACGCTTGACCCGGTCAGGGTCGGCGTTGTCCTTGTCTATCTTATTCACCGCTACAAGTATGGGCACGTTTGCAGCCTGGGCGTGGTTAATCGCCTCCCGGGTCTGATCCATGACCCCGTCATCGGCGGCAACCACCAGAATGACCAGATCGGTGATCTGGGCACCTCGAGACCGCATCTCGGTAAAAGCGGCATGGCCGGGAGTATCCACAAAGGTTACGTCGCCAGACTTGGAGCGTACATGATAGGCACCGATGTGCTGGGTTATACCACCAGCCTCGCCTTCTGCCACATCGGTCTTGCGGATGGCATCGAGAATCGAGGTCTTCCCATGATCGACATGTCCCATGACCGTGACCACCGGCGAGCGAGTCTGTTCTTCACCGCCTTCCTCCTGGGCGTCCAGAATCTGAACACCGATCTCTTCGGTAATACCCTGTTCGATCTCGTAACCGAAATCGGTGGCGATCAGTGTAGCCGTATCGACATCCACCGCCTGATTCATGGTGGCCATAACACCGAGACCCATGAGCTTGGCGATCACTTCACTGGCCTTAATTTTCATTTTGGCGGCCAGGTCACCGACGGATATGGACTCATAAATGGTGATTTTCTTCTTGCTGGCTTTCATCTCGATGGTTGACGGAGCGGATTTCTTTTCTGATCTTAGTTTGCCGCGCTTACCGCGTCTGCCACCGCGCTGATAGTCAGCATCAAAATGGGTGAACTTGACGCTCTTCTTTCCTTTCTTAAAGACCTTGCCCCGGCGATCGCCGTTCTGATCACCTTCGCCCGGCGAGCGCTTGCCCTTCTTTCTGGACCGATCACTGGACTCGGGCACCGGCCCGGGCTGCACGGCGGCTGCAGCATTGTTCCTTCCTGGCCTGGCAGGGCCTCGTTTGACAGGCCTTTTAGGCCGCTGCTGATCAGTTTTGTCTCTTTCCCGCGGGGTCGGAAGCTCGATGGTACCGACCACCTTGGCAATCTTTTTGCGCTCGACCTTCTTCGGCTGTTTGATCTTCAGGGAGTCTTCCTTTTCAGCCGCAGCGTCCTCTTCCGCAGGCGCATCGGCTGCAGCAATTTCCTCTGCTTCGGTATCCCCTTCCTCGACCTCGGCTTCGTCGATTGCGTCGGCCGCTTCTTGCCTCACTTCTGCCGATTCAGATTCTTCTTCCAACGTTGCAGCAGCTTCTTGGCCGGCATCATTTTCTGCGGTCTCCGCCACATCCGCCGGATCAGAAACGGCCTTAGTCTCGAGTGCTTCGTCGGCTTCCTGTTCAGCCGATTGCTCTGCTGCTTCCTCAAGCGCCTCGGGTTCCGCTTTGGCCCGTCTTCTTATTATCGTGGTTCGGCGGCGGATCACGGTCGATTTCTGATCACCCTCACCCTCTATTCGCTTTTCGACCTTCTCGGCCTCGGGCTCGGGTTTGCGTTTAGCCTTGGCCTTTTTGAACATCGTCTTGCGGATCTTATCGGCCGTATCTTCATCTACCGTCGAACTATGGCCTTTGATTTCGTAACCGGCGGCAATCAACTTGTCGGCAAGTTCCTTGCTCCCCATGCCGGCTTCTTTTGCCAGTTCGTAAACCCTCACTCTGCTCATACCCTGCTCCTGAAAAACAAAAAAATCATCGACCAGATCCGAAGATCCCTGTCTCTAGTTCTCGCAACCTGTCAGGTTAGACGAAACACCCGTTTCAATCGTTTCCCGTTGGCCTTGAATCGTTCTTTACACTCTTTCTTGTCACAATGATACGCTCCCCGCCCCGCTAGTTTCTGCGAAGGATCGGTTAGCGCTGAACCGTTGTACCAGACGTATCTGATCAGCTCGGATTTTACCCCTTTGCGGTTGCAGCTGATGCAGGTCCTGATCGGTTCCCTGGTCATCGCACCAGTTACTGCTTGTCCTCACTCGGCTCCGGCTCTTCCTCTGATACTTCTGGTTCAAGCTCGGCAGTTTCATTCTCGACACTGCTGTCTTCGTCGGCGGTGTCTGCTTCCGCCTCCGGGGCGGAGGGCTCCTCAACTGGCACCTCTTCACCCACCGGCTCTTCGGCGTCGCCGTCCTCAACTGCTGTTTCCGGGGCTTTCGGTTTTTTCTCCGCCTGCGGGAGGCCCAGTTCTTCGGCAACTTTGGCGGCCGCTTCAATAAGCTGCTGGCCAAAGTCATCGTCGATAGCCCTGATGATGATCAGTTCCTCAACATCAGCGATGGCAAGGTCGGCGGCAGATCTAATCTCTTTGCTGAACAACTGATCAGCCAGCCCCTCATCAATTCCTGGTATCTTCAGCAGTGACTGATAACCTTCATCTTCCAGGTTGGCCCAGCGCTGTTCACTCTTCACATCAATTCGCCAGCCCATCAGCTTGGAAGCCAGGCGGACGTTCTGACCCTGACGGCCAATGGCCAGTGAGAGCTGATCGTTGGGAACCACCACCAGTAGAGAATTGGCGTCCTCGTCGACCATGACCATGCTTACATGTGCCGGTGCCAGAGCGTTGTAGACATATTTGGCCGGATCCGGGCTCCAGGTCACGATATCGATCCGTTCTCCCTGCAGCTCCTGAACCACATTCTGGACGCGTGACCCCTTCATACCGACACAGGCGCCAACCGGATCGACATCAGACTCGGTGGAAGAGACCGCAATTTTGGCACGAAACCCGGGTTCCCGACTGACCCCCATGATTCGGACGATACCCTCGGCAATCTCCGGTACCTCCATGTTGAACAGCTTGGCCAGAAATTCATCGGCGGTCCGGGACAGGACAAGTTGAGAATCCCGCGCGTTCTCACGCACTTCGGTGAGATACGCCCTGATGCGATCACCTTGTTTAAAGGAACGCTTGGGAATCTGATGCTCTTTGGGGAGTATGGCATCGGTCCGCCCCAGGTTGACGATCATGTTGCCTCGTTCGAACCGCTGTACGATACCGCTAACCACCTCTCCTTCACGATCCTTGAACATATCGTAGATTACTTCACGCTCAGCATCTTTCATCCGATGGATAATAACCTGTTTGGCCGACTGGGCCGCTATCCTGCCAAGGTCGGTGATATTCTCCATCTTCTCGCCCAGTTCATCGCCGAGTTGTACTTCGGGATCGAGCTTTTGGGCCTGTTCGAATGAAATCTCAGTCTGATCATCGACCGCCTGCTCTACCACATTTCGGAACTGGAACACCTCAACCTCTCCATATTCCTCGTTGTAGTGCACCTCGATATCGCGTCTGCTGCCGTACTTCTTGCGCGCAGCGGAGGCGACCGCTTCTTCTATCGCCTCGACTAGAAGCTTTTTATCGAATCCGCGATCTCTGCTGATCTGGTCAATAATCCGTTTTAAATCAGATAACATGTATCTTTCCTCGCAATAACTGCCTGCCAATCAGGCACTACTCAATCTTCTCGTCAGCCGGTCTATATCAGAGTGCCAGTCGGGCTTTCTGAACGTTTTCCCAATTCAGCTTAAAGGTCTCACCTTCTTCGCTGAGCACTGAAATTTCATCCTTGTCAATGCTCTGCAGCTCTCCGATGATCACCCGCCGGGAGTCGACTTCCTCTTTAACTTTGAAGCGGGCTTTCTTACCGAGGTGGCGCCGGCATTCCTCCACCGTTCGCAGCGGGCGTTCAAGTCCCGGCGAAGAGACTTCCAGGTGATATGGGTGCTCGATGATATCCTCAACATCCAGAAAATCACTGGTTTCTCTGCTCACCCGGGAGCAGTCATCAAGCTTGACACCCTCTTCTCTGTCAACCACAAGACGCAGAACCCAGCCGTGGCCTTCCCGGCGAAACTGGACATCAAACAATTCCAGCCCCATCGCCGGCAGCAGAGAATCGGCAAATTCTCGTACCCTTTCTATAACCGTATCACTCATATGCTCTGCTGTTTGTTGATCAACCGCCAAAAACAGTCTTATTCATCCATAAAAAAAAGCGGGCAAAGCCCACTTTCATCTTCCCGCCCAGTCAGCCCTCGAAGGGACGCTTCCGGACAGGTATGACCAAAAGTTTCGGGTCCCAGACTCACTGAGACGCCATCGTGGAGCGGGCAACGAGGCTCGAACTCGCGACCTCAAGCTTGGGAAGCTCGCGCTCTACCAACTGAGCTATGCCCGCATTCCCCCAGCTGAAACTCATATAAATAAACACACTTTATCTCATTAGTCAAGGTCCGAACCTCGCGCAGTCTCGAACAATGGCACCAGTTGACCCTAGGAGGAAGAGCTGGGCACTTCTGGAAAATATATTCAGCGGCCCTATCCCGCTTCTGGGACCAAGGACGATAAAGCTGCCGAAACAACCCTTTGGCTATTTTCCAGCCACGGAATATCAGTACTCTCGCCCTTGCTTTAGCGATCCCTTCGTCGGAAATTTAATTTGACAAATCAAAAACAGATTAATACAACGTCTGACAAATCGAGCTGAGCCTTGCCGGGATTTCCCGATACCACCGTTTTTTTCCATACCCGGCTCTATAGCTCTTCAGAATTAATCTTTTCGACCCCAGGATGGCGGCAGGATATCACCAACACCGATGACGGAAAAAACACTGATAATAGCCGAGAAACCCAGTGTCGCGGCGGATCTCGCAAAAGTTCTGCCCGGTTCTTTCAAGAGAACCAGAACGCACTACGAGAGCGCTTCCTACCTGGTCTCCTATGCAGTAGGTCATCTGGTGTCGATCTGCTATCCCGAAGAAATCGATAGCCGTTACCAGAAATGGCGGATGGGCGACCTGCCCATCCTGCCGGAGGCTTTTCCGCTCAAGGTGCTCGATGGCACCAAGAGCCAGTTCAATGCTCTGCAGAAGCTGATCCGACGAAAAGACGTGGCGACGATCATCAATGCCTGCGATGCCGGCCGTGAGGGAGAACTGATCTTCAAATACATTATGAGCTGCGTCTGGAATAAATCGGTAGCCCGCAAAGATGTAAAGCGTTTGTGGCTGCAATCGATGACCGATGAAGCGATTCGAAACGGCTTCTCGGCCTTGAGAAACAATGAGGAGATGATCCCTCTTGAAGACACCGCCCTGTGCCGCTCCGAGTCTGACTGGCTGATCGGTATCAACGCCACCCGGGCCCTGACCGCCTACAAATCGAGATTCGGCGGCTTTCTCAAGACCCCATGCGGGCGAGTGCAGACCCCAACCCTGTCAATGCTGGTCAAGCGTGAACAGCAAAGGATGGATTTCGTCCCGAAAACCTATTTCAATCTCGAAGCCGCTTTCGGATTCAACGGCAGCCATTATAACGGCAAGTGGATCGACTCCTCCTTCAAAAAAGATCCGGCCGATCCGGATACCCGTCAGGATCGCATCTGGGATCGTTCAGCAGCAGAGGAGATCGTTGCTAAATGCCGGACCAAACCGGCCCAGGTCAGCGATACCAGTAAGAAAACCAAGCAGGCCCCACCCCAGCTCTACGACCTGACCTCGCTGCAGCGCGAAGCCAACGGCCGCTTCGGATTTTCAGCCCAGAACACGCTGTCCATCGCCCAGGCCCTCTACGAGCGCCATAAGGTGCTCACCTATCCTCGGACCGACAGCCGCTATCTGCCCAAAGACTACCTGAAAATCTCGGCAGCAGTGGTGGCCAGACAGCAGGGGTGGCGCTACAAGAGCTGTGCAGAAACTATTCTGGAAAAGAAATATATAAAGTTAAATCCGCGGATCTTTAACGATGCCAAAGTGTCTGACCACCATGCCATAATTCCCACCAATAACCTTCCTGCCTCCCTGTCGGAGGCAGAACTGAAGATTTATACAATGGTGGTGCAGCGTTTTCTTGCCGTCTTTTTCCCGGCCGCCGAATATCTCAAAACCAGAAGAATTTCGATAGTAGAAGAAGAATCGTTTCTCACTGAGGGGAAGATACTTGTCAATCCCGGTTGGAAAACTGTCTACCTGTCCGGCAAACAGGAACAGGGGGAAGACATTATAGAACCGATTCCCCCGGGCAGCGAAGTGGTCTGCAGTTCTGTCGAGCTCAAGGAAATGGCGACCAGGCCGCCGGCCCGGT
>Ga0316187_10005339_pt1 | contig 11088 bp, 11 predicted proteins | sample CroRivburrow1_MG_FD_204927 | JGI IMG/M metagenome (GOLD analysis project Ga0316187, IMG submission 204927) | Coastal sediment microbial communities from Maine, United States - Cross River worm burrow 1 | ecosystem: Environmental > Aquatic > Marine > Coastal > Sediment | place: USA: Maine...
CGCCACGGTGCTCGACGAGGACGGTCGCCCGGTGCCCATGAGCATGGGCTGCTACGGCATCGGCATCACCCGCGTGGTGGCGGCAGCCATCGAGCAGAATCACGACCAGCGCGGCATCCTCTGGCCGGCCGGGCTGGCGCCCTTTCAGGTCGCGCTGGTGCCGATCAACATGCACAAGTCAGCCAGCGTGCGCGAGGCCGCCGAAGCGCTCTATACCGAGCTGACCGAAGCTGGCTTCGACGTGCTCTTCGACGATCGCAATGCGCGCGCCGGGGTGATGTTCGCCGACATGGAATTGATCGGCGTACCGCGCCGCGTGGTGGTCTCGGAGAAGGCGTTGGCGCGCGGGGCGCTAGAGTACAAGGGCCGCAGCGACGAGCAGGCGCAGGATCTGCCGCGCGAATCCATCGTCGAATTTCTGCGCAGCGCCGGCTGATCCCCGCGACGGTCTGTTCGCGCGGCGGCCCGTTCCCGCAACGGCCAATCGCCGAAAACACGGGCCGGGCTTCGGCCCGACCCGCCAGCGCAGCCACCGCTCAGGCAGGCTCCACATCGAGCAGTTCCGGCCGCCCCAGGGCGAAGCCCTGGCCGTAGTCGATGCCGATATCGCACAGACGGCTCAGCACTTCCTCGCTTTCGACAAACTCGGCGATGGTGCGCTTGCCCATCACGTGGCCGATCTCGTTGATCGATTTGACCATCGCGTAGTCGATCGGATCGCGCGCCACATCGCGCACGAACATGCCGTCGATTTTGAGAAAATCCACCGGCAGGTTCTTCAGGTATTCGAAGGACGACAGGCCGCTGCCGAAGTCATCCAGCGAGAACAGACAGCCGCGCGCGGCCAGCGCGGCGATGAAGTCGCGGGCGTGGGTGAGGTTGGCGATGGCCGCGGTCTCGGTGATCTCGAAACAGATGTTGCCGCCCTGCACATTGTTGGCGCTCATTTCGTCGATCAGGTAGCGGGCGAAATGCTCGTCCGTCAGCGAGTGACCGGAGAGGTTGATCGAGCACGTGTAGCGCGACGGCAGGCGCTCGCCCTGCGCGGCCAGCCAGCGAAAGGCGGCGGCGCACACCCAGCGGTCGATGCGTGGCATCAGGTTGTAGCGCTCGGCGGCGGGCAGGAAGGCGCGCGGCGGCACCAGCCGACCGTGCTCGTCGCGCATGCGCAGCAGCAGTTCGAAGTGTGGTTCCTTGCCGCAGGCATCGTTCAGCGGGTGGATCGACTGCCGCGACAGGCGCAATCGATCCTCGTCGAGCGCGCACTGGATGCGCGTCACCCACTGCATTTCGCCGATGCGGCTGGCCAGCTGGTCGTCATCCTCCTGATAGACCCGCACGCGGTTGCGCCCGCTCTCCTTGGCCGCGTAGCAAACCGCGTCCGCGGCGGAGAGCACGCTGGCGGTATCGCCGCTGGCGGGGCCGATGGGCACCACGCCGATGCTCACGCCGAGGGTGAAGCTCTTCTCTTCCCAGAAGAAGCGGAAGTCGGCGACGGCCTCGCGCAGCGCGTTGGCCACGCGCCGCGCCTGCTGTAGCGAGCAGTGCTCCATGAGGATGCCGAATTCGTCGCCGCCGAGGCGTGCCACCGTGTCGCGGCGCCGCGTGCGGCTGCGCAACAGGCTGCTGATCTGGCGCAGCAGCTCGTCGCCTGCGACGTGTCCGCAGGTGTCGTTGACCACCTTGAACTGGTCCAGATCGAGGTAGCACATGGCGTGCTGGCTACCCTCGTGACGCACCGTCTGCAGCACCCTTTCGAGGCGCAATTCCAGTTCGCGACGGTTGATCAGCCCGGTCAGCGCATCGTGGCTGGCCTGGTAGCTGAGGCGTGCAGAGAGACTCTGCGATTCGGTGATATCGGTGCCCGTGCCGCGGTAGCCGACGAAGGTGCCGGCATCGCTGTAGATCGGTTTGCCGCTGATCGACCAGTGCAGCACCGCGCCGTCGCTGCGATGGTAGACATAGTGCAGGCCGCGAAACGGCAGGCGCCCGGAAACCTTGGCGCTGAACTCAAGCCAGGCATCTTCGTCGGGAATGTCGACGCTGCAAGCCAGGCCGGCGCTACCCAGCAGGCGTTCGCGGGCCACGCCGGTAATCTCTGCGTGGCGCTCGGAGATGAAGGTGTAGCGCAGCTCGTCGTCGGTCTCCCAGAACCAGTCCGCCGCGGTGTCGGCGAAATCCATGAAGCGCTGGCGGCTGCTGCGCAGCGCCGCCTCGGAGCGGCGCCGGTGGCCGCGGTGGATCAGCAACAGCGTGGTGGTCGGCGTTAGTCCTACAAGCATGCCGAGCGCGAGCCAGACAAGGAAGGGATGGCGCATGTAGAACTGGTGCAGCGAAACGACCGGGCCGCTACCCGGCATGCCGTCGCCGGCTACCAGTTGGCCGGCATCGGGCAGCCACCAGGCGCACAGGATCGCCGCGCTGACGACAGAGCCGAACACCAGCCAGCGATACACCCGCGACGGGTGGCGCAACCGGGGGTTGGCGGCGGCGTTGATGTTGTCGCGGCAGCTGCCATCGCAGGTGGGATACATGGTTCGGTCACAGCGTCAGCGGAGGTAGCCCAAGTGTAGCCGACCCCGTGGAAAATCCGCGACATAGCGATGAGAACTAGCAGCTGCGGAATTCGCCCAGAGGCGCGTCGTCCAGCCAGCGGGTCTCGACCTGCGCCACCTCGGCAGCCGGCGGGCCACGCTGCAGCCACGACAACAACTTGTGCAGCACCGCCTCGTCGCCGGCAGCCTCCAGCTCGACGCTGCCATCGGCGCAGTTGCGCACCCAACCCTCGACGCCGAGACGGCGCGCCTCCGTGCAGGCCGAGGCGCGATACCAGACGCCCTGCACACGGCCGGTGACGCAACAGCGCATGCGCCGACGCATCAGTACTCCACCTCGGCGCTCAGCCCCACGGGCAGCAGCGCAGAGCTGACCACGGGCAGCCGCAGGTACACCGTGTAGTGGACAGCGCCTTCGCGCAGCACGGCGCGCGGATCGCTGCCCACCACGCTAGCGCTGTGCCGTTCGCCAGCGACGCGCACCGCGACCTCGCGCCCGGGCGGCAGGCTGTGCAGATCGGCCGCCGGCACCTCGACCCGCACCGCCATGCGCCCGGCGTCGGCGACGCTGAGCAGCGGCTGCGCCTGCAGGCGGTTGACGACGATCTCGCCCGCCACCGCATGCAGCTGCAGCACGCGCAGCGCGGTATCCGCGCGCAGCTCGCTCTCCTCGCGGGCCAGCCTGGCGCGCCGCCACTCGGTCTCGGCGATGTGGTAGTCCGCCGCGGCCTGCTCGCTGGCATTGCGCGCACGCTGCAACTCGACGGTGGAGATCAGCGTCGCGGCGTACATCTCCTCTGCGCGCTGCAGCTCGCGCGCCATCTCGTCGCGCTGCGGGCGCAGCGCATCGCGGCGCGCTGCGGCTTGCTCCACGGCGAGATCGAAGGGCTGCGGATCGAGCGCGAGGAGCAGATCGCCGCGGCGGTGCACGGCGCCGATGCGGGTTTCCACGCGCGCCAGGCGACCGCTCTCGACGAGCCCCAGGCGGCGCTCGCCGGACCACTCGATCACCCCGCTGGCACTGGCCGCGGCCGCCATCCGGATCGCCTGTGGCGCCGCGAAGGAGCCGATCAGCAGGGCGATCAGCACTATCGGCCGCAGCGCGCTCGGCGCGCTGCGGCGAGCGGGCTCGCTGCGGGTCAAATCGCTGCGGACGAAATCACTGCGGCGGGGCGTGCGGCACATCGACGGTTTCTCCAGTGGCGGAGCGGTCATTCGGCGGGCGGCGCGGCAGCGACGTCACCCAACAGGGCTTCGAGCTGCGCCCAGGCCAGGATCAGCCCATAGCGCACCTCAGCGCTTTCCAGACGCGCGCGAGAAAACTCGCTCATGGCGTCGCCGAGATCGCTGCCCAATTCCATTTCGTAGCGGATGCGGCTGCGGTCGAGATACAGCTCGCGGTAATCCATCTGCCGTGCGGCGGCCTCGCGGCGTGCGGCGAACAGGCGAATCTGCTGCCACAGCTCGAGCAAGGTGGCGCGCAGGCGCGCCTCTTCGTCGGCCAGCGCGGCACGCTCGCGCTGCAGCCGCGCGCGGGCCGCGGCACGCGCCGCGGGGAGGCGATCCCCTTGGTACAGGGGCACACTCAACAGCACGCCGAGTCGCCAGCGGTCGCTGCCACCCTCCTCGCGCGAATACGCGGCCATCTCGGCCTGCGCCTCCAGCCGTGGGCGGCCGCCGGCGCGCGCCAGCTGCAACTGCTGCAGGGCCACTTCGACCCGCTCGCGGCGCGCCAGCAGCAGCCGGTTGCCGGCCAGCGCACGCTGCAGCAGCTCGCCGTACTCGGGCAGTTCGCGATCGGCGGGCACGGCGGCGGGTTCGACCAGGGTATCGGGCAACTCGTCGGGGCTGCCCATGGCCTCGGCGAGGCGCGCCCGGCTCAGGCGCTGGCGTTGCTGCGCCGCACTGCGCTTGACCAGCCGCGCCTGATAGGCGGCGTCCAGCCGGTAAAGTTCGACGTCGGAAATCTCGCCCAGCTCATTGCGCTCGCGGACACGATCCCAGCGGATGAAGTCGATGGCCATGCGCTCGTTTTGCACGGCGAAGGCCAGATCGGCGAGCAGGACATCGAAGTAGCGGTGCATGACTTCCAGCCGCTGCTGATCGCGGGTGTCGAGCACGGCACTCTGCCGGCTGCGCGCACCGGCCTCGGCGGCGGCTCGGCGGGCGTCGTCACGGCCGAATTCGTACAGTGGTCGCGAGGCGAGCAGGGCCAGCTTGTGGTCGTCGCTGCCCTGATCTGCGGCGACCTCCGCGGGCCCGATCCAGCGCGCCCTGGCACGCAGGCCGACCTGCCAATCCTCCTCCGCTGCGGCGGCCGAGACGCCGGCTCGCGCGGCGTCCAGATCGGCGCGGGCGGCGGCCACCACCGGATGCTGTTCAACGCCGGCGAGGGCATCCTCCAGAGTGAGGCTGGCCGCATGGGCCAGGCCGCAAGAGACGATGCCGAGAAGGCCCGCGGCGATGCCGAGCGCGGCCAGCGAGGCAAACGAAGAGCAGCGCAGCGGGTGAGCCTCGACGCGCATCGCGGCCTAGTTGAGCTCTGCGCGCTTCTCCCGTTTGAAACGGGTGAAGCGGGTTTTGCTGTAGTGCCCGTCGGCGACGTACTCAGCGAGCCAAATAAACTCCTGCGGACCGGAAGCGGCGCCGGTATAACGCGCTACGACCCTCCCGTCGAGATCGAAAAAGGCGAATACCGGCGTGGCGCGCACGCGATGGCGCTGCACGGCGAAGTCCTTTTGCTTAATCGACTCGCCGGCGAAATCGGCGATTTCCAGATCACCCTCAACATCCACCGAGAACAGCAAAAAGCGCTCTCGGTAGTAGTCCTGCACCTCCGGCTGGTTGAGCACCGTCTGCTTCATGCGGTGACAGAAGGGGCACTCGTCCATCTCGAAAAACAGCATCACACCGCGCTTGCCCTCCTCGCGGGCGCGCTCCAGCTCCTCGGAGAAATCTCCGAAGGTCTCGTGAAAAAAGTATGCGTAGGGATCGCGCGGTGCCGCGGCATCGGCGCTGGGCAGTGCCACGCACACCGCCAGCAACAGCGGTGCGGCGAGTCGGTGTGCGAGGGAATTCAAGCGGCTGCGCATGACCCGGGCTCCTGTTTTCGGCACGCAGACGATGCTATCAGCATTCACCACCACCGCGTATACCCCGTTCGATCCGGGAAATAACGTCGGCAAACACGGCGCGCGGTGATCGAATCGATAATTGCACAGGCAAAAAAAAGCAACGAGCCCGCTATGCGGACCCGTTGCTTTGTCGCTCGATCTCGCCGGTCGCCACCGTGGGCGACCGGGAGACTGTGCAGACGTTCTCGCTCTTACTGGGCGAGATATTCGCGGTCGCTGGCCTCGATCTCACCCAGCGCCCAAGCGCCGCGATTCCTCGCGTGGGCGATGGCGGCGTTCACCTCGGCCGTCAGCGCGCTGCGCTCAATGCTGAACACCTGGCCCGGGTAGATCAGGTCGGCGTCGCGGATCGCACCGCTGTTGGCCTTGTAGATCAGCGGCCACAGGTAGGGATCGTTGTAGATATCCTGCATCGCGGAGATGCCCCACAACGAGTCGCCACTGACCACGGTGTAGCTGGTGACCTCGGCCGGTGCCTCAGCCTGCTGCGCCCTGGCGCGCTCTTCTTCACACTGCTTGATGGCGTTTTCGGCCTGCTGCTTAGCCTTGTTGGCGATCGCGATGGCACGGAAGTTATTGCCCTTTTCCCCTTCGGCCTTGGCGGCATCGATCAGCTTGCCAGTGTCGCGCCAGGCGCAACCCATGCTGCTGGCCTTCTTGTTCAGCGCCTCTGCCTCGGCAATGGCAGCCCGTGCCTCATCACTCATACCTGCCGGGTCGGCCACCTCGGGTTCAGGAGCAGGCTCCGGCTCAGGCGTACTGGCGCAGCCCACTGCCACGCCAAGGGCGAGCGCGGCGATGCCGAGCTGCTTGGCGAGTGCTTTCTTATTCATTCGATGCCTCCGGCGAAATGATTTTGATCGTTGGAATATCGGGCCATCTTGGGGATCAGACCGCCCAGCGCAGACTAGGCCGAGAAGCTACCACCGGGGCAAAAACCCGTCAAGTTGCTACGCGCATGCTGCGAGTAATGCGCAATTCTCAGGCTTTGCATCAATTTGCGGCGATTTTCTGGCGAAATTTCGAGGCCACCAGCCGAGCCTTATTAGCACTGCGCCGGGCTGCGCGATAGTTACCGACACGCAAGTCCTGTCGAGCCTGACGAAGTAGCAATTCAGCGCGCTCCAGCTCGCTGTAGTCACCACCGGAGACGTCCGCTGCCAGGCGCGCCGCCTCGATGGATTGACGCGCGTCGCTCATTTCCTGGGTGGGGACGCTGGTGCAAGCCTGCGCGGCGATGACGGCAGTGATGAGCGCCCATCGCAGTGGCCGCAAGCCGAAGCAGAGGCGGTAGAATGGCGGCTTTTTAGAGACGCGCTGAATCATGCATACGGACGCTAGCACCGCGCCGTCGAGAGCGTCAAGCAGCCGTCACCGCAATTTCCGGAGCCCCCACGATGAGCGACGCACAATCCACGCCGAGAATCCTCCACAACCCGCGCTGTTCCAAATCGCGCGCCACCCTGGAACTGCTGCAGGCGCAGCAGCACGCGCCGCAGGTGCAGCACTATCTGGAACATCCGCCGAGCGCCGCCGAACTGGGCGAGATCCTCGACCTGCTGGGCATGCAGCCGCGCGAGCTGATGCGCCGTGGCGAGGCGGTGTACGCCGAACTGGGCCTCGACGACGCGCAGCTCGGCCGCGAGCAGCTGATCGCCGCGATGGTCGCCAACCCGATCCTCATCGAACGCCCGATCGTCATCGCCAACGGCCGCGCCGCCATCGGTCGCCCGCCGCAGCGCGTGCTGGACATTCTCTGAGCCATGCGCGAAATCCTTGTCCTCTACTACAGCGCCGGCGGCCACACCGCGGCCATGGCGCGACAGATCGCCCGCGGCGTGGAATCGGTGCCCGGCTGCGCCGCGCGCCTGCGCAGCGTGCCCCCGGTATCCGCCGAGTGCGACAGGGTAGCGCCCGCCGTGCCGGACAATGGCGCGCCCTACGCCAGTAGCGCCGATCTGCTCGAATGCGCCGGCCTGCTGCTGGGCAGCCCGGGCCACTTCGGCAATATGGCGGCGGCGATGAAGCACTTTCTCGACGGCACCTCCGCACTGTGGTTTGGCGCCGACATGGTCGGCAAGCCGGCAGCGACGTTCACCTCCACCGCCAGCCCCCACGGTGGCCAGGAGAGCGTGCTGCTGTCGATGGCGCTGCCGCTGCTGCACCACGGCATGCTGCTGCTCGGCCTGCCCTACGCCGAGAGCGGACTGATGGAGACCGATGGCGGCGGCAGCCCCTACGGCGCCGGGCACGTCTCCGGGCCGGATGGCCAGCGGCCGCTGGGTGAACGCGAAAAGCAGCTCTGCCGAGCGCTCGGCCGGCGCGTCGCCGCCACCGCGGCGCAACTGGCGCGCGGCGCCCGCGCAGCCGATCGGGCCGACGGCAGCGAGGTGCCGCGATGAACGCCCGGGGGAGTACCCGGACGAGTGCTCCGGTATCCCGCGGCTGGCTGCTGGCCGGGCGCTGGATGGCGCTGCTCGGCCTGTTCGGCCTGCTGCTGCTGCTGCTCAACTGGTACACCTGGATCGCGCCGGTGCAGGGCGTGCCGCGCTCGCTGATGCTGATCCTGCTGGTGGTGCCGCTGCTGCTGCCGATGCGCGGCATCCTCCACGCCCGCCCCTACACCCACGCCTGGGCCGGCTATCTGGCGATGTTCTATTTCCTGCTCGGCGTCGAGGTGAGTTGGAACCAGCCGCAGGAGCGCTGGCTCGGTCTCGCGACGGTGGCACTGAGCCTGTGCATGCTGCTCGGCTGCGGGCTGTACGCGCGCCTCGGCGGGCGCGCCCGGCGGCTGGCTCGTGAGGCCGCCGAACAGGCGCCGACTGGCTCAGCCGAGAACTGACTTGACGAAGGGCACGGTGAGGCGCCGCTGCGCCGCCAGGGAGGCGTGATCGAGCAGCTGCAGCCGGGCCAGCGCGGCGCGTAGATCGCGGGCGTAGCGGGTCATCAGGTAGCGCAGCACGCCTTCGCCGAGATCCAGCCCGAGGGCGGCGGCGCGGCGCGACAGGATCTCGGCGAGCTGCGTGTCGTCCGCCGCGCGCAAGCGCAGCACCGGCCCCCAGGCGAGCCGCGAGCGCAGATCGGGGAGTGACAGGCCGAGCGCCGCGGGGTTGTCGTCGCAGGCGAACAGCATCCGGCAGCCACCGTCGCGGGCGCGATTGATCAGATCGAACAGCGCCTCCTCCCAGGCATCGCGCCCGGCCACCCGCTGCAGGTCGTCGAGACAGACCAGCGCCAACGATTCCAGGCCGTCGAGCAATTCGGGCCCGGGAGCGCCGTCTGCGGTGGCGTCGAACAACTCCCCCAGTGGCAGCATGGCGACCCGCTCGCCGCGCCCCGCGGCGCGCTGGCAGGCGGCATTGAGCAGATGACTCTTGCCGCTGCCGGCGACGCCCCAGAGTAGCGCCTGGCGCTCGCCGTCGCCGTCGGCGAGGTGGCGCAGCAGATCCACCGTGAGGCCGCTTTCGCCGGGGACGAAATCGTCGAAGGTCGCTCCGTCGCGTGGGGCGAAATCCAGCGGCAGTTGGGGGTGGGGGACGCCGTCGGCCAAGGCGTCAGTTCGGCAGCAGTTCGTAAACGAGGTCTGCACGCCGGGCAGCGGCGGCGCTCGACCCATTCGCTAATTGGCCATCGACCGCCAATTGGCCATCGACGCTCCGGCTGCCGCCCAGTCCGGCGGTGCTGACTACGCTGTCGCCCGCCGCAATGCCGCCGCCCGCCGCAATGCCGCCCGAATCGCTACCCGAAAGGCCGCTTTGGTCAGCGCTCAGATCCCGAGTGGCGCCGGCGACGCCGGAACCGGCGTCGAAGCCGCGCGGCGCCGGGGCGATCACCCGCTTTAGCGATACCGCGCGCTCGAAGTCGACGGCACTGCCGTTGAGCAGCAGGCGGAATACGACGATACCAGCGCTGACGCGCTGCACCTGGACCTCGCGCACCACCGGCATGCGCGCCAGCGAGCGCTGCACGCGCGCGTAGTCGCTGAGGCTGCGCACGCGGTTGACGCGCAGGCTGACTGCCCCGCCGCCGCCGCCACCGCCGCCGCGCACCGCAAAGCGCGCACCCAGCTCGCGACCCAGCCCGGCGAACCCGCCGTCGAGCACCGCGACGAGGCTGGCATCGGCGGTGCTCCAGCGCAGTGGCCGGCCACCCTCGATCAACGCCCATTCGGCGGCCCAGCTACCGTCGGCGCGCTGCGCCAGATGGCCGGTGAGGACCGCATCCGCGGCGTAGCGACGCGAGGCTTCGAGAATCCGCCCGGAAAATCCGCCGCGCACATCGGAGTAGTCGAGGGCGCGCTGATCGTCGAGATCCATCAGCGGCAGCAGCAGCGGCAGGGCGCGGCGCCGCGCCGTGTCCTGCAGCTCGCTACGCAGCAGCGCATCCACATCGGTGCCGAGCAGAAATCGCTGCCGACCGTGCTCGACCGCCAGCCAGACCAGCGTCTCCGGCCGCTCGCTGCCCCACAGGGCGATGCCGCGGGCGCGCAGATCGCGCTCCAGCGCTGGCGACGAGAAGCGCGCGTAGAGGCTGTGGCTGGGCGCGTTCTCCACCGAGGCATCGCCCTGCGGCGGCAGGCTGTCGTATCGGTACTGCAGGACGTAGGCGGAGGCGCCGTCGAGGACCGCGCCGACCTCGGGGCGGGTCGCCGCGCTATCGTCGCCGGTGAGCTTGACCAGCACCTCGGCGAGGGCGCGGCGAAAACCCGCCTGGCGCTCGCTCTCACCCTGTCCGTCGACGAGCACTTCGGCCTCGTACAGGCCGCTCACCTGCACGCCGCGCGCCGGGGCGCAGAACAGCATCAAACTCGCGGCCAGCAGGGTCGCGGCGCGCAACAGCGGGGGAATTGGGGGCATCGTCAGAGCTTACCGAGGAGAATCTGGACGGTGTAAAATACCAGTTTTTTGCCGGCGCTTCAGGCCCGGCCTCACCGCCACCGGAAGCCGCCGCCATGCCTGACCACACCGACCCCCGCCCCCCGCTGAGCTACCGCGACGCCGGGGTCGACATCGACGCCGGCAACGCGCTGGTCGAGCGCATCAAGCCGGCGGTGGCCAGCACCCGGCGCGACGGCGTGCTCGGCGGTATCGGCGGCTTCGGCGGCCTGTTCGAGCTGCCGCTCGATCGCTACCGCGAGCCGGTGCTGGTCTCCGCCACCGACGGCGTCGGCACCAAGCTGAAGCTGGCCATCGAGAGCGACCGCCACGAGCGAATCGGCATCGATCTGGTGGCCATGTGCGTCAACGACATCATCGTCGCCGGCGCCGAGCCATTGTTCTTTCTCGACTACTACGCCACCGGCAAGCTGGAGGTGGAGATCGCCGCCAGCGTCGTCGAGGGTATCGCCGAGGGCTGTCGTCGGGCCGGCTGCGCGCTGGTCGGCGGAGAAACGGCGGAGA
>Ga0316187_10005340_pt1 | contig 11086 bp, 10 predicted proteins | sample CroRivburrow1_MG_FD_204927 | JGI IMG/M metagenome (GOLD analysis project Ga0316187, IMG submission 204927) | Coastal sediment microbial communities from Maine, United States - Cross River worm burrow 1 | ecosystem: Environmental > Aquatic > Marine > Coastal > Sediment | place: USA: Maine...
ATTGTTCCATCGAACAACCCGAAAACCATTGCAGATGGTCTTCTTACTTCACTTGGCAACAGAAACTTTGCCATCATAAAAGAGAAGGTGGAGCAGATTGTAACGGTTTCCGAAGATTCGGTCGTTGAGGCCATGCGTCTGGTTTGGGAGCGAATGAAAATCGTTATAGAACCCTCTTCTGCCGTCCCCTTAGGGGCCATTCTTGAAGGAAAAATTGACCCCCGGAATCAAAAAATAGGTATCATCATGTCAGGGGGGAATCTGGATCTGGAAAACCTGCCTTTTTAACAAGTGCACTACTGAACTGATCCTTGCAATTCGCCCGCATTTGCTGACCCGCAGAAGCCTTGGTTTGATCTGTTAAATTCTGCTGTGAGAGCCAAATCTCCCTGACAACAAAAAGAGCAGAGCGGTGTAATTGGTGGAAAAATAATTCCCGGAGTCTGTTATGATGCTCTGATGGAACTGGTTCGAGATATATGGTTGGTAACGCTGGCACTGTTGTTTTTTGCTCTTGTTGCTATCGCAGCCTATTACAGAAGGGATTTAGAGAACCACCCAGAGATGGGTATGCTGTTCATGATCCTCGGTTTTATCTCCACATTCGTCTTTTTCGGCGGCATATTTCTCTACATCGGTGCTGCTTTGGTCCGCAGCGTTCTGGGATTATTCGCCTGATTTTAGAGCAGGATTCGCCTCCAATCCTGCTTTCGTTTATGAAAAGCTGTCTGGTGTTTTATGCATCATCGGTCTTTGGGGCGGTCATCTGCAGCGATTTAACTACAACTGCTCAGCCTTTCATCGTTCTCTACGACCGATTTTCAGAATCTGCGCGGGTAGAATTTAAGGGATGATCAGATAACAGGTGGAATTGTCGATCAGTTTAAGGTGGCGCTGATTTCCTCGCTTGGACGGGTCTTCCAGCGTCGATGCATCCAGAACCACTGGTCAGGATAGAGTCGGCTGTAGTGTTCCAGACGAGATGTGCAGCGCTGGGTGATATCACGGATGTTTTCATCAGTCGGGCCCGCCTGGTAATCGATATCTACAGGCTCGAAGGCGACTCTTATGGTTCCATCGGGCTGGCGGATTGCGGCAAAAAAAATGATAGACGCTCCGGTCTTGAGGGCTATTAGCGCAGGTCCTTTAGCAGTCGAACAAGGCCGCCCGAAAAAATCGACGAAGGTACCTCCTCTATTTTGATTTTGATCGATCAGCATGCCGACTGTGCCGTTGTCACGCAATATCCTGATAACCGCCTTGGTCGAGGACCTCTTGGGAATCATTTCGCCACCGGTTGCTTGACGATGTTCATTTATCTTTTTGTCGAGATATTTATTGGATATCTTTGCAACCACCACACCAAAGCGGTAGCCGTTAGCTGATAAGGCGCTGCTGGAATACTCCCAGTTGCCCAGATGTCCGCCAACGATGATTACTCCACGCTTTCTTTCCAGGGCCTGGACCAGAATCTGTTCGTCTGCCAGGTCGACAATACACCGGATCTCTTCAACCGATAGCATCGGCATACAGAGATGTTCGAGGACGTTCATACCCAGGTTCTGGTAAGTACCTCTGGCGATTTTCCTGATCTCTGCAATCGACTTTTCGGGAAAGGCCTGCTCGAGATGATCGATGACGACGGCCTTGCGTACGGGGACGCAATAATAGATAAAATCACCTACGAGACGGCCCAATCGCAGTATCATCGGCCTTGGCAGATTGCGAATGAGAAAACCGATGCCTAGCAAGACCTGATACTCCAGGTAGTGCCGCACCCGTTTCAGCGCTTGGGGCAGTGACAGTCGTATTTCGGAAACAGTTTGCAACAAAAGTATATCGACGTGCTTTTATGGGTTGGCGCGAGGACAAGCAACAGCTTGTTCACTTTCCGCTAACCTCCCGTTATTGTTGTCTTTCACGCTCTATTGACGAAGATATTCTAGCGTAATTACATCATCTTCGCCAGTACAATACCGTTCATCGGCTCAAGATTTCTATTTTAGTTTATTTTGCCCAGGGTAAATGAAAAGAAATGTACGAATTTATCTATTCAAAATATAGTTGAGTCCTTTTAATAGAAGAGCGGTGACAAAACCCCAGACAATGCTGTTCAACGGAATAAACATAAACCCCTGCAAAGGAAAATATGCCGCAGGCAGCATGAGCGTCCAGAATATCAGATGTCCGACATGTTGTTTGCCCTCGAGTCCGATCCCAAAACATAAGAATAGTGCGACGGCGAAAAGAAAATGAACGGCGGATAACAGTATGGTTAATTTTATGATATGCATGAGAACAAAGCCTCAGCCCTATCCTGCTTTTTGCCGTAACCAATTAGCGGCTCATTCTCCGAAAAGATGGCTACAGGACTGATGTCTATTTCAAGTGATTAGACTTACTGTGGTGGATTATCCAGGCACCCCGGGGGACCATAATCTTCTGGAAGAATCTTGCCCCAAGGACTTGTTTCAGTGCTTTAGCTCAATTGATTTCCAACACCTGCACATCCCGGATCATCTGTGATATTAAATTCTTAACAGCAAGGTCCCGTACTTGTACTACCTATACGGGAAATTCCCCCGACCGCTTTGCTTCCTCCGGAGAAGGTATGAAAAAAAGATTGAGCCGCTTCACCTTCCCACCTTCGATCTCGACCGTCGCTGAAGCGACCATATTCTCCCTGCTGTATTGGGATAGAACAGCGCAGGGCCGGGTACGGCCAGTTTTATGGATTTCTCCTAATTCTGCCCATACCGGAGCATCATCTGCAACTTTTTCCAGATTCATTGCCAGATGGTCCAGAAACGCTTGTTTCCCTTGCACCGGTTCAGCTTGGACCTGTGATTTCAGCTCAATGTCCTCCGCCATATACGGTTCGAAATGGGCAAGTTCCCGGGTGTTCATCATTCGGGCGTAAGCTTTTACCGCGTCGTACTCTGTCAGCACCATGGCATGTTCCTTTTTTTATCAGAAAAGAGTCTGGTTCTTCACCGGGAGTCTTACCTCAAATACTGCCCCTACCCTACCATCCTGCAGATTGCTTCCGGTCAATCTACCACCATGATATTCAATGATGGTTTTGGCAATATAGAGGCCTAATCCCAGATGGGGACGCGTGTCTTTGGATACGCGGCTGGAGACCATATATTCGAATATCTGGGGCCGTATATCCGGGTCAATAGTACTTCCCTGATTGATCAGCCGCAGGGCGATGAAGCTATTATCCTGACCTAATACCAGCTCAATCGGTGTCCCGGAACGATGATACGAAACTGCGTTTTCAACGAGTTTATCAAGCGCTTGAAGAAGACGATCAACGTCACCTCTGATCTCAGCCGCCCATTCGGGCCGCTGATAAATAAATTCCACCCCCGGAAAAGCTTTGCGCCAGACCAGGTCCAACCATCTGGAAATTGCTTCGCCGAAGTCGATAGCCTCCATGTGCTCGTGCGAAAGAGATGCTTTCAGGGTTACCCCTTCACGGATAGCGGTCAACAGCTCATGCAGTTGCCGGGTATTGTGCTTGGCTCCCTCGAGATATTCGAGAACCTGCGTCTGCGGGTCAGCCAGTTCCTCCTCGATATTTTTCAGTGAGGCGGCAACGCCCGCCAGCGGAGTGCGCATCTCATGTTCCAGATTATCGGCCATTCGCTCTCGATAGTCGATCTGTTCCTGGAGTTGTTTGAGCATGGTGTCCAGGGTCCGGCCGAGATCCCCGATCTCGTCTCTTGCCTCAGTCTTGGTAATAACATTTTGAATTTTGCCGTCCTCGGTGATGGAAGCATCGGCCTGGTTTCGCAATGTCCTGATCCTCGAAGAAATGACAAAGGCAAAGGCGAATAGAGCCCCTCCGCCTATCAGAAAAGCCACCACGGAGAGCAGCACCGTCTCTTCAATTAACTGGTTGCTCAGGGACAAAATTGAATTAGTTGTCTGTTCAACGACAACCACGGTAATGACCTCTCCTCTGTCATAAACCGGAGCTATGGCGGCCATCACCTCAACAAGGCCGTCTGCTATATGGTAGCGGGTGATGGAATTGTTTCCCTCAAAACCCTCCTTTATTCCCTGAATGTCAACCTCGGTGGGCTGGGAGGCGGAATCCTCAATATCCGTGGAAAACGAACTTGTAAATAAACGAGACAGGGGCTGGAAGATGGCGTGTACCCTGGTCATCAACTGACTGAAAATACCATCTGCTGCCTGCTCGTGATTCTGGATCTCATGCAGACCGCCCACCTCTGCTCTCACCCGCTGATTTCGATCCACCACTCGTATGCGGGCATAGGGTCGGTCCAATGAGTTGAGGATCGTTTCGATTGCGGTGGAAGTGGTGAGCAGCCAGCCAAGCTCCTCCGAATCCTCCTGCAGGCTGACGGTACCGATAACGGCATCTGGGCTGCCGGTTTCTTTGTCATCCACATCGGCCACCGCAAAGGCCAGCTTGTCACCCAGCATATCCGCATGAATACGCACCTCCAGCGTGTAGCCTTTATCGGTCTCATTCCACATGCCGATGATTCGATTTTCAGTCGGTGGGTCGATAAAGGCGTTGACCGGTTTCAGAACCCCAATGACAAGACCCGGCTTTTGCGGAGCTAAAAGATAGGTGTGCTGTTCGCCATTCTTTTCAATAACGATCTTCAGATGATCGGAGCCGTCGAAATCGAGCAGGTTGGCCCCCTGATAGACCAGACGGTCGTCTTTGACATCAAAAAGGGCATAGAGAAATTCATCCTGTTTGCCGGCAATATAGCGAAAGCTAAGACTTTCTGGATCAAAATCGGGATCTTCGTTGAGCAGATGTTCCTGCCCGAAGGTCTGGGCTTTGGAAATTTCCGGCAACCAGTCAGTGATCACATTATCGTCGATCTTAATGGCGTTGGACAGTTGGAAAAGGTAAAGGTCCCGCCCCGGCTGCAAAGAATGGAATCGTTCCTGAACGAAGAGCTCGGCACGATTGCTCAGTGCGGTTGAAACTGCGGTGGCGGTAAGGTTGAGTGCATCCTCCTGGCTGGCGATAAGACTTGCCTTCAGGCTGCTGTTCAGGCGCAAGCCCAGAAGCGGGATGATCAACAGCAGCAGAGAGACCAGGGCCAGTTTGACTCGAAGGGTTGCACGCATCGTCAGGCCGAGTGCCACCGGTAACCCATGCCATATTCAGAACGAATATGGTCAAAATCAGGATCAATTTCCCGGAACTTGTTCCTGATCCTTCTGATATGGGCGGTTATGGTATTGTTTGTGACGACTGCATTGGCGGCGTCCATCAGCTGATCATGGGTTTTCAGATGCCCCGGTCGCCTGGCTATGGCTGACAGAATCCAAAATTCGGTGAGGGTCAGTAGCACCGGCTTGTCGAGCCAGTAGACTTCCTTTCGGGCCTCGTCTATACGCAGTTGTGAATGTTCGATCAGATCCTCTTCCCCGCTGTTTCCGGAACGCAGTATCTCAACCGTACGAAACATAGCCGATATCCGGGCAGGCAGAAAATCAAGCGTGGTCACATCCTTGGTGAGATAATCCCAACCGCCCAGCCTCAGCCCCGAGACGCGGTCGATGTCTGAGTTGCGGGCCGTGAGAAAGATGATGGGTATGGTGGGAGACAGCGCCCGCAGATGGCGGCACAACTCAAAACCCGCATCGATCTCATCACCCAGCATGATATCCAGAATGACCAGGTCGGGCAGACTTGTCTCAAAAGCGTCGATGGCTTCCTGCTTCTCGCCACAGACACTGACATCATAGCCGCTGCGTTCGAGCGCCTTGACGTAGTTCTCCTGCAGTTGAGGATCGTCTTCGACCAGAGTGATTCGATAACCCATAAATATCAGTTCAGCTTTTTGAGGTTGATACGCATACTGCACCTGTTAACACAGAATTATAGCCGATTCCAGCCTCCAGACCTAATAGTCATAATCTGTCATACTTGTTTGGTGATATGTCATTTTTGGATCATCCGTTTGTCACTTTTAAAACCTACAATGGCTCCTAAGCATCAGTCTTAGGTAAATTTCGTCTGACCCGCTACCTATAAGGCGATCGAAACAAGATCTGGGAGGAAATTATGAAGCGCATAGTTGTCTTGTTTTTTCTGATTCTGGGAATCATCAATCTGGCTTTTTTTTCGCGAGCCGCCTCACCCGAACACAGCTCGCTGTCGCCTTATTTCTTCATTGAAGGCAGGGAATCATCAGTTGAAAACTTCCCTCTGAAAGACACCAGAGTCGATGTTGCCGTGAGTGGAATAATCGCTGCGGTGACGGTAACCCAAACCTATTCCAACATGGGAAGCGAACCGATCAGCGGCAGCTATATCTTCCCGGGTTCCACCAGCGCCGCCGTACACGGAATGAAGATGACGATCGGCGACAGGGTCATCAAAGCCAAGATAAAGGAAAAAGAAAAAGCCCGAAAAGCCTTTGAAACGGCAAAAAAAGAGGGTAAAAACGCCTCTCTTCTCGAACAGAAAAGGCCCAACGTCTTCAGCATGGAGGTGGCCAACATCATGCCCGGCGACACCATCGAGGTCGAACTGAAATATACAGAGCTCCTGGTCCCGGACAGTGGAATCTATGAATTCGTCTACCCCACCGTCGTTGGGCCCCGCTATACGTCGCTGGCCCCGGAAAACGCATCCGACTCGGAGAAATGGGTGCATAATCCTTATTTGAAGCAGGGAAGCGACCCTCGCACAGATTTTTCCATCAGGGTTTCTCTGGCCGCCGGCCTGCCGATTCGGGAGATCAGCTCCAGCTCACATGATATTGACGTCAAGTTTGGAAATCAATCACAGGCCTTGATTGGACTCACCAATCAGGATGGATTCGGCGGAAATCGCGACTTCATTCTCAAATACCGTTTGTCAGGCAACCAGATATCCTCCGGACTAATTTTGCAGCAGGGAGACGAGGAGAATTTCTTTCTGTTGATGACTCAGCCTCCAAAGAGGGTAGAGCAGAAGACAATCCCGGCCAGGGAATATGTCTTCGTCATAGACGTCTCAGGATCGATGTCGGGCTACCCGCTGGATACCGCAAAACTGCTTATCAAAGAGCTGATCGGAGGTTTGCTGCCGACCGACACCTTCAATGTGATGTTCTTTGCCGGCGACTCGGAAGTTTTGTCGTCAACCTCGATACCCGCCACTCCGACAAATATTCAACGGGCCGTGAATATGATCGATAGCAGCAAAGGCGGCGGCGGAACAGAATTGCTGAAAGCGATGAAGCGGGCCATGACGATGCCCAAACAGGAAGGTCTCTCAAGAACAATGGTCGTTGTCACCGACGGCTACATACATGCCGAGCAGGGAGTATTCGAGCTGATCCAGCAGAACCTCCATCGCACCAATTTCTTCGCCTTTGGCATCGGCAGCAGCGTCAACCGCTACCTGATCGAGGGAATGGCGAAATCGGGTCAGGGGGAACCTTTCATCGTGACCAAGGCCAGCGAGGCGCAGGCCGCTGCGGACAGGTTTACTCAATATGTTTCAAGTCCAGTACTGACCGACATAGAGGTCAGCTTCGATGGAATCGAAGTATATGACGTGGAACCGCCGACTGTCCCGGATCTTTTTGCCGAACGTCCCATTGTCGTTTTTGGTAAATGGCGTGGGGAGCCCGCAGGGCTGGTGAGTGTCACCGGAAATAACGGTGAAGGCATCTACCAGAGAAAAATTCCGGTCGGCGGTGCAATTACCAAAGGCCACGATGGCGCCTTGAATTACCTCTGGGCCCGAAATCGCATCTCCCGTATTACAGATTTCAATACCCGTCGAGGCAACAACCACAACCGAGATGAGATCGTCTCCCTCGGCCTGAAATACAACCTGTTAACGCCCTTCACCTCTTTCATTGCAATTGATGAGATCATCAGGAATCCTAACCAGGACAGCAGAGATGTGAAGCAACCGCTTACCCTGCCAGAAAACGTTTCAAATCTGGCTGTCGGCGGCGGCGTAAAAACCGTTCCGGAACCAGGCCTTATTCTCCTGGCCACCCTGCTGCTTGCCTCTACTCTGATTTCAGGCCTGCGCAGGAGGAGAGGATAGCAGATGAGTATCGACTGGACCCGAACGGCGATAGCCCACAAGTTAGTCGTCACCTCGATCGTACTTGCTGCGGCCTACCTGCTCAAAGCATATTACAGCGGGGCAGCCAGTGAAGATCTGATCTGGATAATCGGACCTGTTGCCAGCTTAGTGGAATTGTTCTCCGATTTTAATTTCGTGCACGAACCCGGTTATGGCTGGGTTGACGTCGAACATGATGTGGTTATCGCGCCGGCCTGTGCCGGGGTCAACTTTTACATCATCGCCTTTTGCATGTCGGCCTTCCAGTTAACCCACAGAGTGCAACCATTGGCCAGGACTCTGACCAAAATAATGAGCGCTGGCTTGCTGTCCTACATTATCGCTATTGTTGCCAATGTCCTGCGGATTTTGTTGGCGACTTATTTTTACGACATCGACTTGCACTCGTCATGGATTAGTTCTGAAACAGTCCACCGGATTGTCGGAACCTGTGTCTTTTATCTGCTTCTCTTTTCCTATTCCAGAGCCATTTCCACCTGGCATAACCGCCAGGCCCCCGAACACCGAACTGATACCCCCCAGAGTCCAAGCACCAATATATTGATATTTTTTGTTCCCTTAGTCTGGTATCTGGCCTTCTCCCTTGGGGTTCCTTTTGTCAATCAGGCCTTTCAGGCTGACCCGGATAATTTTATCAGACATGCACTGCAGGTTGTTGTGGTGACTGTTGTAGTGACCCTGATATGGCTGACCTCACATTATTTGACTGTTCGGTTTCGCAAGGTATGAGCCTTACCCCTATTCAGTATAGGGCTCACGCATGGTCACAAACTCCTCGGCACTGCTCGGGTGAATGCCCACGGTGCGGTCAAAGTCGGTCTTGGTCGCCCCGGCCTTCAGGGCGACTGCAAAGCCCTGCAGAATTTCTCCTGCGTCCGGCCCCACCATGTGCACCCCCAGAACCCGGTCGCTATCGCCGTCCACCACGAGCTTCATGAGTGTTTTTTCGTCAACCCTGCCGAGGGCATATTTCATCGGCCTGAACACCGTTTTGAAAATGACAACCCGGTCAAAGCGCTCCCGGGCCTGAGCCTCGGTCAGGCCGACCGTGCCGAGAGGCGGCTGGCTGAAAATCGCCGTCGGGATATTGGAGTAATCCATCGTCCGCTCTTCCCCGCCGAAGTGGTTGGCGGAAAAGACGCGGCCCTCATTGATCGCCACCGGTGTCAGGTTCATTCGGTCGGTCACATCGCCGATGGCATAAATATTATCGACAGAAGTCTGCATGCGCTCATCGACCTCGATAGCGCCTGCATCGTTCAGCGCGACACCTATTTCGGCAAGTCCGAGACCGGCAGTGTTAGGTTTGCGTCCGGTGGCAAAGAGCACCTGGTCAAAGATCCTGCTGTCACATTCCTCACAGATGACCCGCAGACCGTCTGCCGTTTTCTCTACCCGGTCGACGTTGGTGGCGCACCTGATCGTAATCCCCTTTTTCACCTGCTCGGCCAGCAGATGTTCGGCCAGATCCGCGTCGAACCCGCGCAGGAGGCGGGCACTTCTCACAACCCGGGTAATCTTGACGCCGAGCCCGTGGAAGATGGAGGCGAACTCCTGGGCAATATAGCCGCCACCTACAATCGCCATGCTACGGGGCAACTCCTCGAGCAGAAATACATCGTCCGAAACGATGACATGCTCTTTCCCCGGAAAATCAGGGACGAACGGCGACCCGCCGGTGGCGATCATGATCCGGTCGGCGGTGATCTGCTCGTTGCCGACCTGCAGGGTGCGTGCATCGACAAAACGAGCCGCATCCTGGTAGACCCGCACGTTGAACTTCTCCAGCAGACCGTCGTAGATGCCGTTGAGCCGCCGCAGCTCAGCCTGGACCCCGTCGCGCAGTTCGGCCCAGTCAAGTGTTGCGTCTCGGCAGGTCCAGCCCAGACTCACCGCATTGCACAAGTCTTCCGCGGCGAGCGAGGCATACATCAGGAATTTTTTTGGGACGCAGCCGCGATTTACACAGGTGCCGCCCAGACGCTCACCTTCCGCCAGGCCGACCTTGGCCCCCAGCACCGCCGAACTCCTGGCACAGGCGACCCCGCCCGAACCTCCTCCAATGACAAACAAATCGTAATGGGCCATACTTTACTCCCTGGGCGGAACGCAAGCGGCTTCAGCCCGAGGCATGGTCGAAGCGCTCGTTGCCCGCAAATGATTTTTTACACCTTTTCCGAATGAATCGGCGAAAAGCGATGCGGTGAAATTGCTGGTTATGCCCTATTTGAATATTTACTTATCAGTTGATCCAGACTGTTTGCAAAGGCCTGCTTATCACGTGGGTTCAGTGCCGGAGGGCCACCGGTTTCTACGCCGCTCGACCGCAGAGAATCGAGAAAATCCCTGGTACTCAACCGCTCTTTTATATTCTCCTCAGAATAGATTTCCCCACGTGGATTAAGAGCAAGCCCACCCTTTTCTACAACTCGTGCAGCCAAAGGAATATCGGCTGTAATTACAAGATCACCAGAGTCAATTTTATTCACTATTTCCGTGTCCGCTACATCTTGGCCATGCGGAACCTGGAGGAATCTAATAAATGAAGATTTGGGTATACGAAAACGACTATTGGCGACCAAGGTTAATTGCATTCGTCTCCTTTCCGCCGCTTTGTAAAGAATCTCTTTAATCACTACCGGACAGGCGTCCGCATCTACCCAGATTTTCATTTTATTTGTCTATTCTGCTGTGGCGGCCTTTTATCGGGTAGCACAATCTCCCATTCTCTAAAGGATCCATAGATCCATATTTTACTTGATAATCGTCACAGCGGGAAGGATGAACACCATCAAAATCAAGAGGGTTAATTTCTACTTGCTGGTTCTTATTTACAAATCTACTTTGACAGCCGATCGGCCATAGCGCTATAATTTCACTCAAATTGAGCCTTTTGCAAAACTAAGATGTTCGTTCAAAATCAAGGCATGCGAGAAATTTTACCACAGGCATATGGTTGATATTCCGAGGATTAAATTTTGAGCATAA
>Ga0316187_10005341_pt1 | contig 11086 bp, 7 predicted proteins | sample CroRivburrow1_MG_FD_204927 | JGI IMG/M metagenome (GOLD analysis project Ga0316187, IMG submission 204927) | Coastal sediment microbial communities from Maine, United States - Cross River worm burrow 1 | ecosystem: Environmental > Aquatic > Marine > Coastal > Sediment | place: USA: Maine...
TTTATCTTATTTTGGACTTAAAGACTCTCATGTAGCATTAATACTATTGTCGATAAATGCAATTTTTATTGCGATTATTAGCTATGCTATTCTATCAAAAAAAGAAATTAGCAATTTTCTTATCGTTTCAGGTATATTGGCTTTTCTTGTTTTTATTTTACTTTACTCAATCACAAAAATATCTAAACCCAAACAATCATAAACTTTATTCTCTATTTTGGGTTAATATATTAAACTTTCATTTGCTATGACTATTAAAAAAAATCTCCTTTTAGGAATAACTTCTATCATTGCAATCACTTTTATTATTTCAAGCTTTTCAAAGAACAGTGAAACAACTTTACCAATAAATAAGCCTACAAGCTTTAAGGAGAACTATGGCATATTTCCTGTAGAAATCCCTAAAAATATTGAATATGCAGGAGAAAAAGTTCCAATTGAAAATTTTGATGTATTTGAAAGCCTCGATCGTGAAATGTTGATTAACACCTACTGGCAATCACAAACACTAATAATTATAAAAAAAAGCAAGCGCTATTTTCCCATAATTGAACCTATATTAAAAGAAAACGGTGTGCCCGATGATTTAAAATATTTAGCTGTGGCAGAAAGTGGTTTATCAAATGTAACATCGCCATCGGGAGCAAAAGGCTTTTGGCAGTTTTTAAAAGGAACAGCAACCGACCATAAACTAGAAATAAATACTGAAGTTGATGAAAGGTATCATTTGGAAAAAGCCACGCAGGCAGCATGTGAATTTCTTAAAAAATCGTACGATAAATATGGTTCTTGGTCAATGGCTGCGGCATCCTACAATATGGGCCGACGTAATTTATCCCAATACGCTAACCGTCAAAAATCGAATAATTATTACGATTTAATTTTAGGTGATGAAACTGGCAGGTATGTATACCGTTTAATTGCCTTGAAACTAATTATGCAAACACCTAACAAGTTTGGCTTTTACATAAAACCTAATCATAAATACCCGAAAATTGATTACACTGTAATTGAAATTGATACTGCTGTAAACCATTGGGCCGACTTTGCCCATGCAAATGATATAAATTACAAAATTCTTAAAGAACTAAATCCTTGGCTCAGAGAAAATAAACTTACAAATGCCAAAAGAAAAACATATCAAATAAAAATAGCAAAAAAAGGTATTCGAAACATTTTGCCTAATCCGGAGTTTTATCCTGAAGACAGTTTGCTTATAGAATAATCGAAAAATTCTATTTCGCAATTGAAATTTTCAAGAAATCTACAAAATAATCAGATGGCAATAATCAATAAATAGTATCTTTGCCAACGCATTAAAATTAATCATATTGGCTGAAGACATTACCATAAAGGAACACATTGAAAGCGAAGGACTGATTGAGGTTTATGGTGCAAAAGTACATAACCTGAAGAACATTGATATTAGTATTCCCAGAAATAGCCTTACAGTAATAACAGGATTGAGTGGCAGTGGAAAATCGTCACTCGCTTTTGATACCATTTATGCGGAAGGACAGCGTAGGTATATCGAAACATTCTCAGCTTATGCTCGCCAGTTTCTTGGAAATATGGAGCGCCCTGATGTAGATAAAATAACCGGATTAAGTCCAGTAATTTCAATAGAACAAAAAACTACCAACAAAAATCCTCGATCGACTGTTGGCACAACCACAGAAATTTATGATTTTTTAAGGCTATTATACGCAAGAGCTGGAGAAGCATATTCGTACAATACCGGCGAAAAAATGGTTAAATACACCGATGAGCAAATCACAAATTTGATTATCGAAAAACAAAATAATAAAAAGATATATATATTAGCCCCGGTAGTAAAAGGACGCAAAGGACATTACAAAGAATTATTCGAACAATTAATAAAAAAAGGATTTATATACGCACGCATTAATGGTAAGATAAAAGACTTAATACCAGGAATGAAACTTGACCGCTATAAAACTCATAATGTTGAAATTGTTATTGATCGCTTAAAAGTAGAAGAAAATGGCAGAAAAAGAATTCGTGAGTCTTTACAATTAGCAATGAAACAAGGTGATGGTGTTACTTTAATTTTAGATGCTGAAACTGATGAAGCGAATTTTTACAGCCAATTATTAATGTGTCCAACTACTGGTATCTCCTACAATGAGCCTGCACCTCATTCTTTTTCATTTAATTCACCAGCAGGTTCATGTCCAAAGTGTAAGGGGTTAGGAACCATTAATCAAATTGATATACATAAGGTTATTCCCGATCGTTCAATTAGTATTAAAAAAGGTGGAATTGTCCCATTAGGAAAATTTAAAAGCAGTTTAATTTTTTGGCAAATTGAAGCCATTGCTGATAAATTTAAATTTAAAATAGAAACATCCATTAGCAGAATTCCCGAACAAGCTTTAGAGACTATACTATACGGATCCGATGAACCTTTGAAACTACAAAATACTCCCTTGGGCAATTCTTCAAATTACTTTTTAAGTTTCCCCGGAGTATTGAGTTACTTGCAAGCTGAACAAAGCGAAGTGGTTCAAAACGACAAACTAAAACACCGAGCTCAAAACTTTATTAAGCAAGAAAGTTGTCCCGATTGCAAAGGAGCCCGACTAAGAAAAGAATCGCTACAGTTTAAAATAGCTGAAAAGAACATCGCTGAACTTGCGGCCATGGATATTAATGAATTATTGGAATGGCTTAAAGATATTGAAGTAAAGCTATCGAACAAACAAAAGGCAATAGCCATTGAAATACTAAAAGAAATAAGATCACGCCTGGGATTTTTATTACAAGTTGGTTTGAATTACCTTTCCTTAAACCGAAGTTCGAAAAGTTTGTCAGGAGGCGAAAGCCAACGAATACGGCTAGCAACTCAAATAGGATCACAGCTGGTTAATGTCTTATATATTCTTGATGAACCAAGCATTGGCCTACACCAACGCGATAATCAAAGGCTTATTGAATCGCTGAAAGAATTGCGTGATACAGGAAATTCCGTAATTGTAGTTGAACACGACAAAGACATGATACTTTCAGCCGATCATATTATTGATATTGGACCATACGCCGGACGAAATGGAGGTAAAATTGTTGCTGAAGGAACTCCAAAAGATATATTAGAATCTTGTTCATTGACCGCTGAATACCTAAATGGTGTTAGATGCATTGAAACACCTACTAAACGCAGAAAAGGAAATGGGAAAAGCATCCATTTAAAAAATGCAAGTGGTCACAATTTACGAGATGTTTCGATTAAAATTCCATTGGGAAAATTAATTTGTGTAACGGGTGTTTCTGGAAGTGGAAAATCAACACTAATCAATGGCACACTTCACCCCATCTTAAATCAACATTTTTATAATTCAATAAAACACCCCTTAACTCATAAAAGCATTTCAGGAATCGATAACATCGACAAAGTAATTGAAGTTAATCAATCACCTTTAGGAAGAACCCCCCGATCAAATCCGGCAACTTACACTGGAGTATTCTCTGACATCAGGGAAATCTTTCAACGACTACCCGAAGCTCAAATTCGTGGTTATAAGGCAGGGCGATTCTCATTTAATGTAAAAGGAGGCCGTTGCGAAACATGCAAGGGAGCTGGTGTGCAAACCATTGAAATGAATTTTTTACCAGATGTTTATGTACATTGCAGCGAATGCTTTGGAAAAAGATACAACCGTGAAACTTTGGAAGTACGCTATAAAGGTAAGTCAATATCGGACGTATTAAATATGACCATAAACCAAGCAGCTGATTTCTTTGAAAACATTCCTAAAATAACACTAAAACTTAAAGCCTTACAATCGGTAGGACTAGGTTACATTACACTTGGACAGCCTTCAACTACCCTAAGTGGAGGAGAATCTCAACGCGTAAAACTAGCATCAGAACTTTCAAAAAAAGATACAGGCAAAACACTATATATTTTAGATGAACCCACTACAGGTTTACATTTTGAAGATATTCGAGTATTAATGAAAGTATTGAACAAACTTGTTGATAAAGGAAACTCGATTATTGTGATTGAACACAATTTAGATGTAGTAAAAATGGCCGATCATATTATTGACATTGGTCCCGAAGGAGGAATTAATGGTGGTAATATATTGTTTGAAGGAACACCTGAGGACCTAATTAAGCAAGATATTGGCTACACAGCTCAATTTCTTAAGGAAGAATTAGTTAAATAATGATTATTTATCGTTATTATTGTTTAAACTGAAGTTAGTGCAAATAAAACCCAGTAATGCAATGATTGAGATAATTTGCCAAAATAATAATTCAAAAAAAAGATATCCGCAAGGCACTACCTTGGCTGATATTGCGATTGATCAAAGTATTTTCCTTAATCAAGCTATTTTAGGAGCTTTTGTAAACAATAAACTTAAAGAATTAAGTTATCATATTTATAAACCTAAAACCATTGAGTTTATTGACATCAATCATCCAGATGGAATGCGAATGTACATGCGTTCACTTTCTTTTGTGCTACAAAAAGCAGTTAATGAATTATATCCAAATACACGGTTAACCATAGAACACTCTATAAGCAATGGGTATTATTGCGAAATTGAAGACCTAGTCTCTCCTTTATCTAATGAGAAAGTATTTAAGATTGGCGACATAATGCGTCACATTGTTGACACTGACATTCCCTTTGTAAGAAATGAGATATTGTCGACTGAAGCCATTGAGTTATTTGAAAAAAACAGCTTTAATGAGAAAGCTTTACTCTTTAAATCCCGACCTCAATTGTACAGCTCGGTATATTATCTTGAAGATACCATCGATTATTTTTATGGCTACCTGGTTCCTTCCACTGGATACTTAAAAGTTTTCGATTTGGTTAAATATTACGAAGGAATGTTATTGATTCCTCCTAAAAAAATCGATCCAACAGAAAATGAGGACATTCTAATTCAGGATAAATTATTTGATATTCTAAGAGAGTATAAAAACTGGGGTGAGATACTAAATGTTGGTTACATTGGAAATATAAACGAATGCGTAAAAAATAAAAACGTTAGCGAATTAATTAAAATATCAGAAGCTTTACAAGAGAAAAAACTGGCTTATATTGCGGATTCCATTAGTAGCCAGAAACAAATTCCTAAGCTTATTTTAATTTCAGGCCCATCATCTTCTGGCAAAACAACTTTTGCTCAGCGTTTAGCAATACAGTTAAAAGTTTCAGGCTTATCGCCCGTAACTTTATCTCTGGATAATTATTTTGTTGACCGGGAAACAACCCCAAAAGATGAAAATGGGGAATATGATTTTGAAGCACTTGAAGCACTTGATATAAAACTTTTAAATGAAAACTTGAGTGACTTACTTAAAGGGAAAAAAATCAACCTTCCTAAATTTTCATTTCAATCTGGAAAAAGAGAATATAATGGTTCTAGCTTAAAAATAAATGATAAAAGCATAATAATAGCTGAAGGTATTCATGCTTTAAACCCCCAACTAACATATAGTATTTCTGATAAAGCAAAATACAAAATTTACGTTTCGGCCTTAACAACTGTTTCACTTGACAACCATAACCGGATTCCAACTACCGACACACGATTGATTCGAAGAATTATTCGTGATTACAAATACCGTGGATATAGTGCTATGGATACTATTAACCGTTGGCCAAGTGTTCGAAAAGGTGAAGAAAAACACATTTTCCCTTACCAGGAAAATGCCGACGTAATGTTTAATACTGCAGTACACTATGAAACTGGTGTTTTAAAACGCTATGCTGAACCAATTTTACAAGAAGTTCACGCCAATAATTTAGCCTATCGTGAAGCTACCCGTTTATTGAAATTTTTTAGCTACATATTGCCTATAGCTGATGAGGAGATACCTCCTACCTCAATATTACGTGAATTTTTAGGAGGAAGTAGTTTTAATTATTAGCATTAATTTAATAAGCTGTTAAAAAGCCTTGAGTTTATTGGGAGTTGTTAACATTTTATCAACAATCACCATTAACAAATTGTGCATAATTTGATTATTTCAGCTTTTTAAGTATTTTAGCGTATTAACTGTAATCTTAATTTTAAGTGTTTGATATAACTTATGTTTAAATCAATATTTACGCCCGCAATAATTAGCCTATTGTCATTATTCACTTTTTTTCAGAGTGAAGTTGTACTAAACATTAATTTACCCGAAACGGCAAATGCCGGCGATGAATTTTTGGTTGAAGTTACAATTAGCAAAGGTGACATTGAAGGATTTGCCCGTTTTCAGCAAGATTTACCTGTTGGCTTTACCGCTATCCCTAAGCAAGTTGCAAATGGGAAATTTGAATTTGAGAATCAAAAACTTAAAATTCAATGGATGCGCATACCATTCGATAAAGAGATTACAATTTCTTATGCCATTCAAGTTGCCCCAACCCTTTCGGGCGAATTTAGTTTAGATGGAAAATTTTCATACATTTTAAATAACGGAGTTCAAGTTGCTAGCTTGCCATCGAAATCGATGACAATTATTGGTGATGAAACAGCTGCAGGAACAGCTGCAGATGCATCAACAACATATCAATATCAAAACGTAAGTTTAAAAAACATTGATTGTATTCGTCAAAAGCCTTATTTAAACGATAACAATGAGGTAATAGTAAACCTGCTTGTTCACAAAGGCAATTTGAAAGAATTTGGTAAAATACAAGAGCAAATCCCAAGAGGGTATGTGGCTAAAAGTATAAAAAGTAAAAATTCAATATTTACCTTTAAAAACAGCATTATAAAATTTTTATGGATGAATATGCCTCCCGAAGAACAATTTATAGTTTCTTATAAATTAGTTCCTGAAGGCGATATACCTGATCAGGCATTTATTATTTCGGGTACTTTCTCGTACGCAGAAAACGAACGTACACAAAGTATAAATATTGCTGAAAGAAATGTTGATATGTCTGAATTCCAAGTAGATGATTTAGTAGCTCAAAATACAGAGCCTGAACCTACGCCAGAACCAGAATCAACACCGGTAATTTCTACACCTGTTGTTACAACGCCAGATCCTGAGCCTATTTATGAACCAACTCCTGATCCTGAACCGGTTTACGAACTAACTCCTGATCCTATAGCATACAATACTAAACCAAGCAATAATACAGATAATATGGCTTCACTTGCAAACATTTCACGCCCTGATTATGGTGTTGCCTATCGTGTTCAAATTGCTGCTGGCCATAAACTTGTTGGTAAAAATTATTTTAAACGCCTGAACATTACCGACGATGTGCAAACCGAAATTCACGATGGTTGGCACAAATACACCGTTGGTAATTTTGGTATATACCACGATGCCAGAGATTACAGGGCTTACATATGGAACAACACCCCAATTCATGATGCTTTTGTTGCAGCATACAACAATGGAATGAGAGTAACTGTACAAGAAGCATTAATGATCGGTAATCAAAAATGGTACAAATAATCACAGTTTTTTCTTAAATTCGCACCTAATTATGATGAGAATTGCGAGTTTAACTATACTAATAGTATTCTTCACAGCATTTCAAGGTAAATGTCAAAAGCTTGACGAAAATTACGAAACCTTATTGCTTGAAGAAGAAGTAACTACTACTGGTGTTGCTTTTAAACCAATTATTAGTGGTGGAATTGGAGCATTCTCATTTTTTGGTGATGTAAGCGATTATATTCGATCACCATTCAATGGGCTTACAAGTACAAGACTTGCCATAAGCCGTAATTTAAATCCTTATCTTGACATTGAGTTCCATGGTACTTATGGCAATGTAGCTGGCAATTCTTATGAGGGGAATGTAAATACTACACAAAATTTCAAAACCAGCTTATTCCTTGGGGGTGTATCCTTGTATTATAACTTCAACCACCTTTTAAAGCGCAAACGTCCAATACATCCGTATTTTTCATTGGGAGCTGAAATATTAAATTTCGATCCAAAGGGAGATTACCGAGACGATAGTGGAAATGAATATTTTTACTGGGAGGATGGAACCATTCGAGATATTCCACAGGCCCTAGGAAGACAAGGGAACTTATTAACCCGTGATTACAATTATGAGCAGCCACTTCGTGAATTAGATTTATATGGTTATGGCAAATATTCACTAACCAGTGTTGCTATTCCTATTGAAGCCGGATTAAATATAGCAGTATCAGATAGAGTAACTGCACGCGCTGGCGCTGTATTGCATGTGCCGTTTACCGATTACATTGACAATTATAAACAAGGCTCAAGCAATCATTATGATCTGGTATTAAACACTTACGTTTCGCTGAGTATTGACCTTTTCTCAGCTGCTGATGATATTGCAGCCGTTGAAACATTTAAGAATCTTAAATTTACAATTACCGATAATCAGGATGAAGATGGCGACCGCGTTAATGACTTTAACGATGAATGCCCAGGGACTCCAGCAGGCGTTAAAGTTACCTTCCGTGGATGTCCGGAAGATGTGGACAAAGATGGTGTACCTGATTACTTGGATAAGCAAAACACGCCTGCTACAGGAAAAGTAATTGTTGGTGCTAACGGAATTCGTTTAATGGATGTGCAGCTAATTGTTTTACTTTATGATCCTGAGGCTGTAAAACGCAGCGAAGTTAAATTGTATCAATCATCAAAAAGCTCAGGAAATATTGATTCTGGAGCAAAAGGAATACCTGAAAAATTCAAATCCGTCGATGAGAATGGCGACAGATATATTTCGATCGATGAGTTGAATCAAGCTATTGACTCCATTTTTGAAATGAATTCAACCCTTACTCCTGATGATATTTACGAACTACAAGAGTTCTTCTTTAATCAATAAGTTATCAAAAGGACTTGAATTACATTTTCTTCATTCTGGCTAAATCACGTTTACTATCTCTATCTTTTATATCGTTACGTTTATCAAATTCACGTTTACCACGTGCTAAGGCAATATCAATTTTAGCTAATCCTTTGCTATTAATGAACAACACCAGAGGAATAATAGAAAAGCCTTTCTCTTTGGTTTTCTTTTCAAGTTTGGCCAGTTCTTTTCTGTTTAAAAGCAACTTTCGTTCTCGGCGAGTTTCATGGTTCATGTAACCCCTATTTTCATATTCCGAAATATTCATGTTTCGGATATACAATTCACCTTCATAAAAAGCACAGTAGGCCTCAGTTAAACTAGCCTTTCCGCCTTTAATCGATTTTATTTCAGTACCTAACAATTGAATACCTGCCATATATTTATCGATAATTTCGAACGAAAAATATGCTTTCTTATTTTTTATTTTTACCTGTTGCTCTGCCATTTTCTAGTTTACTCTGAATTAAAACCATTTAATACTAACCAAACAATTTTAATAAGATGCTTAAAGCTGCAAAAATAACTTAATTTTGCATATTAATGAACTTCGCATATGAATAAGATTGATTTAATAACTATTCTTGGACCAACTGCTACAGGAAAAACTTCGTTTGCTACGCAATTAGCCAAATTAATTAGTGCAGAAATTATTAGTGCCGATTCGCGACAGGTATACCGAGGAATGGATTTAGGAACCGGAAAAGATTTAGAAGACTTTGTGGTTGAAGGAGTAGCAATTCCTTATCATTTAATTGATATTATTAATGCCGGTGAAAAATATAATGTATACGAATATCAAAACGACTTTTTAAAAATATATGAAGATATTCAAAAAAGAGAAACATTCCCTATTCTTTGCGGAGGTACAGGCTTATATATCGAAGCCGTTTTAAAAGGCTACAAATTAATAAATGTTCCGATTAACAAGGAACTCAGGCAAGAACTTGAGAAAAAAACATTGGAAGAGCTTGCTGAGGAACTGGCAACAATGAAAGATCTTCACAACACTAGTGAAATAGACACAAAAAAAAGAGCCATAAGAAATATTGAAATAGAGACTTATTATAAATCAAATCCGGAGATTGATTTCAATTACCCTAAAATAGAGCCTCTTATTTTTGGAATAAATTTTGAACGCCAAATAGTAAAAGACAGAATTACCGAACGCTTAAAACAACGCCTACGTAATGGCATGATTGATGAAGCACAGCGCTTATTAGACAGTGGAGTAAGTTTGGAAACTTTAATGTATTATGGCTTGGAATACAAATTCATGGCTATGTATTTAAAAAAAGAATTAAGCTACAATCAAATGGTAAAAAAACTAAACGTAGCTATTCATCAATTCTCGAAACGCCAAATGACATGGTTTCGCAAAATGGAACGCTCTGGATTTAACATCCATTGGATTGATGGAAATTTAAGCATGGAAGATAAGTTGGGCGAAGCCATGAAGGTTATTGGCAAGCACATTTAGTGCCTGCCAACAATCTACACATATTGGATAATTTATTTTAAATATTTATCAAACCATTCGAAAAATTCGCGTTGCCAAAGTATTGCGTTTTGTGGCTGAACAACAAAATGTGTCTCCTCAGGAAAATACAATAGTCTACTTGGAATGCCCCGCAATTGAGCCGCATTAAATGCCTCAATAGATTGTGTATATGGAACCCTAAAGTCTTTTTCACCATGAATAATCATAATGGGCGTATCCCATTTATCTACAAATTTATGCGGTGAATTTTTATATGAACGTTGGGCTACTTTATTGCTTGTATCCCAATATGGGCCACCTAAGTCATGGTTAGGAAAAAATGTTTCTTCCGTGGATGCATACATACTCTCCCAATTGTAAATACCGCAGTGCGAAATAAAAGCTTTGAATCTTTTCTCGTGATGACCAGCTAGATAAAATACTGAATAACCACCATAACTTGCTCCCACAGCACCTAAATTATTTTCATCAACAAAAGGTTCTTTGGCTAATTCATCAATAGCCGATAAGTAATCTTTTATATTTTGTCCAGAATAATCACCTGATATTTGTGCATTCCACTCTTGACCAAAGCTCGGCACACCTCTGCGATTTGGTGCTACAATAATATAATCATTAGCCCCCATCATTGCAAAATTCCAACGATATGAAAAGAACTGTCCAACTGTAGATTGAGGTCCTCCCTGACAATATAGAAGTGTAGGATACTTTTTATTTTTGTCAAAGTTAGGTGGATAAATTACCCAAACCAACAT
>Ga0316187_10005342_pt1 | contig 11085 bp, 10 predicted proteins | sample CroRivburrow1_MG_FD_204927 | JGI IMG/M metagenome (GOLD analysis project Ga0316187, IMG submission 204927) | Coastal sediment microbial communities from Maine, United States - Cross River worm burrow 1 | ecosystem: Environmental > Aquatic > Marine > Coastal > Sediment | place: USA: Maine...
TGACGCTGTATAGAGCCCAAGGGCAATGACGGCCACGTAGATATTGAGCCCCGAAATCTGGTTGATCTGACGTCCGAAAGTTTCACCAAATAGCATCGGCCCGGCGTAGTACCAGAAAAACAGCTGAACCAGGAAGGGAATATTGCGAAAAATTTCGGTATATGCGCTGGCAAAAAAGCGCAGCCAGCGCCAGGGGGTTACACGCAAGGTGCCGATACAAATGCCCCAAAAAAACGCAATGATCCAGGATAGAAATCCTATTTTGATTGTCAACCAGAGGCCTTGCAGCAACCACATCCCGTATGGCTGCCGCCACAATACCCCCCAGTCGAAATCGTATGCAAAACCCATCTTGTGTCCCTCTGTTTAATTAGCCACAGACCCACACGGATTTACCCTATTAAATAAGATTTGAGTTTAATATTTATTTCGCAAATCTTAGCTTGAGGTGCGGGAGGATAGCATTAAATTAAACCGGTATGATGCTCAATTTGACATGATCTGCAAATGAAAACCATTAACCTCAAGCTATTTAACTGGGCAAGCACAGACAACTTTTTTAGGGTCTAATTCCCACAGCTTGTTGTAGCGAAGCGGAAATCCCGCCCAGCGGGGCTGCAATATAATAGACCTTATTCCTATCGCCCGATACCCCGTCAGCTCTGCTGCTAGGAGCCTTCATTGTCGCAAAGATGCTTCAAATAGAAGGGGGCACATACCTGAATTGCTCTATCATTTTTATTAAATGGATCCGCCGGAGGCGGACCTTAAATCCAAATTCTAAAATCCAAAATCCGAAATTTATTAGGCAGTTCGATTTACTTCTTCCACCATTCATCCGAGATGGGATATACCATCATTTCAAGATAAGCTTTATAGGCTTCAGACATGGGGATGGGAACGAGACCCTTGGGCCCCATCCATTTTTCGTATAACTCTTGGAATTTACCATTGTGAATGGACCAGATGATGGTGTTGTTGACAAAATCCCTGAAGTCGGAGTTGCCCTCTCTCATGATATAGGCATAGGGCTCGTAGGCGATGGCAAAGGCCACAGTCATCCATTTATCCGGATTCTGGTCCTTCATGCGCAATCCCTCCAGCAGACTGCGATCGGTGGAGTAAGCTTCGATTTTACCGCTTTTTAGAGCCAGCATGCCCTGAGGGTGTGTTTCGGTGACGACGATATCCTTGGGGCTGAACTTCCCGTCACTGGCCAGTTTTTCAACTGCTCTGAGGTTGGTGGTCCCCCTGGCGCCGCCGACCCGCTTGCCGCTAAGGTCCTCAAGGGTGTTGATGCCGCTGTCTTTGGCCACCAGAAAGGTTGTTTCGGAAAAGAAAAAGATCATGCTGAAATCGGCCTGCTCCTCGCGTTTCTGAGTATAGGTTGTCGAACCCATTTCAACATCAATCGTCCCGTTGACCACCATCGGAATGCGAGTTTTGGGTGTCACGGTAAAGGGCTCGATTTCTATTGTTTTACCAAATCGCATACCCAGATATTTGGCCAGCTCATTGGCCATATCCACCGAGAACCCAACGTGTTTGCCGACTTTGGGGTCGACAAAGGCAAAGGGTATCGATCCTTCCCTGAATCCCAGTTTGATTTTACCGGTTTTCTCGATCTGGTCCATGGTCTTGTCCGCCAATACCGGAACGGCCAGAAGGGTCGCGGCCATGACAACGGCAAATCCGATGCTCAATAATTTTTTCATCACATCCTCCTTTAACTGGTTACTGGTTACTGGTTGTTGATTGCTGGATAAAGAAGTCGCTTGCACACCCCAGGTGCTTGCGCCGCGCGTCGCAGTTCTTATATTTGGTGTAAATGCGGGATAACATATTTGGTATTCGCAAATTTTCAAAAAAAAGACCGGCTGTCAATAATTTCTTTCGCCTAATAAGTTAAAGGCAAATGTTACGCGACCCGGACGAGTCGGAATTGAAAATTGATGGAGTCGCAAAAGGTCAGAATCTCAATTTTTGTTCATTGTAACACATTGAAATTACGAGCCCTGAAATTTTGTTTTTGCGCTTTTTGCGCCTTTTTGCGGCCATATCAAAGTTGATCCAGTGACGGAAAATTTCAGCAACAAGCAAACACAAAATATTGATGCTGCCGAGATTGCCAAATTCGAGGCCATGGCGCCGATCTGGTGGGATAAAAAAGGCGCCTTTAAAGCCCTGCACGACATTAATGTATTGCGGGTGGACTATATCGATAAGTATGCGCCACTGGCCGGCAAACGGGTGTTGGATGTCGGTTGTGGCGGCGGGATCCTCTCCGAAGCCATGGCGGCGTTAGGGGCTGAGGTGACGGGAATCGATATGGGGGAAGCTCCCCTGGCGGTTGCAAAATTGCACCTGGCTGAATCCGGTCTCTCGGTGGATTATCAACATGCAACGGCTGAAGAATTTTCGGAAATCCATCCGCACGACTTTGATGTGGTCACCTGCCTGGAATTGCTGGAACATGTTCCCGAACCGTCTTCAGTGGTTTCGGCCTGCAGAAAACTGGTCAAGCCCGGCGGCCATGTGTTTTTCGCCACCCTTAACCGTAACCCGAAATCTTATCTGTTTGCCATCATCGCAGCCGAATACATTCTGGGTTTGGTGCGCAAAGGCACGCATAGGTACAGCAAGTTTATCAAGCCATCTGAGCTTGAGCATTGGGCAGCAACCGCCGGCTTGACGTTTCAAGACCTGACCGGACTTCATTACAATCCCTTTCTACGAAAATATTCCCTTGGCGGTAATACCCATGTCAATTACCTGATACATTTTTGCAAGATACCTTAAGAACTTAATGTTTCAGCCCGCCCTGGCCTCTGGCTCGTAGCCTACGCCTCGGAGAGTGCGATATGACAGATTCTTACTGTTCACAGCAATAGATCCCAATAATGTCTTATCTTGCAAGATAATAAATAGTTAGGTCTGGGCCAGAGCTGTCGGGTGTCAGCTCTCTCGCTGGTCGAAGATAAGTTGGCACTTATCCTATCAAAACCGAAGGCTGGCCGACGAAAACGGATTGAATTGCCGGTATCGAAAGCCACTGGCGGTATTTTTCCGGGATTGACCTTAACCGCTACGGTGACCTGGAGGAGGTCATGAACGCACCGTGATCCTTACCGATGCCAACATCCATAATTTCCCGGCGAAACTCGGTATATGCCTCAAGAATTTGTGGGTTGTTAGATAGGAAGCGTTGAAAAAGAACATCCCGAATTTTCCACCTCGCCGCCGCATACAGGGAAGATCATAAATGTTCGAAGAAGAACTATATTTTATCTAACAGAGACTACCTAACATTGCAGATTCGTAAGCACAATCAATAACTTCTGAACGCTACACTGGGTGATGGACTAATAGCCGATTTACACAATTTCTCGGTTTTGTGTAATGCGTAAGCCAATCTTCAACCCTGTTTTAGATAATTCTCATAGTCTTCAAGAACTCATTTGATTTTTATTACAGAGCTTACTTTTTGTAAGGTTCAATTCGTTTTGCCTGCATTGTATATCCAATGTTGACCCCTGCGGAGCCGTCAGCTAAATAGAGATCCTTTACCATGGCCTTTGCGGTAATTACGCCGGTCACCCAGACCGGTTCGTACAGACTCTTGCTGCTGTAACCTTTCTTTTGGAGGGTTCTCACGTGAACGATCTGATTGGGAGGCGGTGGCGGCACATGAATACAGGCGCCTATATACGGCACAAGAAGAAATTCGGTTACCTTGGTATCGGATAGTTCCAATGGTAAAAAATAGCCTGGGATGCGAACCTGTTGACCGTTTAGTGCTTCAACGACAGAGGTTCGGATTTCCTTATATTTGGCCATCATCTTCTCAATGTCAATACCCGCTTTTTTTAGACCCGGCATTGCTTCATCGACTTCTTTGTATAATTCTTCAGTTTCCGGCCCACGCTTCGGCAAGGTTTCGAGGGTATTGATAATCCAAATTACCAGGTCCTGTTGGTCCTCGATTAAGCCCTCTAAAAGATCTACAGATTTTCTTTATGAAATTCATTGAGAGAATACAAAAGTACGGCATTAAGTGAAAATATCGCACCTTTCCCAGTTACGTCTCGAATTAATTGATAGCAGGGAATTTCGACGCCATTGACAAATAGTAATTCACGGCGAACAACGAGTTTGGGTCAAGAATCGGCTCACCTTTTTTAATTCTCGACAACTGGGGGACCAGCGCTCGGGTTTTCCAATTTTCCAAATCTTTTGCTACCAAACCCGCCATTATCGGATAGTTGTCGAGCTAGTTTGCATTGCAAATAGGTGATGATATGCTTAACAAAATTTCAACTCAAAGTACGTGAAAGATAAGCATGGTATTTAAGAAAGCGTCGGGCAACTAGCTTGGCGTTTACTTCTTATAAGCCTCAATATGGGTGGCTTGCATCGAATATCCGGTGTCCACTCCGGCAGAGCCGTCAACCAAATAAAGATCCTTCACCATTGATTTCGCTGAAATGACCCCCGTTACCCATACTGGTTCGTAAAGGTTTTTACTTTTGTAACTTTTATTTTGGCCTATTTTTACGTAAATGATCTGATTCGGGGGTGGAGGCGGAACATGAATACAGGCCCCGACGTAAGGTACCAGAAGAAATTCGGTTACTTTGGTGGCGGAGACTTCCAGCGGGAGAAGATAGCCCGGAATGCGAACCCGCTGACCATTGAGCTCTTCAACAATAGAAGTTTGGGTTATCTTTCGTTTGGCCATCAGCTCATTAATGTCGATTCCCGCTTCTTTCAGCTGCGGTATGGTCTCACCGATTTCTCGGTAAAATTCTTCTGTATCCTTCCCATGCGGTGGCAGCGAATCTATGAAATTAGACACCCAGACTACAAGATCCAGTTGCTCTTGGGTTAAGTCCGCGAATGGACCATCGGTTGACAGATGCGCCGGAACCAGATCTTCCCACGACAGTTTACGAACCTGTTCAGCAAAAGCAGGAAGATACAATAGGCTGCTTATGATGATTAATGTTGGTATGCACCTTTTCATAATACGTTCCTTATTTCATATTCGTATCGTCATGCCATCTGAAAGTGAGTAACGATAAATTTGATACCCCGGTATCGTGCCAATTATGCAACCGGCCAGACATACGACCCCTATCAGTATCAATTCGTACGTTGATAATCCGCCAATGGCAATTAATAATCCGAATCTGGTTACGATCAACGGTTGGCTTACAAACAAAAGTCCGTATAACAAACCAACACCGGCAATGACACCCAGGAAGGTTAACATGGCGGATTCGCCTACAATCAGCGAAAATACATGTACTGGGCGCGCACCCACCGATCTTAAGATAGCCATTTCCCGACGACGCTCGTTGAGACTGGTCATCAGCGCAATGAGCATCCCAGACAGACCGACGACGACAACAAAGACGGATACGGCAAGTAGCGCCTTTTCGGCAACACCGATAAGGTCCCACAATTCCTGGAGTGCCACGCCCGGCAAAATGGCCAGGAGCGGCTCCTTCGGATATTCATTCACGAGACGTTGGACACTAAAGGCGGCAATACGTGATTTAAGACCCAGGAAAAAAGCGGTTATGGCCCTGGGGGTTAGGTTCATATTAAGCACCCTGTCCTGGGAAATCGACATTCCGGGAAGGGGCGCTCCATCTTTCCAATCGATATGAATCGCTTCAATGCCTTCCAGGATAACATGAATTGTACGGTCTACCGGGGTTCCGGTTTTTTTTAAAACACCGACCACTTTAAAAGGTTTGTCGTCGTGTTTGACAAAGCTGACATCGCCCGCCCCATGGGCAATAATGATTGGATCATCGATGTGGTAATCCAAAGACTGTGCAACTTCAGCACCCAGAACTGCATCAAAAACACCTTTAAATATTCTCCCATCAGCTATTTCCAGTCGGCGTCCGCCGGCAAAGCGAAAAAATTCAAAGTAGTCCGTATTCGTTCCCATGACCCGATAGCCTTTATGTGAATCTCCGAGCGAAATGGGAATGGTCCAATCGATATTTGGATTGCGGCGAATCTCCTGATAACTTTCCCAAGAAATGTTGTTGGTGGCGTTACCAATACGAAATACAGAGTACAGCAGAAGCTGCAACGGACCACTGCGGGCGCCGACAATCAGATCTGTTCCCGATATGGTATTGGTAAAGCTTGTCCTCGTCTCTTTTCTGATTCGCTCAACGCCCAAGAGCAAGGTCACACTCAGCGAAATGGAAACAATGGTCAAAATTGTCGTGAATTTACGGTTGCGAAAGCTTTTAAGAGCGAGGGCAAACATAACGGTGTTCCAATCTTCATAACGCTGTTGACGAGGTAACGTTCCAAAAAGAGACTCAGCCAAAGTCTAATGTCTTGGAATAATGGAACAATTATTCCATCGTTTATCTGACGTCAGACACCAACTTCCCGAGTTGGAATTTTTGATCCTTCAAACACTTACTGTTTCGATCCCTCAGCCGCATTGATCTCGTCAAGCCGAATCGTTCGGTCGAACAGTTTTTCAAGACTTGTATCGTGACTGACAAAAATCAGTGTGGTCTCTTCCCGATCGCACTCTTTAAATAAAAGTTGAATAAAAGCTTCACGATGACCCGTATCGAGCGATGAGGTGGGCTCATCGGCAATGATGACCTCAGGCGCTCCAATGAGCGCGCGAGCAGCGGCGACACGCTGCTGCTGTCCCACACTCAAAGCGGTTGCCGGTTTGGTTATGTCCGCTGTTCCATCCATACCTAGCTTCTTCAGCAAACGGATGGCATCCTCCTCAAAACTGCAAGACCGGTTTGCAGCCCGGTCACGCCTGCGTAGAGAGAAACGGCATGGCAAAGTAACGTTTTCAATTACGGATAGATAAGGAATTAGGTTGAACATTTGATAGATATAGCCAATGTGATCCGCACGAAAGCGGTCCCTGTCAGCGCCCTTTAATTCGCTTACACATCTGCCGTCAACCCTTACCGTGCCTTTCTGTGGCGTCATTACGCCGGCGATCAAACTAAGCAGCGTGCTTTTACCGCTGCCACTGGGTCCCTCAATAAATATCCGCTCTCCACGATTGATCTGTAAACGCTCAATATCTAAGGTCGGGGCATGACCGTCCCATGAGAAGCAAAGTTCTGATATCTCGATTGCGAGCTCGGTGGTTTGTTTTTTGGACATATGGATTAGAAAACGATTTTGCTTTTTTGGGCAGTCAACTCAAGCGCTGTCTGCTTGGTGTCAGTCAATAGCTGAACCTCAATGTGTTCGATTCCCGGGAAGATACGAAACAGACTGACTTCGATTTGCGTTAGTTTTTGCGGCGTTTTGCAGACGAAATGATATTCGGCCTTAAACTCGCTGTGTCGTTCGTGGTCATCCGCGTCGTGATGCTCTCCGTGCCGGTGATTTTCCGCCTCAGCTTCCTTGCCGGCTTCAGCATGGTCATGTGCGTGGGGTTGACCAGGTTCGTGATCAGAATCGCTTTCAATATCGGTTTGTGCGTTGGCTTTGACAAGTCTGACACCGGTACTGGCGGGCAAAGCAAAAAGTTTTTCCACAGCTTCAAGAGTCTCTATGGCCGTCTTGACAGCGGCCTTTTGTTCTTCAGTACGCGGATGGTGCTCAAAGCCCACAATATTTGCTGCCGGGCTGCTTAGTTCTATATATAGGCTATTTGATTCAAGGGCCACATTCATGTGGGCAACGCCGTGCACATGGGCTTCGTGATGGCGTTGGTCGCCGGCCTGAACTTGAGGCAATCTAAATCCAAGTACGATAACAACCGTAATAATCCCTAACACGATTCTCAAACATTTTATCATGGTTTACCTCACTTCCTAATTTCAGAACTACTGACGTGTCGTAAAATCTGATGCAACACCAATGTCTGTGGTCGCGCCAACAAGGCTGGATTTCGGGCGAATCGTTCTGAAATTATATTTCTTATTTCTTTGGTTCTACAACCAAAACCAAGGTTTTCGTTGATACTGAGATTTGAGATATGGGTCTGGCAGACAGAACAAATTGAATAAAATGACATGCTTTTATCAGGAAGTGAAAACAGGTGGAGCTCGTGGCTCGGTCTGGGATAGGCCTGTTTTTGCCAAGAAGACATTTTTGATCGATATAATTTTTCCGATCGGTTGAATTTCTGTGATGATGGGCTCCATGCCGGAATCATACAGCTGGCGGGTTGCCAGAAAATCACAGATGGGACAATTTAGCTCACGATCTTCATCTGCCAATGTAGAAATATGTTCGTCACAATGTTCTGGGATTATATCGTGATTTTCCGAATGGCTGTGGAGAACAGGATGGAGCGATGGCATCCCTACTGCAATAAACAAGGCAGAAAATAAAGGAAGCAAGCTGAAAGAAATCCTATTTGTTACTTTTTTAAGCATCGTCTGATGGGGTATCTTAAAGCTATTGGAATGCTGTAATTGTCAGAATCAAATCCTGCTGTTTATAACCAGATAAGATTGTCATTGTATTCCAATTTATCAAGTATGCCAAAAGGAATTTTCTTAATCTAATATTTGAATCAGAACATCACAATTACTCACATCAAAAAGCACGTTGACAACCGTTTAGAACTGCCTGCTATTTTTCACTACCTTACAGAATCGTTCAAAATCTGTAATTCTCAATTATTTCAGTTATCTAATGGCTATCACAACCCATGATTAAGATTCTCACCGCTTTGAGCATCTAAGATTAGGTCATTGTTCCCACTTGAATTGGAATTCGATCTCTTCAGTGTTGCCTTTGAGCTCATGTTCAATATTGAATATTGTTTTGGCCGGTATTTTTATTCTTTCGCCTGCTATTCGGATCTTGAATTGTTATAACTTCCAAAAGAAGTTGAAATCCCTGAATCAATAAAGATCATGATTTTTTTGCAAAGCAATTAAATAGGATTCATAGCTTTAGCTGGTCGAAAGTCAAGCTCGGACTGTTCGCCTAACAAGATACGTGAAATCCCGCAGAAACCTCTTTTTCTTGCTGCAGCAGACTGTTATAAGTCGTGATAGCTTGAGACGTTTTCTCCTCGATCAATTCAATATCGTTCTTTTTAAGAAATCTGCGCAATGATCTGGAAGATCTCATCATACCGGGCTGGCCCTTACCAATCACCAAAATGTTCGGTTTAGATTCCAGTATATCTTGGACGTCTTCGATGCCCACTGAATGCCCTTTCTTCCTCCACCAGTCCGAAACCACGAGCCCTTGAACAATTTTTATATCATTGGTGTAGGTCACTCCATCTACAACAATTTTGCCAAAAGAATATTTTTCAATCATGACGCAATTTGCTTTATTAAGTATCCTTTTTCGAGATGTCTTTGCTTTTTTGGTGTGCTTTTTTATTTAACGTAGCCTTTTCTTAGTTCAGTTTTTCCCTCAGCTTCCTCGAGCATTGAAATGTAACGACATTCCGGGGTGTCAGGATCATATCCTCTCCGGTAGCCGGATTCCTACCTTTTCGCTCGCGTTTCTTTTTCACACAGAATTTACCGAAACCGGAGATCAATACGTCATGGCCAGATTCCAGGGAACGCTTGATAAGTTCAAGCATTATTTCGACTGTTTCGAATGCCTTTTTTTGGGTGCACCCGTTGGTTTCAACAACGGCTTCAACGATATGGGCTTTGGTGAGGGTGCCGGTTTTCGGCATTTGGGGACCTCCTTTCACGTGGGAGACTTCAAACTATCGGTAAGGGATTGATTTGTCAATAAAAAATAGGAACACTCTGTAATGATCGCACGGTACCATTATGCTGAAGAATTGGAATACATGACTATCCGCGGATTGTCGTCGTGATTTAGGGATGGCCGACAGGGCGGGGCAAAAAACAGTGTCAAATACGTATATGCTATTCCTTTCTCAGCAATGAAAACTGATTTAGATTGGCCAAACTAAACCACAATAACGATAGAATTAAAATATTCAGATTTGCTGGACAAATATAAAACACCCTGGCATTGTGGGTTTCCCCTGACCAATCCACAATCTGTCGAAATTTCACATATCGTGCCTGAATCGAATCTTCTTTATCAAACTAAAATTATTATGTATTTGTACTGGTAATCACAAAAATCCTGTTTCGCTGATACGTACAGATAGCCAACCTGATTTGGAGATATGTTTTGGATAAGTGGGGGCCTCAAGTAGCAAATAGGGGACATCCGAATAGCGATTAACAAAAAAGAGTAAATCAAACCATTGAACGCCTTCAGATTTCGGGAATCATCCCACAAAATTCAACATTAATTAATTTCCAGAATTGCCCTTTTCCCGCCGGTACCAGCAGGCCAGTCGTTCAGGCGAGACACCCAGGTAGTATGCGGCGATAATAATCTGGTTCAAACACCAGGTTTTAAGAATCCCGAAATTCAGATATCGACGGGGCGAGGTTCTCACACAATCAGGTAAAATGCTAATTTTGCCCTTTCGCCTCAGGCGCCGGATGAACTCGAAATCCTCCATAATCGGAATATCCGGAAATCCGCCGATTTCGTTAAACAAATCCCGGCAAACAAACAATGCCTGGTCGCCGTAAGGCATCTGGAAAAAGCGTGAGCGCCAGTTGGCGACGCGTTCAATGAATCGCAGGCCCCTGACGTCCGAACCAACCCCCAGCGAGAAGGCCCCGGCGCAAAATCCGTTTTCACTCACAGTGGCCATGACTTTTGCATCGAAGTTATCCGGCAGGTGGGTATCGGCATGCAAAAACAAAAGCACATCACCGACGGACGCGGCGGCACCGGCATTCATTTGCACAGCCTTGGACGCATCCGTTAGCAATACCCTGGCGCCAAGTAACCTGGCCAGTTCAACGGTGTTGTCCCGGCTGCCGCCGTCCACGACCACGATTTCCACTTCTTTGCTTTTTTGCAGTTGGGTTATGGTCCCTTTTATACTCCCGGCTTCGTTTAATGTCGGTATAATGATCGACAAACGCTTTGTCCCGAGGGATTCCGATGTCGGCTTTAACGCTTGCTGCCAGACAGTCAGATCCTCCGGCCGATCCACGTCCTCCAGGGTATCAAGTAGGAAATAACTGAGGCTTAATTCTTTTGCGGCAG
>Ga0316187_10005343_pt1 | contig 11084 bp, 9 predicted proteins | sample CroRivburrow1_MG_FD_204927 | JGI IMG/M metagenome (GOLD analysis project Ga0316187, IMG submission 204927) | Coastal sediment microbial communities from Maine, United States - Cross River worm burrow 1 | ecosystem: Environmental > Aquatic > Marine > Coastal > Sediment | place: USA: Maine...
TTTCTGCTGGTTTCAAGCATCCAGGCTCAGGATACAATTTTCGTTCAGGAGGAAACACCACAAAGGGCGCTAAGTCTTTCTTCCTCGAATTCCTCGCTGTCGGGGACCTGTGGACAAAGCCTCTCCTCTCCCATTGAAGTACGGGTTAACAATGAAGCGGGCCATCCTGTTGCGGGCATCCAGGTGGCATTCCGCCTTGTTGCTCATCCAGATCAGGGAGGAGATGCCTCACTCAGCCGGCAACTGGTAAGCACTGACTCCTCCGGGCTGGCTCTTACAGAACTTACACTGGGATCGAAACCCGGCACCTATCGGGTAGTGGGAAGAATTGAAAAGGGATTTCCAGACAATGAGGTGATCTTTACAGCAAATGCCAGCCGGAAGAACTGGATCTGGATACTGGTGATAAGCCTGAGCGGGGGCCTGGGCCTCTTTCTTTTCGGTATGCATGCCATGAGCGAAGGCATGCAGCAATCGGCAGGCGAAAGAATGCGCTCCATCCTGGAGAATGTAACGCGGAACAGGATTGTGGGTGCAGGAATCGGCACCCTGGTGACCACGATTATCCAGAGCAGCAGTGCCACTTCGGTCATGCTGGTAAGTTTTGTCAATGCCGGTCTCCTGCAATTCAGGCAAACCATCCCTGTACTGCTGGGGGCAGCTATCGGGACCACCATAACTGCCCAGATGATTGCCTTCAAAATCACCGAATACTCTTTGCTGCTGGTGGCAGTGGGATTTTTTATACAGGCCTTTTCAAAAAGAGAGAAGCTTAAATACGTGGGCTACTCACTCTTCGGCTTTGGAGTTCTTTTCTTCGGCCTTGAGATAATGTCGGATGCCATGGCCCCGCTAAGGGATTACGCTCCCTTTATAGATCTTCTGCTACGTTTGGAAAGTCCGCTGGTGGGGATCCTGGTGGGTGCTGCTTTTACCGCCCTGATCCAGTCGAGCAGTGCATTTGTAGGCATTATGATCGTGCTGGCTTCCCAGGGCTTGCTCTCCCTGGATGCCTGCATCCCTCTTCTTCTTGGTTCCAACCTGGGCACGCCGGTCACAGCCCTTCTGGCCAGCTTGAGAGCAGACGCAGAGGCTAAAAAAGTGGCCCTGGCCTTCCTTTTGATAAAACTGATCTCAGTGCTCATCTTTGCCACCTGGACAGTCCAGTTGGGAAAGTTGCTTCAGCAACTTACTCCGGAAGCCTCGCTGCCCAGGCTCATTGCCAATGCCCATACCCTGATCAACGGGGTACTCATGCTTGTGGTGCTGCCAGTCACCCCCCAGGTGGCCTGGCTGGTGGACCGGATTGCCGGGAAACCGAAAGAAAAGGGGAAACAGGGCTTCCGTACCCTCTACCTTGACCCGGGTCTGACCACCACTCCCTCCCTGGCAATGAACCTGGCCAAACAGGAGATTCTCCGAATGGGAAATATCGTCCGGACTATGTTTTCCCTCATACTCCCTCCCTTCCTTGAAAAGGATGCTTCTTCCCTGGGAGATATATATAAACACGAACAGGAGGTGAATTTTCTTGCCGACTCCATCAAGGCCTACTTCATGAAAATCAACCGTGAATCCATGAACAACAGGCAGATGCATGAATCCTTCCTCTTGCTCTACTCCCTGAATGAATTTGAGAAAATCGCAGACATCATTTCAGGGAACCTGGCTACCAGGGCGGAACGTTGGTCGCTCAAGGAGTATGATTTCTCCGAACAGGGCAAGAAAGAACTCAGGCAGTTTCATGAAAAGATTGAGAAGCAATTGAAACGTTCCCTGGTGGTGTTCGACGAGGCTAATCTTCAGAAAGCAGCTCAGATGAAGGCCAAGCATAAGGAATACAGAACCTTATCCCGGGAGTTGGAAAAACAGCACTATGACCGGATTCTGGAAGGCATGAGCGAATCCATAGACAGCAGCAAAACCCACCTGGAGGTTCTTGCCCTCTTCAGTACCATAGACAGCCATGCCACCAGCATTGCACGAATAGCCCTGGATTGGGAGCAGAAGTCTTCATAGGGAAAAGGCCATGATCTTACTCAACCGACAGCATACAATTCAGGCGATCAATGAAAAGGCGGCAAGGGAGATCCCCTTTGTTTTCCTGATCTCTTTCTCAGGGGAAGAAAATTTCGTAGGCACGGCTGAGGAAGCCGCAGGATCCGGCCTGTTTTTTGACATGCCAGGGATGGTGAACCATTCCTTTAGAAAAGTAAGTGCTCCAGCCATTCAATGGCGTAAGCATCCACCCGATACGGCAGCCTACCAGAAGGCCTTTCAGCATGTTCTTGACCAGATACTTTACGGCAATTCTTTTTTATTGAATCTGACACAGCCCACTACGGTGGAGTGTAATTATTCCCTGGAGGAAATTTTCACCAGAAGCCGGGCATCTTTTAAACTACTTCTGGAAGATCAACTGGTGGTGTTCAGTCCTGAGAGGTTCGTTTGTATCCGTGGAAGGACCATCTCTTCCAATCCCATGAAAGGTACTATGGATGCAGCTATTCCCGAAGCCTACAGACTGCTGGCCTCTGATCCCAAAGAAGATGCTGAACACAACACCATTGTGGATCTGATCCGAAACGACCTCAGCATGGTGGCTTCAAATGTCAGGGTGAAAAGGTTCAAATACATCGAGAAACTACGAACCCACCAGGGTGAATTATTGCAGATGAGCTCAGAGATCACTGGAAAGCTACCCGCAGATTACCGGGAAAACCTGGGGGATATCCTGTTCAGTCTCCTTCCAGCCGGTTCCATTTGCGGCGCTCCAAAAAGGAAAACTGTAGATATTATCCTGAATATTGAGGGATATAGCCGCGGATTCTACACTGGGGTTTTTGGATATTTTGATGGAAAGAACCTGGACTCGGCAGTGGCCATCCGCTTCCTGGAGAAACAAAATGAGCAGCTGGTATTTAAAAGCGGGGGAGGTATAACCTTCAAGAGTGAATGGAAAAAGGAATATGACGAAATGCAAAAAAAGGTATATGTCCCAGTTTATTGAAACCATACAATTACTCAATGGTGTACTGCAAAACCTGGAGTTTCACCAGATAAGGTTTGAGAGGACCCGCAGAGAGGTATTGGGAATAAAGAATCATCCGCGTCTTGCAGAGCAAATTACAGTGCCCAGGGGACTGGACAGCGGATTGCTAAAATGCCGGGTGAATTATGGAAAAGTGATCGAACTGATTGAATTTGAGCCGCAGCTGGAACGGAAGGTGAATACCCTCAAACTGGTTTATTCAGATTCTATTAAGTATGGCTACAAATATGCGGACAGAAGTGAGCTGGAATTGTTGTTCCAACAAAGGGGAGACTGCGATGATATCCTGGTAGTAAAGAAAGCATGCATCAGCGACAGTTTCTATGCCAATGTAATATTCTGGGATGGCTTAGGGTGGATCACCCCCGATACTCCTCTCTTGCCTGGCACCATGAGGGCGTTTCTGCTTAACAGGGGACTGATCAGTGAAGAGCGGATCACACCGGATGAGCTAAATCGCTTTCAAAAGCTTAAACTGATAAATGCCATGAATGATTTGGATAAGGCTCCCGAAATTACAATAGAATCTATACATTTATGAAAACCATAACTAATGGACTAAAACCAACACTTATGAAACTTAAACACACTATTTTTTCCCTCTTTCTACTGGGCATCCTTTCTCTTCCTCTCCTATCACAGGACTCCGGTAGCGGAACGCTACCCCACAAGTGGAATGAACTAACTGCCCCGGATTTTGTGAAAGCCCTTGAGCTTTCGGACGGAATTTGCCTTCTTCCTGCCGGCATCATAGAAAAGCATGGACCTCACCTTCCCCTTTCCACCGATTTGATCCTCTCCCGGGAGATCGCTTCCAGGGCTGCAGAACTGGAATATGCCATTGTCTTTCCTGAATTTTACTTCGGTCAGATCTATGAAGCCAAACACCAACCCGGTACGGTGGCTTACAGCACCGAACTGGTCTGGAAGATGCTGGAGGAAACCTGTGAGGAGATGTCGCGCAATGGCATCAAAAAAATCATTATTGTGAATGGACACGGGGGAAACAACAACCTCTTCGGCTATTTCTGCCAGGCACAGCTGGCCAAACGAAAAGACTATACGGTAGTTTTCTTTCAACCCAACGACAGGGAGCTGGACGCCGAGGTCAGAAAACTCAGAAATACTGATTATGGCGGACATGCCGATGAAGAGGAAACTTCCATGGTCTATGCCGTACGTCCTGAGCTGGTTCATGCCGACAAGGCCTCATCTCAATCGGGAAAGGACCAGGAGAGACTCTCTATACCCTATGGCTATGCCGGAATCTGGTGGTACTCAAGCTTTCCGAACCACTACGCAGGAGATGGATCCGAACCAAACAAGACCATCGGCGAAATGATTTTCAAAAGCCGTTCGGAACAGCTGGCCGAATTGGTCAAATTCCTGAAAGAAGATGACACTGCAAGCAAGCTGCAGGAAATATTCTACGACCAGGCAGAGAATCCCGTGGAAACCGGGCAGTAGGCTTAGACGGGGTTTACTGACAACTTTACTCAGGCGGTGAGGTTCTCCACGATCTCCACCGCCTTTTTTACACAATCGGCACAAACATTCTCCATGATTTTCTCATCCTTGAATTTGGCCGATCCTTCAGGGGTGTTCAGGTCACATCCTATGATGTCCCTGCACTTAGTGGTTTTATACTCGGCTACAAAATCGCGGGTCAGGTCCTTCACGGCACCATAAGAGGAAGCCTTTAATTCATCATTGTTGTTCACTTCCTCGCCCTTCAGCAAACCAAGGACCATGATGGCCCCGGTAACTGCCCCGCAGGTCTCCTGCTGTTTGCCCATGCCGCCGCCAAATCCGGCGGCCATTTTTTGGGCCAGCTCCTTGCTGAATTTCAGATCATCGGCGAAGCATAAGACCACCGATTGGGCACAATTGTACCCGGAAAGAAAAAGCTCTTTTGCTTGTTCTGGGCGTATCATGATTGAGGGTTTTAAATTCCCCATTAAGTTAAGGAAGAATCAGCGAATAATGGATATGGGCAGGGTAAATTTCAGGAACACCGCATCGGCCCTGGCCAGATCGCCCATAAGTTCAGCCTCCTGGTCGTGTGAATAAATCAGATATATTGCTCCGAAGGGCGGCTTGAAGCGCCAGCCGGCCAGACCGTAGAAGTATACTTTGCTGCTGGAGGTGCTGTTTTGGGCAAAGAGCTTTATCCACAGATCATTGGTAAAGTTGTAATTGAGTGACAGCACATTGATAAAGGTGGACTGGTCTTCCTCATCAGGTGTGAATTTTATATAATCTCCACCATACTCCAGCGCCATTTTTTCAGTGATCTTCACCCTTCCTCCCAGGGAATATCGCTTGAAATCACGATCAAAATTATGGCCAAATGAATATTCGGCAAAGGCATGGCTCCATTCAGCGGTATTGTAGCCCAGGCTGAAGGTATTGCGATGATTGTAGTAGTTTTTCTCAAAAAGCTTGTATTCGTTGTTGTACATGTAGGTGAGTGAGAAGCGGTTTTGTAGGTAGAATACCACCGATTCGTTGATGTTCCAGCTTCTCAGCACCCCTGTGGTCCTGGCCCAGAACACATTGTTTCTGGTCCCTACCTCAATATACCGGAATACTTTGTTCTGGATCCACCAGCGGTAGCTCAGGTCGCTGTCCACTTCCCTGCGGTCGTCGTCCACCACATAGCCAGTCTGGTTCACATTCTCCCGGAAATTCTCCCCCAGTTCGGTGTAGCGCACATGCATGTGGTAGAAGTTATTTTCCTTGGCAAATCGAACGAACCAGGCAGAATGTGAAAGCAGATCGCCCGGGATACTGGCCACAAATTGTCCTGTAAGTTTCCAGGTTTCCCCCAGGTTCAGCACATAATCTCCACTGAAGGATGTGACATAACTGGAATCGTTGCGTTTGTCCACCGCAGTAAGACCCACCGAACTGGACTCCAGGAAGTCGCGTTTGACCCTGGCCGAACTGAAGAAGGAAGGGGGTTCATCTTCTGCATCCATTTGGAGGGTGCGCACGTTCATGGCATTGAAATTATACTTTCCTGCTTTCCCGTTCAGCTTGGCTCCGTACATGATATCCTGGATCCTTCTGGAGTAAAAGGTCTTGATGCGTGTCCCATACATCTCATTTCCTTCCTGGAAGAAAAGTCTCTTTTCAGGGTAGTTTAGTTCATACCTGGTGAGGTTGATCCTTTCCTGATCGGCTTCAACTGTAGCGAAATCGGGATTGATGGTTCCATCTGCTGTAATGTTGGGCGAAATCTGCCATTTCACATCTCCTCCCACATCGGGTTTCACCTTTGAGCTGACGCCGGTAAACTCATTGTTCTCATAACTCAATGAGGCATAAGGGAATATTGTTAATCTCCCTTTAGAGTCCGGCACTTCGAGGCCGGTAAGCTTGCCTCCCTGGGAGATCCGGAAGTCGTCTGAAAGCGTTCCTGACCAGTAAACCGTTTCCAGATTATTCAGAATTATTCTGCCAAAATTGACTCCCCAGGTAGTGCTACCCGGCTTGAATCGCAGGCTTTTGAAGGGGATGGCCATTTCCAGGGTCCATCCCCCGGAATGCACAGTAGAGGCCGTAAGCCATTCAGTATCCCAGTTTGTATCGATGCTACGGCCATCGTCGTTTATCCTGAAATCGGTCTGGGTTCCCAGGGGATTGGTCCAGAAACCATAGCCCGAACGGTTATCGTTGTAGGGATCAATCACCAGGGCAAAGGCATCATCTCCATTGGTGAGCACATCCCTGTTCATCACCTTGGCTTGCACCTCGGTTTCCTGGTACAGGTTTACGCTTACATAGATGTATTCCCTGTCAAAACCGATGTAGGCCACTGTGGGTGCTGTGGCAGCTTCACCTGGCCGGGGAGCCATCTGAAAAAAACCACTTGCAGAGTCAGCCCCGGCCCAAAGCCCGGGTTCGTGTATTCCATCCACAGTAAGCGGGGTGCTAATAGGGAAAGCCTGGATGCTTCGCTGGGAGGAGGCCGGCACATGCCAGCAGGCAAGCAGAAATAAGATCAGAAAAGCACTGTGCCGCATGGGAGCCTGTTTAGGGAATCCAAACATACAAAAATCACTTCGCCAATTCAACCGTTTGCAGAATTCTTCCTAACTTCTGATCCCAGATAAGCAAAGGCCAAAATCATGAATAAATTCCTACTTAGCGGATTTCTTTTACTAACAGCAGCAAGCCTCTCAGCCCAGATCAGCCAGGAGCCTGCTCCTGAAGGAATGGTGTTGATTCCGGGCGGAACCTACTACATGGGTTCCAACGGGCATCAAAGGATAGCGCAACCCAAACACCCGGTCACGCTCGATCCCTTCTTTATGGACAGCCATGAAGTAAGCAACAGGGAATACCACCAATTTTGCATGGCTACGGGTCATAAACTGCCCGAATTCTGGGGAATGGAGATATATAAATCGGGATTGGATTATCCAGACTATCCTGTTGTGGGTGTGAGCCAGTTTAATGCAAGCGAATATGCGGAATGGGCTGGGAAACGCCTTCCCACTGAAGCAGAATGGGAATATGCTGCCCGGGCGGGCGAAGATGATATCTCCTACTCTTATGGAGAAAAGGCGGAACGCTCCCAGGCGCGCTTCAACGACCCCCTGGCAGAAAATGGTCCCGTGAAATGCGCTAGCTATGCTCCCAACAGTTTTGGCTTGTACGATATGTCCGGCAATGTCTGGGAATGGGTTTCTGACTGGTTCTCGGAGGACTACTACAAGGAATCGGCCGAATCAAATCCCAAAGGGCCTTCCCAGGGAAGCTTCAGAGTATTGCGTGGCGGAGGATGGCATTCGGGACCAGGGTGTACCTCGGTACACCATCGAAATGCCCTTCCCACACACTGGGTAGATATGGCCGGTGGCTTCAGGTGCGTGAAGGACCTAAACAAAATACCTGATTAGTTCTGCCATGTATGAAAGAGATTACATAATGCGAATGATTGAGGCTTTTGCCAAAATGATTGCTGCCATTGTTGGGCTCAGAGAGAAGGGGGAGCTGGATAAGGCCAGATCGCTGGTGGAAGAAGCCTACGATACCGTGTTAAGAGTAAATTCAGGGGAGATCAAAGAGTTTGACGACACGCAGTGGAAACAGTTCTGCAGCAAGCGAAGCCTCGAGGAGTTGGAAATGCTGGCCGACCTGCTTATGGTGGAAGGGGAGATCCAGATAGATTCAGGGCAAACTGAGGGGGTTTGCGAGCTACTTACCAGAGCACTTCAACTTCTGAAACTGGCAGAGGCTCAATCAGGCACCTTTTCCCTGACAAGGTTTGATAAAATGACTGAGCTGGAACAGAAATTATCCGGTTCAGAATACTGAGGGGATGCTAACTAAGCATAAGGGTCGCACCTTTATACATACCGAATGCACTGAAACTCAGGATCACGTGACTTATATCACTATGATTGAACCAGGGACTCAAGCCCCACTCGAAGCTGAACACCAGCGCCGAAATAAAGCCGATTCCTATCGCTGCCATCATTAGGACTACTCCCCTCTTTCGGGTCTTTGTGTAAATGTAATAACTGAGGGAACCCACCACTACTAACAATCCAAAAATGGAATAGTACTTTACGGATGAAAATGCCAGGGTCCAGATGGTAAAGAACATTGCAATGGCAAGGATGAGCAAATTGATCCTGCCCGCCCATTTGGTAAACCAGGGTTTCACAAGAGGTTTGGCCAATTCAATCACAGCATGGCTAATCAGGGCCACGGAAACCAGGGTAAAAACCCATGATACCAGCTGCCATTCGGCTGATAGTCTGTAAAGAAAAGCGTGCCCCAAAATCCCTCCGCACGAGGCTCCCAATCCCAGGGTAAGGAAATAGTATTTGAAATACCATTTTACCCTCCCGGTATACTCCATCCTCCTGATTTGGAAGAATGCGTAAAAACAAACGGCGGCGAACAGAAGGTCAGTCACCGTGGTGATAGGCTCATCGATCCTGAGATTCAGAATTTCGATAGAGGGTTGAATGTGTTTTTGCAGCACATTCAAAAATACCATTTATATTTATATCATAACTTTATAGCTATCAACAAATGCCTTAGCACATGAAAGCTCAATTTCCCATTCTCATTACAGCTACTATTCTTTTGTTATCCTGCATGAATTCAGACGATCCTCCCCTGCTGGCTGCCGGAGTGGATTCGGCCGATTCATTTTTTGAGTCCATGGAAGCCAACAGACAATGGCCCTCTTACCGGGGATATTTTGCTTCGGGATATCTGGATAACGCAAATCTTCCGGATAGTTTCAATATCGAAACATCCCACAATGTGAAATGGAACATTGAAATTCCCGGACTGGGCCTCTCCTGCCCGGTGATCTGGGACGACCGGGTGTATGTTACCACCGCGGTCAGCTCTCAGGATACAGAAGGATACAAAACGGGTTTATACGGTGATATCGAGCCGGTGGCTGATTCTTCCATGCATGTTTGGAAAGTGTTGTGCTTTGATAAGTCCAATGGTAAAAAACTGTGGGAAAATGACGCCTATACCGGAATTCCCAAAGTAAGAAGGCATCCCAAATCCTCCCATGCCAATACCACTGTTGCTACTGATGGCCATCATGTGATTGCTTTTTTCGGATCGGAAGGCTTGTACTGCTATGACATGGATGGGAATCTTTTATGGACACGAGATTTTGGCCTGATCAATTCCAGCTGGCACATCGTGGAATCGGCTGAATGGGAATTCTGCTCTTCGCCCGTGATTTTCCAGGACAAGGTGGTGATCCAGGCCGATGCTCTCAATACGGCCTTTGTGGCTGTGCTGGATCTCCACAGCGGAAAAACCCTCTGGAAAAAGGACAGGGAGGAAATCTCCGGATGGTGTACACCTAATGTATATTTTGACAACAACAAGGCCCGTGTGGCTGTAAACGGATTCAAACACCGTGGCGGATATGACCTGGAAACCGGTGAAGAGATCTGGCGCATGTCGGGGGGTGGTGATATTCCAGTGCCCACTCCGGTGGTTTGGAAAGACCTTATATATTTCAACAGTGCCCATGGAGGACAGGCTCCATTAATGGCTGTAAAAAACAGTGCTCAGGGGCTGATTGAATACCCCGAAAACAATGAATCTGCTGGAGATGCCTTTGCATGGTTTTACGACAGGCAGGGAGCCTACATGACCTCCGTACTGGTTTACAATGACTTGCTCTATCGCCTCAGGTGGAACGGAAATCTGGCATGCTTTGATCCCAGGAGCGGCGAATTGCTTTACAGGACTACGGTGGCCCCAAGCTCTTTCATTGCCTGTCCTATTGCTTCAGACGGGAAGATATACATGGTGGCAGAAGATGGTGACCTATATATAGCTGAAGCCGGCAGAGAATATAAACTGCTCACGAAGATTCCTCTGGGCGAGGTCTCTCTGGTTACTCCCGGAATTACAGAGGGCATGCTCATTCTGCGAACAGCCGGCAGACTCATTGCCGTATCTGAGTCCTAAATCATTATATTTGCTTCAGCCAGTATCCAAAAAATGATTGGGAAGCATCTCTTACTAAGCTTGCGAAATCTTCGCAAGAATTTCCTGTATGCATTGTTTGTCATCATAGGATTGGCTATAGGTATAAGCACCTTTCTCTCCACCTTTCAATGGTCGGCCTGGCACCTGACATTCGACCGGGATTATCCTGATAAGGAGCAAATTTTCCGGCTAACCTTCGAAGAAAATCACCAGGGTTTTTATCGGCATACGGCCAGAATCCTTCACTGGAAGGCTCTCAACAGGATTGTTTTCACCGATATGCTTCCAGGAATTGAACAGGTGGGACGTCTGGCCCCCTTTCGAAAGGCAGCCTTTGTCATCGAAGAGCGATCCTTTTATGAATCCTATGCCTTTGCATGCGATCCTGCATTCCTGGAGATGTTCAGACCAGCTGTGGTATCCGGAGATCCGAACAATTTGCTGTCTGAACCATTTACCACGGTGCTCACAGAATCCACTGCCCGGAAATTTTTCGGCGATCAGGATCCTGTAGGCCAGATTGTGGAATTGATCCACCAGC
>Ga0316187_10005345_pt1 | contig 11080 bp, 18 predicted proteins | sample CroRivburrow1_MG_FD_204927 | JGI IMG/M metagenome (GOLD analysis project Ga0316187, IMG submission 204927) | Coastal sediment microbial communities from Maine, United States - Cross River worm burrow 1 | ecosystem: Environmental > Aquatic > Marine > Coastal > Sediment | place: USA: Maine...
TGGCACCGACGCCGCGGACGCCGACGGCACCGGTGAGCGTTCGGCCAGAGTCGGCAGTTCCCTGCTCGCCGCAGCCGAACAGCGGGCCCGCCAGAGCGGCGCGAATACCCTGTTCGCCCTGACTACCCAGACCCGGGACTGGTTCCTGGATCATGGGTTCACGGAAGCCAGCCTGGAGGCGCTACCGGCGCCCAAACAGGCCATGTATAACTACCAGCGGAACGCCCGGGTCATGGTCAAGGCGCTCGGCACCTGACCACCACAAAAGATGAGAAGAGACTAGAGGAAGAGATGACGGACGACACCAGCAAAAGACCTTTTTCCTCCATCGTCGTAGACGGCGTCGCCCAGGCACCCAGCCGGGCCATGCTCTACCCGGTGGGTTTCACAGAGGCGGATTTCAAGAAGCCGCAGATCGGCGTGGCGTCCACCTGGTCGATGGTGACGCCGTGCAACATGCACATCAACACCCTCGCGGAAGCCGCCGCCATGGGTGCCGACGAAGCAGGCGCCAAGAGCGTGCTCTTCAACACCATCACGGTTTCCGACGGGATCTCCATGGGCACGCCAGGCATGCGCTACTCCCTGGTCTCACGGGAAGTGATCGCGGACTCCATTGAAACCGTGGTCGGCGCCCAGGGGTTCGATGGTTTCGTCGCCATCGGCGGATGTGACAAGAACATGCCCGCCTGCGCCATGGCGATGGCGCGCATGGACCGGCCAAGCGTCTTCGTCTACGGCGGCACCATTCAACCCGGCGCCGAGCGCCGGGACATCGTTTCTGTATTCGAAGCCGTGGGTGGCCATGCTGCAGGCACTGTCTCCGATATCGAGCTGAAGGAAGTGGAGAGCACGGCCATTCCCGGTCCTGGCTCCTGCGGCGGGATGTATACGGCCAACACCATGGCTTCAGCCATCGAAGCCCTCGGCCTGTCGCTGCCGAACAGCTCCGCCCAGGAAGCGGTGTCAGATGCCAAACGCCAGGACAGCTACAACGCGGGGGCCGCGGTCTTCAACCTGATTGATCGCGGCATCAAGCCGAGCGACATACTGTCCATGGAGGCTTTCGAGAACGCCATCACTGTGACCATCGCGCTGGAGGGTTCCACCAACGCGGTCCTGCATCTGCTCGCCATCGCCCATGCCGCTCGGATTCCGCTCAGCATCGACGACTTCACGCGGATCGGAAAGCGGGTGCCCGTCCTGGCGGACATGCGGCCGGCCGGCCAGTACGCCATGAGCGAGCTCATAGAGATCGGCGGCATCCAGCCACTGATGAAGACCCTGCTCGCGGAAGGCCTGCTGCACGGCGACTGCCTGACGGTCACCGGCCGAACGCTGGCGGAAAACCTCGAGGACGTCGCCCCCTATCCGGAAGGTCAGAAGGTCGTCCGTCCGCTCGCTGATCCGATCAAGAAGGACTCACACCTGGTGATCCTCTACGGCAACCTGGCACCGGAAGGCGCCGTGGCGAAAATCACGGGCCATGAAGGCCTGACCTTCACCGGCACGGCTCGCTGCTATCACGGTGAGGAAGCGGCCATGAGCGCCATCATGGAGGGTCAGGTGCAGAAGGGTGACGTGGTGGTGGTCCGTTACGAGGGCCCCCGGGGCGGGCCGGGCATGCGCGAAATGCTCTCCCCTACCAGCGCCATCAACGGCCTTGGTCTATCCCAGGACGTGGCCCTGATCACCGATGGCCGCTTCTCCGGCGGTTCGCACGGCTTCGTGATCGGCCACATCACACCGGAAGCTTACGATGGCGGGCCAATTGCCCTGATCGAAGACGGCGACCAGATCACCGTCGACGCGGAACGCCGGGAAATCACTCTGCACGTGGATGACGAGATCCTGGCGCAGCGTAAAGCGGCCTGGCGCCAACCCGAGCCTTATACGGATCGGGGCACGCTGGCGAAGTACGCGCAGCTGGTGAGCTCGGCAAGCCAGGGGGCCGTGACGGACGCTGGCGGATGAGCGAACTGGTCGACGTCAGTCACGCCATCGAAGACGGGACCATCACCTACCCCGGCCTGCCGGCGCCCATTGTCTGCGATTTCCTGAGCCGGGAGGCATCGAAAGCCCAGTACGCGGAAGGCACCAGCTTCCACATCGGCAGGATCGATATGGTGGCGAACACGGGCACCTATGTGGACGCGCCGTTCCATCGCTTCGAGGACGGCAAAGACCTGGCTGAACTGCCATTGACCGCCATTGCCGACCTGCCCGGTCTGGTCGTCACCAGCGACGACGAGGCGATCGGCCCCGAGGCTTTTCAGGACATCGACGTGCACGGCCACGCGGTGCTGGTGAAGACCGGCTGGGACCGGTACTGGGGGACGCCAGAATATCTCTCCGGCCACCCGTTTCTGACCGAAGCGGCCGCCCACACCCTGCTGGAGGCGGGCGCCGCCCTGGTCGGCATCGACTCACTCAACATCGACGACACCCGGGGTGGCAGCCGCCCTGTACACACCCTGCTGCTCGGCGCCGAGATTCCCATCGTCGAGCACCTCTGCAATCTCGGCGACCTGCCTGACGAGGGCTTTCGGTTCCATGCCGCACCGGTGAAGGTGAGAGCTTTCGGCACCTTCCCGGTCCGGGCCTATGCCGTCGTCGGCTGACAATCAGACCGACACAGGAACAGACAGTCGAAACATCCGGCGGCGCGTCATTCTGCTGCACGGCCCACCAGCCAGCGGCAAGCTGAGCACGGCCCGATGCCTGGCCGATCACCTCGAAGCCGTCATCCTGCACAATCACCTCACGTTCAATCTGGCCCGGACGCTGTTCGAGATCGGCGACCAGCGCCTGCTGGATCTGCACCGGGCGCTGCGGCTGGTGATGCTCGAGCATGCGCTCGCACCCACCCCGAGAGAGGCGAGCCCGGTACCGGATATCATCCTGACCCTGGTCTATGCGGAGCCCGATTCCGTCCGCAACGTCGCTGAGATCACCCGGCTCATCGACGCCACCGGCGCGGAGCTGTTGCCTTTCTATCTGCGCTGCTCAGACGCGACGCTGCTGGAGCGAGTCGTCTCCCCAGGGCGGGCAGCGGAAGGCAAGCTGCACACGCCCGACCGGCTCAGAGACCTCCTCGAGCACAAACGCTACCCGCCGCTCCCCCATCCGGACACTCGAATCATCGATAACGAAGACGTGTCAGCGGAGGATGCAGCCACGGAAATCACCCGACTGCTGTCGGCAGACAGGCAACGGGAACGTGATCTGGACCGTTGATCCGCGCCGCGTTATTGCGCATAGTTCAGGCTGATTCGCCCGAAATTCAGCCAAGTCACTGAAATCAAAACGCGAACCGGAGACCTCCGACTCGCAAAAAGAACGCGATGAAGCCACTCAGTCGAAAAATCAGCCGCTTACTTGCCCTCCTCAGCGTCTGCCTATTGAGCAACGCAGTCATTGCCGGAACCGAGAAGGCGAGCCGCATCCTGGTCGACAAGTCGGAGCGCACCCTGGTGCTGTTCGCGGATGGACGCCCGCTCAAAAGTTACCCCGTATCGCTCGGCCTGAATCCGGTCGGACACAAGCGCTACGAAGGCGACAAGCGCACGCCCGAGGGCATTTATCTGATCGACGGTAAGAACCCGAACAGCGCCTTTCACCTGTCTCTGCACATCTCCTATCCGAACGAAAGAGACGTGCGGGCCGCCCGGGAGCGCGGCTGGGACCCGGGTGGTCAGATTGTGATTCACGGCCTGCCCACCGGGCTCATCAAGACATCGGGGAAGTACGAGTACGACTGGACCGATGGCTGCATCGCAGTCAGCAACGCGGCCATCGAAGAGATCTGGCGACTGGTCGACGAAGGGACGCTGATCGAGATCACGCCTTAGCGCGTCAGCTACGCCGCAAGCCAGTAGGCTGGCACCAGCAACAAAATCAGGGAGGGGATCAGACGATGGACTGGAAAGTCTTTCTGACCATATTCGGCACGGTGTTTCTTGCTGAGCTCGGCGACAAAACCCAGCTTGCCACCGTGCTCTTCGCGACTCGCGAATCGCTGCACCCGATCATGGTGTTCGTGGCCGCATCGGCGGCACTGCTCGCAACCACGGCCATCGGCGTAGCAGCCGGCAGCTTCATCGCAGCCCAGGTCGATACGCGGGTCCTGGCCTACATCGCCGGCGTGGGCTTCATCATCATCGGCGCCTGGACTATTTACAACGCGAGCTGACCTGAACCTCAAGTCTGTCGGCAGCTCAGAGGCCTTCCCTGCTGTTCACCCCGTCCAGCGGGAAGATCGGGCGCCGGACGTGCTCGAAGGTGACTTCCGAATAGTCCGACGTGCACACCCCACGACCCGCACATTCGACCACGTGCGCCACCAGCGGCATGAAGCCGACGCGGTAGTGAATGCGTGATTTCAACATCAGGTAGCGCCGCTCGGTGGGCTCTATTCCAAGACTGCGGAAACAGCCGGGATCGAACGGCTCTATGTGCCGGGAGATCACCACGATGTCGACGCCGCCGACTCGGAGCACGGCCGTCCGGCCCATGTTCATGGTCAGGCCCCGGGACATGGCCACCGTTGCCGGAAAGCGACCTTCTGAAAGCAGCCGGACCCGACCGGTGACTGTCAGGGGTCGGCTCTGCTCCGCCAGCGCCGGCATCGGCAGCTTGCCGCCGAGGGCGACGGTCACCTCGGCACCCACCCCGGCCGCTGCCATTTCGGCCACCGCCTCAGGGTCGTAGATACCAAACACGGCCACGTCATCGAGCTGGGCCGCGAGCACTTCGGCAAGCACTTCGGTGGTGTCCATGGTGCCGCCGGAAGCCGTGTTGTCGTAGTGATCGAGGAGCAGCACGGGTCCGTCAGTGCTGGCATCTGCCGCCAGCGTCCGGGCCCGCGCAAGCGATTCAGCGAGCGGCTCCACCTGATAGACGAAGGCCTGCCGCTCGGACCAGGCCGAGTCCAGCAACTCGTCCCGATAGCGTTCGGCCAGCGCCGGATCATTGTCCGTGACCACCACCACGGAAAGCCCCGCGTTGTGAATGTCCGCATGGGGAAATCCGGTGAACAGACTCACCGAAAGCGCACCTTCCGCCTCCATCTCCCGGGCCCGGGCCTGCAGCGCCTGGTTCGGTTGGTCATCCGTCCCCTGGCGCATCACATGCGGCAACATGGGCGCGTTGCCCCAGGCCATGGTGGGCGCGTGTCGGCCCGTCAGCGCCCCGAGGGTCAGGCGACCGGCTTTGAGCGCGGTCTCATCCATATCGATGTGCGGATAGGTGTGATATCCGCAGACAACCGTCGCCAGCGCCACCATGTCCGGATAGAGATTCGCATGCATGTCGAGGGCAACGCCGATGGGCACCTCCGGGGCCACCGCGCGCACCCGGCGCAGCAACTCGCCCTCACCGTCCTCGAACGACCGGGTGACCATGGCGCCGTGCAGGTCGAGCAGAATGGCATCCGGTCCCTGTGCCGCCGCGGCGACGATACGTTCGGCGATGTACTCGAAGGCGTCGTCCTCCACGGGTCCGGAAGGCGGTGCCCCGGCAATGATGGGCACCACCACCTCGGCACCGAACTCGGACGCCGCCTGCAGATAGCCACCAGGGCAGCTCGCGGTGCCGGTGTAGGTGGCGATGGCCTCATCGCCGGCGAGCGGCGCCGGCCGGCCGCCGGAGAACCGATCCAGATCAGTGATCACCGGCGAAAAAGTATTGGTCTCATGACTCATGGTGGCGATGACGATGCGCAAGATGAATGCCTCCCTCGGCTGACTCGTGCCCATGGTATGCCTGCGACGCTGTGCTAGCATCTTTCGCAATTCACCTCGAAAAACAATCAGCCAGGAGTCCGTGCCGATGCCCGCGCGCAAGCCCGTGTACAAGCCCTCGAAAGCCTTTGTCTTCGTCGCCCTGGTCGGGCTCATTGCCGGTCTATCCGGGTGCGCCCCGGAAGTCGGCAGCCCGCGCTGGTGCGAGGCCATGGCAGAGAAGCCCAAAGGTGACTGGACGGCCAATGAGGCGCTGGATTACGCGGAGCATTGTCTGATCGACTGAGCCGCAACCTTGCACTAACATTGACCCGGAATGCGTCTTCATACGCCACGCTGATCGAAGGTCACCGTGATTTCTACCGCCGTCAAACCAGACATGATCGTTCACACCGGCCGGGACGATGTCAGCCTGCCTCAGATCACCGAGGCCATGCAGGCATGGTATGAAAACGACGAGTTCGATCCCGATCTGCCCGTCCTCTGGGACCTCAGAAGCATCGATATGGATCTGTCCCAGACCCAGCTGCCGGAAGCGGATATCAGCGACTGGTCCAGCCGCAACCTGAACATCGTCAACGCCCAGCGCGCAGGCAGAAAAACCGCCTGGGTGTTCGGCAATACCAGCATGGCCGATTTCGCCGTTGAACTCCTCGGTGCGTCTGACTGGCAGCACAAAGTCCGTATCTTCAACAACGACATGGAAGCCGCCATCGCCTGGCTGACCTCCACCATCCGCTGAGGTAACAGACATGCCAACGCTTGAGCGCATCGGCTACGCTTCGTTCGAAACGCTGTCTGCCGCCGGGGTGAAGTTCGAGATACCGCCGACCCGGCGACCCTGGGGCGGATTCATGGCGATGTTCAAAGACCCCGACGGGAATATCTTCTATCTCGACCAGCCGTCGGAGTCATGACGGACGGCGTCGATGAATTCGTGCCGGCCGGATTCGCGGTGCCCGCCGGTCTTTCTCATGCTGATTTCCACCTGCGCATGCTCGCCGCCTCCGATGTCGAACAGGACTATGATGCGGTGATGGCAAGCCAGGCGCGTCTTCGAGCGGGTTCTCCGCACGGTTGGCCCCGGGAAGGATTCACCCTCGAGGAAAATCTGAACGACCTGGTCCGGCACGAACAGGAGTTCCACGACCGGATCGCATTCGCCTACACCATGGTCAGCCCTGACGAGTCCGAGGTGCTGGGCTGTGTATACATCAACCCGGCAGACCCGGACGATGAGCACGACGCCCAAGCCTATATGTGGGTGCGCGACGAGCATCATCCCTCACTGACGGGAATTCTATTCAGTGAGGTGGACGCCTGGCTGAAGCGGGAATGGCCGTTTGAATCCGTGCGCTACATCAGAACCGAATACTACGAACGGTCGAGCGCGCAGGCGCTCGAGCAGTCAGCGCCATGAAGCTCTCTCTGAACGTGCTCAGAATATTCGCGACAGACTGGCAGGCCAGCGCCGATTTCTACGAGCAGGTGCTCGAGCTGCCGCTCCAGTTCCGGGATGAGGCCTTGGGCTGGGCGCAGTTCGATGCAGGCGGCACGAGTCTGGCCGTCGAACGAGTGGCGCCAGGGGATGCAGAAGGTGAAGCTCTCAGCGGACGGTTCGTGGGCGCATCCCTACATACAGCGGACATCGAAGCCGCCTACCAATCCCTTTGCGACAGAGGCGTAAAGTTCGTCTCAGCACCGGAGCGCCAGCCGTGGGGCGGCATGCTGGCGCACTTCGAAGATCCAGCGGGCAACGTGCTGACGCTGCTCGGAGAGCCTGAGGGAGGGGTCGATGGCTGAGCCGAAAACACGACCAAGCGATGCGGACGTGAACGCCTTTCTCGATGGGGTTGCCGACGAGCGGCGCCGGGAAGACGCGAGGGCAGTCTGCGCGATCATGGAGAAGATCACCCGTCGGGAGCCCGTGCTCTGGGCTCGAGGCGCTGGGTCCACACAAGACGGGACGATCGTGCCTCTATATCCGGGATCTGGCCAAGGTGGATCAGACGGTGCTCGCCAGGCTGATCAGAAAATCCGTCGCGCATCTGCGCAGGAAGTGGCCGACACGTTGATCTGATGCCTATCGTAACCATAGAAACTTTGTCCGATTCGCCCTATTCCGATGACGACGCCATGCCTACGCAGGCGCAGCTGCAGTCGCTGGCGGACGCGCTGGGTGAGCTGTTCGGCTCGCAACCCTCCGGCACCTGGGTAAGAGCACGGCAGCAACAGCGCGCCTACTACGCCGAGAACATGATCGAGTTCAGTCCGGACATGCGTCCGGTGATCGTGGAAGTGCTGAAATCCGAGCTGGACGCTGGCAAGAATCTGGCCATCGAAGCAGCCGCCATCTGCGCCGTGGTCGCGCAGATCATGGGGCGGCGAACGGAAAACGTGCACGTGATCTACGAGCCCGCCGCGCGGGGCCGTGTGGCATTCGGGGGGCAGCTTGTCCGCTGAAGCCGGTCCGAGCGAGATACCGGAGCCACTGGCGCGCCTGGTCGGTCAGCACCCCTCCGCAATCCGCAGCGTCTGTTTTGCGGACGAGCCGCACGCGCCAGGCGCCCTTGCTCACCTCGAGATCGAGACCAAGCACGGTTACGTCACGCTGATCGATCACAACAGCGGCCGGGCTTATGCCAACCCGCCAGCGCCAGCGGGGGTGGACATCCACCGCAGCCGTCAGCAGCGGGATCTCAGTGACGAACTGCCCGGCGCCTTTGCCAACCGGCCGCGGTTTTCGAGGATAGAAGCATGCCAGAGCAACGGCAGGCTCTCCGGCTGGCGCTTCGATCTCGATACCGGCGTCGCCTTCACCTTGACCCTGGATGAGCACCTGCCGATAGTAGCCGTCATCTCTTAGATCAGGTCGATCGCCATGAAGCCGGCTAACGCGCTGCGAACCTTCGTGTTCTGCCTTGTTTTTACGCCATTCTCCCTGACTGCATACGCGGAAGCTGACGGGCTGCCGCTCCCGCAAGCGCTGCCTGCCGACAACTTCCGGGAGGTGCTGGTTCAGGCAGGCGACAGGCTCTTTATCGCCGGCCAGCCGACCGAGGCGGGGCTCGCGCAGATGGCCGAGTCCGGCGTGGTCACAGTGGTCAACCTGCGCACTCACCGGGAAATGGACGATCGCAGCATCGTCCCCTTCGACGAGGCAGCCAGGGCGGCGGCGCTCGGTCTCGACTACGTGCACGTACCTTCCGGCGGCCCGGAGACCCCCTATGACGGAAAAATGGTTGCGCGCTTCGCACAGGCGATGGAAGCAGCAGAGGGAAAGGTGCTGCTGCACTGCACGGTGGCCTGGCGGGCCAGCCATCTGTACGTGGCCTACCTTCACCAGTATCGCGGGCTGTCGCTGCCCGAGGCGATCCGGCATGGTCAGGCCATCAACTTCGGCACTCTGCCGCTGGAAGGCTTTCTCGGCACGCCGCTGAACTTTGAGACAATGGACCAGTGATCCGCTTCGAAGATGCAACGAGCGCTGATTACCCGGCCATTCTCGAGCTCAATCAGGCCGCCATTCCGGAAGTCAGCTCTCTGGATGCGTCCGGGCTGGCGGATCTGCAACGACAGGCTGTGCAACTGACGGTCGCGCGTTCGGGCGAGGAAGTGGCTGGCTTCATGCTCGTCCTGAAAGAAGGGGCCGACTACGGCAGCCTGAACTACCGGTACTTCGCGGCCAACTACGACGCCTTTCACTACGTGGATCGCATCGTCGTCGGCGCAAGCTTCCGACGCCAGGGTATAGGAGCCGGGCTCTACCGCGTGCTGTTCGACGCTGCCGCGGATACACCGAGAGTCACCTGCGAGGTCAACCTGCGGCCGCCGAATCCGGGATCCGTGAAATTCCATGAGTCTCTGGGGTTCGTCATCGTCGGCGAACAGGACACCGACGGCGGCGACAAGCGCGTTGCTCTGATGGTGCGTGAAGCCGATCAGGCATGACACCGGCCGTCAAAGTGCTGGATGAGCTGGGCGTTCCCTACCAGCTGCTCGAGTACGATCAGAACGCAGGCGGAGAACGGGATATCGGCCTGGCCGCGGCTCTTGCTCTGGCGTTGCCGGAGACACAGGTGTTTAAAACGCTCATTGCCGAGCTCGCCGGCGGCGAGCTGGTGGTGGCCATAATCCCGGTAGCCGCGAAGCTGCACCTGAAGAAACTCGCCAGAACCTGCGGCGCCAAATCCGCGACGCTGGCGGATACCCCGGCTGCGGAAAGGGCCACGGGCTACCTCACCGGTGGCATCTCACCGCTCGGTCAGAAGCGCAGGCACAGAACGTTCCTGGCCGAGCAGGCCAGCCGGCAGGATCGGATTTACGTCAGCGCAGGGAGACGGGGGCTGGAGCTTGGGTTGTCGCCCGATGTGCTGATCGAGGCCACAAATGCGCATGTCTGTGCGCTCGTCGTGTAACAACCGCACCTGGCTGCGCTCTGCGACGCCGAGGTCAGCGGCGCTTATCGATCGCTTCGTTGACGCGGAGCTGGCGGCCACCGAAGTCGCTGCCGTTGAGTTCCTCGATCGCCTTGCCCGCCGCATCATCGTCGAGCTCGACGAAACCGAAGCCACGAGAGCGGCCGGTTTCTCGATCGGAGACTACGCTTGCGGAATGAACGGTACCCATCGCGGAGAACAGGGCTTCGAGCTCCCCATCGTCAACGCTCCAGGGGAGATTGCCCACATACAGTTTTTTCATACGGTCAGAAGTCTTCTATTTTCGCTTTTACAGCCGGTCTCGATCGCCAACCCGCTGGCAGCGGCAAGCAACCGATTCGGCAATTCTGCGCCCACATTGTTGCGGTAATAAGACGTTCAGACAAGCGTATGATGGCCCGATCGGAATGTGATCGCGAAGCGGATGATGCTGCAGCTATGCTAAAGAACGGCGACCTTGCCCCTTCCTTCGAAGGCACGGATCAGAACGGGAACGCTCTCAAACTCGAGGCGCTCCTCGGCAATGGACCCGTGCTCCTGTACTTCTACCCGGCAGATTTCACACCCATCTGCACGGCACAGGCCTGCGCATTCAGAGACCGCCAGGATGTGCTGGACAGTGCATCGCTGCAGATCGTCGGCGTCAGCCCGCAATCCGAGGGCAGCCATCAACGGTTCGCCGACACCTACGACCTGGGCTTTCCGCTTATCCCGGATCAGGACAAGCGGATCATCAAGGCCTACGACGTCGATGGGCCTTTCGGCATCGGCGTACGCCGAGCCACCTATCTGATCGGCATCGACGGCAGGATCAGAGACCGGGTGGTTTCCGATCTCTTCGTTGGCAGCCATACGGATTTCATCAAAAGCGCCATCGCGGATCTCGAGGCGGACCAGGCA
>Ga0316187_10005346_pt1 | contig 11079 bp, 10 predicted proteins | sample CroRivburrow1_MG_FD_204927 | JGI IMG/M metagenome (GOLD analysis project Ga0316187, IMG submission 204927) | Coastal sediment microbial communities from Maine, United States - Cross River worm burrow 1 | ecosystem: Environmental > Aquatic > Marine > Coastal > Sediment | place: USA: Maine...
GTTCTTTTCGGCCTGCTCGAAAAGGAACATCTTTTAGACCTAATGGAAAGATGTAAAGGAAAAGTTGAATTAATGATGACCGGAAGGACGGCTCCAACGGAACTTATCGAGAAAGCCGATTACGTTACGGAGCTAGTGCAGATCAAACATCCTTATTACAGTGGCGCTAAAGCGCGTAGAGGTATTGAATTTTAAATTTATTCACACTATTTAGAATTCCGATCGAGGTAACAATGGCTGTGCATTCGTCAACCCAAAAAGGTGCCGGGCCCTTTGAACATCAGTCAGAAGAACATAACGCAATCGCGTGCCGCAAAATAATTAAATGCGACAAAGTTCTCTGCCCGGCTTACAATAGGCAGGATATTGATTGTTGGCATGTTCCTAAAACCTTGTGTGCACACCATAGAAAATCCAAAACTGTCCGAAAATTCGAGCAATGCCTGATTTGCCCGGTATTTGAGACCCATGCGGAGGCAGATCCCCGTGGTTGGTGCGAATTCGTCGCCGATGAAGTCCAACAGTTCATTAAAACTGATTTCAGCAGCACGACGGTTCAACAGCTGAAAGACGATCTGGAGCTTGCTGAGCGCAAGTATCGACGTCTCTTTGAAGGGTCCAAGGACTTGATATTTATTACGTATAAGGATGGAAGACTTATAGAAGTGAATCAAGCCTGTGTGGATCTATTAGGATACCACCGCCAGGAAGAATTGTTGTCATTGGATTCCGTGGAAGAGGTTTACGATAAAAACACGCACTGGAAAGTATTCAAGAGACAGATCGATCGGGACGGGTTTGTAAAGGATTTTGAAGCTCTTTTTAGAAAAAAGGACGGTAGCCGCATACACTGTCTGCTCAGCGGCAATGCAGTCCGGAGTAAAAATGGAGAAATCATCGGTTATCAGGGCATTGCCAAGGACATCACGGCCCGAACGGATGCCACGCGAAACTTTTATCAGAGACATCGGGAGCTGTGGGTTTTAAACTCCGTGGCGTTTGCCATGAACCAGACCCAGGATTTAGACGCCATCCTTATGACGGCCTTGGAAAGGGCCCTGAAGGCGTTGAATATCACTTCCGGCGGCATCTTCCTGATCGATTTTGATAAACCCGCTTTTGTGCTCACAGTTCAGCAAGGATTTCCCAAGAAGGCCGCCCGAAAAACCAATCCGATACAGCTTTTTGATGAAACCCTTATGAAATCATTGCTCCAAAAAGAGCTTATCCTCACTCCCGAACCCATATTCCCCCCCTTCAGAGCGAAACTAAAAGGTGAAAATAATAATTTGATAGAGCTGGTTTGTTTTTTAATAACCGCCAAAGAGAAGGCCTCCGGATTCCTTGCATTGGATGTTCCACCGGACAAGGACCTTACGACTGGTCAGGATTTTCACCTGTTGGGGTCACTGGGAAATTTTCTAGGGGGCGCCATCGAGAACAACCGATTGGCTCAAACCATCGGCCGCCATCGGGAAGAACTCAAAGTGCTTACCGCCAGGTTGTTTCACTCCCAGGAGACAGAGCGGAGGCGAATTGCACGGGAACTGCACGACGAAGTAGGCCAGGCCCTCACCGGGATCAATCTTACCCTTGAGACCGTCGAAAAAGTCGCCGCAAAAGAGCCCGACCGGCTCAAGACCCTTATTTTAGAAATAAAAAAACAGATCAATCGAACTTACCAGGAAATGCGCCGCCTGTCTCATCGGCTCCATCCGGCCCTTTTAAGCGACCTCGGACTGGAGCCGGCCTTGGACGCCTATTTGAAAAATATTTCCGAACACAGCGGTCTTCCGATCGATTTTACAATGATGGGATTCGGAAAACGGGTGAATCTCGATATCGAAAGTGTTTTGTACCGCCTCGCCCAAGAGGCGCTCACCAACACCCTGAAGCACGCCGGCGCCACTCGGTTTAAACTTTCCATCATCAAGAGTTATCCCAACATTATTTTCTTGGTTCAAGACGACGGCATCGGGTTTGACGCCAAAATTTCCATGGGCAACACGCCGGGCCTTGGACTGTTGTCCATGCGTGAGCGGGCGGCAATGCTGGGCGGCAATTTTACGCTGCGCACATCAAAAGGGGCCGGTGTGCGCATACGGATCGAAATTCCTATAAAAGAGGGCGCTGATGAGTGACAGGACCATCACCGTCTTTCTGGCGGACGATCACACGATTGTGCGGCAGGGGCTTGCGAAGCTGCTGGAGGTAGAACCCCACTTCAAGGTGGTTGGGGAGGCGGAAAATGGGCGGCAGGCCGTAAGCATGGTAGAGGCACTGAAACCGGAAATCGTCATTATGGACATTTCCATGCCCCTGTTAAATGGTATTGAAGCGACGCGACTCATCAAGAAAATCTGCCCTCAGACCAAAGTCATCATTCTGAGCATGCACACCCACGATCGGTATATCGACGAACTGATCAACCTTGGCGTTTCGGGTTATCTGCTGAAAGACTCGACCGGTGCGGACATCATTAAGGCCATTTCAGCAGCCGTCAAGGGGGATACCTACTTGAGTCCCTCCATCTCGCGACGGGTCATCGAAGATTACCTCTATTTAAAAAAAAAATCACCCCAGGAAGACCTTTACGGCAAACTTTCCAACCGGGAGCGCGAGGTGTTCCAAATGATTGCCGAAGGACATTCAACTAAAGAGATTTCAGACATCCTTTTCATCAGCCCCAGTACGGTAAAAACCCACCGAGCAAATATCATGGAAAAGCTACAATTCGTAAATATTTCCCAATTGATTCAATTTGCTATCCATTTGGGAATTGTTGACTTTCAATATTCCATGCAGGGCCGGGATGAACCGGGAGAGTGATGGAAGGTTAGATGGAGTGTAAATCACTGCTGTTGGTAAACGGCAGTCATTCTCTCTTTATCAAAGGAGGAGGTTAATTTTACTTGGAGTACTGGAGTATTGGAGTGATGAATGGTTGATATTTTGGAAAAATAGGGCTTGGTTCTAACATCGGCCATGGCTTATTCGTAGGTTGGGTTGAGCATCCAGATATCTTTTGTTGGGTTTCGTTCCTCTACTCAACCTACTTGCTTTATTCCAACATTGATGGTTTCGTAAAAAGTCGGATTTTCCCATTTTCTGGATTCCCGCCCCTCACTTCGCTGGGGTAGGCTCTGCGCGGGAATGACAATAAGTCGATTAATATCCGATAGATATCGTAGACATCATACCCGCGAAGGCGGGTATCCAGGTGCTAAAATGACTTTTACCATATTTATCAACATTCTGTGGCTTACCAAGAGAATGGCCGCAAAATTCTCCGTGATTCTCTCCGAGGCATGGGCTCTCCGAGTCGGAGGCCAATATATTATAGAAATTCCGAGATGTTAGGATAGCTACCGCCATTCATGGGTGTAAATCAGGACTGTAGGTTTGGGATGAGTATAGGGTACCAAGGTGTTTTCTGCGGGCCGTCATTTCCTTGCGCTTTGCCATCCAGGATTCATAAACGTTCCCAGCGGCGATTCTCAGTCCCATGGCGGTGATCACTTTTTTAACTTCAGACACCGTGCGCAGCCCCTGCTCGATGTCCAAAGCGCTTTGAGAAACTCCGGCCAACCTGTTGTTGGGAGGGATAATGGATGTGATCACATTGGCTCCGGCTTCCAGGCGCATTTTGAGCCCTTTGATTCCGTCAACATCCAGAGAAGCGGGAATCAACCGATCCGGCATGGTCAGACGCATCACCGCGATACATAGACATTCGATCATTCTCGACGGGCAGGGCATATCGGCTACGGGTGTTTCGGGTTGGGGAACAAGGCTCATTGCCCGGGCCTGATCCACATTATTTTGCTTCATGGCCATGATTGAATCAGCTCGATCGGAAACGGTTTCACCAACCCCGAGCAAGATGCCGTCTTCCACCAACATTCCGGCGCGACGAGCCGCATTCCTTTTTCTATTTCGGTCCTCAAAGTTCTGACCGATTCTCAATTTTTTAAAAAGAACCGAATTATGGGTTTCCTGATACAACGCATACCAATCCGTCTTCATCGCAGCGAAATGCTGCAGGATTTCTTCCGAGACCACACCCGGCGAAATCATCACCGGGAGGCCGGTTTCATCTTTTACCCGCTCGATCATTTGGAAAAGAATATGAAAATTACCTGTATCGTGAATTAAAGGATCTTCACCCAGTGTCAGGTCAATCAGGTGCACCCCTGAATCCGCCAACCCACAAGCTATTTTCGCGACCTCTTCCAGGTTTTTACGGTAGCGGGGGCTTTGCTTATTCGTCTTTCTATAAAAGCAAAAAGCGCAATGATTCCGACAGTAAGTAGATAAATATATGAACCCATACATGAACAATTTATTCCCGAAATGTTGCCTGCGTACTTTTTGGGCGATCGACATAACGAGTTGAATCGATGCCGGATCTTCAAGGGACAGTAATTGGATGGTTTCCTCCCGAGATGGAGAAACCCCCTGAACAGCCCGAAGTAAAATATCGCTTAAACGATGCTGAGACATGGTTTAGTACCTTCAATTTCCGTTTAGTTCAAACACTCTAAAATAGCACAGGCAATTTCCGTCTCGTCTTTCACGAATGAAAAATTCCCGTCCCCTTTTACAGCCAATTGACGAATTTTCTCACGTTTTGCCGGCGGAAAACCGATGACACTGAGTTTGTCGAACCGGACCGCTGCGTTCAGAGGGTCTCCGCCTCGATTCCAGGCGCCATCGGTTAAAATCAGACCCATTTTCCGTTCAAACCTATTTGCCAACTCCAGGCCTGTTTCTAAGGCCAGGTGAATATCCGTATCACCGCACAATTCTAAAGCAAACAGTCTTTCCAGTACCTCTTCCGGACCCGTTGATTCATCGATGGCTTTTAGGATGGTAACTTTGTTGCAAAAAGCGAGAACAGCGTAATCTTTTTTGAAGTGCTGGGCAATGGCGGCTGCCGTGATGGCCGCCAGGATTATTTTCATTCCCTTCATGGAGTAGCTGTGATCGAACATCATGACAAAAGCCTTTTTTTCTCTTTGCCGGATGTAGGATACGAGATTATCTAAAATCCCCCGCTCGGGTTGCTCCGTGTATTTTTCCAGGCTACAGTCCAATTCGATTTCGGCGCCGTCCGAAAACCCCGGTACCAATTTCATTTTTCCGGAACGGCATCCCGTGTCGGCAATCTGTTTGGCAATTTTAATAATTAAGCGGCTTGCTATTTTTACGGCCAAGGATCGCACGTTTTGTTTCAACATGCCGATAATATTTGCGAATACTTCCAGAGAATCTTGTTTTTCAAAAAAAAGATCAAGCTCGTCGGGATTGGCATTAAGATGACTAGCGACACGGTAAAAATAGGAGTAATGCTCCAGATCTTCGTTTGAAAACCAGTCCCCTACCTGGCGATCGTTTTTTTTTTTTTAGCCTTTAAGGCTTCATCCGAATCTTTATCTTCAATCTCCTTTTCAGCCATTGCCTCGGTAATCCGGCCTTCTTTATTTCCAAAACAAAGTTTACCCCTATCTTCAAGGCTGCGCCAAAGATCTTCAATGATTTCATCGGCGGATCTGGACGCCATTTCTTTCAGCCAGATTTTGTTGGACATGGACATCCAGGCAGATGTTAAAAAATTTTGCTCCGGTTGATCGGTCAGTTTTTGCATGCCGACGAATAAATCGACCAGATCAATGCCGGCTCGAATGGATGCACCCAGTTTGATATCCGGATGGTCTCTGGTTTGCCGCACCATTTTGACCGCTAATTGTATAAGCTCAGCGTCATCCGATCCGGTCCTGACCCGGACAATATCCCGTTCCTCCTCTTCGCTCTGGTAATTCATTTTGATCAGGCAAATACGATCCATAAAAGCCCTGCTGACTCTGACGGTGCCGACATCGTCATAGGGATTTTGGGCTGCTATCACGGTAAAGGGACGTATAGCCTTTACGGTTCCGTACCGGGGAATAGAAATTTCCGCTTCCTCCATCGGAGAAATCAGCACATTGGAAACATCAGCCGGCATCCGGTTGAATTCTTCAATGTACAGGAGACCGCCTTCTTCCATAGCTCTCGTCAGCGGCCCCTTCTCAAAATATTTGGGCTGGTAATTGTCTGCCATCACTTTGGCCGGATTAAAATAGCCAACCAGTTTAGATGGGGTCAGATCTATATTCCCCTCTACAATAAAAAAAGGAATCCCTGCCTGCCGGGCAATTGTTCGCAATACGGTTGACTTGGACGTGCCGGGTGGTCCTTCCAGAAGAATATGTTTGCCAGCATCCATGGCCGTCAAAATTGATTTTATTTCAATCTGGCGCCCGACCACCGCTTCACTGGCTTTACGATATATTTCACTGATTTTAAGTTCTTGTCCCATTTTCTATTCTTTCAGATAAGTAAAATTGTGATTATGATTGTCGCAACGGCTATTCAAACAAGCACGAGCCCGATAAAATTGACAAATTTCTTTGGCGGCCATTCCACCACGACACCCACTTCCCGGGCCAATTCGGTGATATCAATGCCGAAACCCTCGGGACTGGGACGCGCTTTAAAGGGGTGGCGGCAGGGTTCTCCCTGGGGCGCGCATTCATCACATAATTTACAGCCACCCACGCTTAGACCCAAAGCCTGATAGAATCCGTGTTGAAAGGCAGCCAATTCCAGGTCGGACACGATGTCAGCCAGCTTTAGTTCGGCGCTGAAATCTGTGCGGTAATCGTCAATGTTTTTTATTTTTTCCCGTAATACCACTAAAAAAGCCTTGCTGTAGCTGAGTAAAGCCTCTTTGAATACTGCGACGTCAGGAATATGGGGAGGACATGTCTTGCAGACATCGTAGTATTCGCACAGAGGGATCTGGCACTTCAACCGGATACTCTGCATGGGGTTTATTTTTTTAATATCCAGGGGGTAAATGTCAGCCCCCCACTTCCGTGCAATCGCCTCAAAAGAAGTTTCCAAGGTCTCGCAGCCATCCATGTTTTCCTTGTTCACAAGATTATTTGGCCTTTCAGCTGATTGAATATTTACGGAACTATAACCCATAAAAAGGTAATTTTTGGCTGTCAGAAGTTCTTGAAAGTGTCGATCTTGGAGTGATGGAGTATGGGATTATTGAAAAAAAAGATATCAAACTTTTAACCATTACTCCAACACTCCATTACTCCAATGCTCCGAATTTAATTGAATTTTAAAGCCCCGGCATCCACCGGGGCTTCGTAAATTAAAGGGTTAAAATTTCATCTTTTCTTTCAACCGATTGACGCCGGCGATTTCGATACCGAGCAATTCGGCAATTCTTACTTTTGCTTCAATTCCCTTGGCGCAACCAGGGACAGACGTAATGATTCCGATGTCCAGCTCCTCGCGGACCTCCCTCATTACGTGTACATCCGACAGGTCGGCCGGGGAAACCTTTAGCTTTTCGGCAACGTAGGCTTTTGCGTCATTGATCCGCATCTTGCGGGTCATTTGCATGCGGGCCACCAGATCTCCGGCGGTCCTGATTCCGCCCATTCCCGCTGCCACACCGTGAGCTATCGACATCCCCATGGGGTCTCCCACACCAATCTACAGACCATCTACCTTGGCAATTTCCACCATGGCCTTTGAGGCCCTGCTGACCGAGTCGGTAGGCGGTGTTTCAAATATAGGTGAACCTCCCACGCCCATTCCCATGTTTGCATGAATAGGGATATTGGACGCCTCAACACACGCTTTTACAAAGGTCACCGCTCTGGCCACATTCCACGGCATGGATTTGCTGGGCTTTGTGTTTACCACCGGACCAAAAATATCCGCCCCGGCTTTCTCCACGAGTTTGACTTGATCGTGACAGTACAACCCCGCCAGCCTCTGGCCATCGTACTCCAGGCCGCCATGCATACCGAGTACAAATTCTCCGGCCATTCCGACTTCAACACACAGTTCGGTGTTTTTTTTGAGATGCTCCACCGCGTGCAGCGTGGCCTTGAAATCCGTATCGCCGGCTGCTCCGGTGGTATCAAAGTTGATGCCGTCACAACCGACTTCCGCGAGTTTTTCGCTTACATAAATCATGTCTCGGGTGGCGTGTTCGACCGCGCCTTCCTGGGCTTCATAAGCCTCCTTGATCTTGCCTGCGGGCAGTAAATCAGAAGGATTTCCAAAAGGCCCGTCCGGGGTGTAATACTGACCCAGATTGGGCATGGCGCCATAAAAGAGCGGAAGGACGGTTACCAGGAGAGCATTTTCCATTTCCTGTTGTTCCATGGCAATGACCGGCTTTACAGGCTTAAAGCTGTAGTCGATATGTCCCAGCTCCATGGTGTCGGCACAAAATGCCCTTTCATGGACCTGGATGCCCTGCACCCTGCTCAAGGGTATGCCGACCCCGCTGTTGCCCTGATCTCCCATCACCCGCAAAGTGCCGATATCGTGGGTGACGACCACTTCGTTGCCGTGTTCCACGCTTACGAACCGGTTGCGGTCGGTAAAGATGTCCTGCAACATGTCCAGATCGTCTTTTGACAGGGGTGCGATCTTGCCTCTGTCGGCGGCGTCTTCGGTGCCGGCCTCAAAGTCGCTCATTATTTCCTCGGAAGTCATTTCAATGAGCGCGCCGTCCCCCCGTCTAGTAAGGTACTTTGTCATATACTCACCTCCTTTCAGCTGAAAATTTCTTTGAGCTTCATCACCGTATCACCGGCGTTTTCGGCCCAAAAAGTCGCGCCGATTTTCGTAGCCCAATGTTCGGTGGTCGCCGCGCCGCCCACCATTGTGGTCAGCTTGTCGCGAAGTCCTGCTTCAGCTAAGGCTTTTTCAAGGGCTTTTTGGCCGACCTGGGTCGTCGTCATCAAAGCAGATGAACCGACCACATCCGCGTCGGTCTCTTTGGCTTTTTCGACAAAAGTAGCAATCGGTACGTCGCGACCCAGGTCGATGACCTCGAAGCCGTAAACCCTTAGCATGGTGGCGACAATGCCTTTGCCGATGTCATGCACGTCTCCTTCGACCGTCCCGAGAACCACCTTGGCAAGCTTCTTGCCAACCTGGTCTGCGGGAAGCGCCTGTTCCAACACCTTTACCGATGCGGTCATCGCCTCAGACGCGATGATGAGATGCGGTAAAAAGACCTCGCCGCGATCAAAGAGATCCCCAAGTTTCCGGATGCCTTCCGAAAGACCCTTCTCGATCATCTCAGTCGGCTCGAGGCCCTCGTCTAGATACTTTTTCGATAATTCTACCGCAGCCTCCTCATTCGCATCAATGATGTATTGGGCAGCTTTTTCATAATATTCCGCTTTCTCCATTACTTTCACCTCCTTTCTTAATTAACGTCTTGGAATTACTACAACTTATTGATATAAAGAGACATTCTAAGTATTCCGTGAATGCCATCATTCTACCATTCCAATTGGGGCGAAGCTCCTAAGTTCGCTATTTTCTACCCATGACCCCGCACCTTTATTTCCGAGCATTTCTCACCCTCGGCCGCATAAAATTTTTTTTGCAGAAAGACTTTTTCCTGGCAGGCTTTTTCACATCTCCTGCAGGCGAGCCCGTTACATCGGGCCAGGTCCATGGTGATAGAAAAATCTCCCCCCTCTTCTTCCATGTAAAGGGCAGTCTCGGGACATTCCTCAACGCAGGCATCGCAGCCGATGCAACCCTCGAAAACAATCTTTTTCTGTTCACCGATATCGGAGATAATCCTAAGACCCATGGTTCCCAATTCCGGTATATCTTTCTCAACGGTCTTAATGACCTCCGGAATACCGGCAGCCTCTTTCAAAGGAGGAAGACCGAATTTTTTTAAAAACTTATTATATTGGTCTAAAGGCATCCCCTGGGTCCAATAAGAAAGTTCCAGGACATAGACTTTTTCAAACACCTTGGAATTAGCAAACATGCAGTGATGTTGCCTCAAATCATTGGCGATCCGTTTCATGTGCCAAAGCTCATCCACGTTTTGGACCATATCCCTGGCCATAGCCAGAGAAGAGTTTCCCACCTGGTAGATTTTTTTAACTCCTTTGGGTATCATACCAATCTCTTGGGCCTTGAGCGCATCTACATAAGTACCGGATGCGCCGCACATGTAAGCGGTTTCGATATCTTCCAAATCAACTCCGGCCTCCCGGCACAGAGAGATATGACCGGCCCTGACGGCACCGATGGCCTTGCCGGCCTCCTCAAGATCTTTTTCGGTAAACTTGATCCCGTTGGGTAAATGTATTTTTGAATCCGACGTGATGATTCGCGGAAGCCGGATGATATTTTCTTCGAGACCCTGGCTGATGAGGGCCAAAACGCCGGTCCCTGTTATGCCCACAGCCTTTTCTATTCCCTTTTCAAGCAGGCTTCCCGTGGTTGGGTCCACCGTGTCGCCTGCTTGAACCGCCATATCCTTATTGAGAACATATGATTTCAGCCTTCCCCTGATGGGTTGATCTTCCACCTGTGTGCCTGCAGGGCCTGCTGATGTACCATTTTCCGGTTCAAACTCGACATCACAGATGGCCCCGGGAAGCGCCAACAGTCCATCTTCGATATGCTGCCCCTCCAGGGCAGGCCCGGCGGCGGTTGAACCGGTGTAAACCGTACCTTTTACAATGAGTGCCATCTCAGCATTGGTACCGTAATCCGTGGCAATGGCGATCTCATCCTTTTCCAGCATGCCGGTCTGGATCATCATGGCCAGGGCGTCGGCCCCGATCTCATGCCGAACGGCCGGTGGAATCAGGATATCCGTGTCAGCCGGCAGTTTGAGCCCGTAAATTTCCTGAGCCTTCACGATTTGGGCGTCTCTTTTGGGAGCAACCACCCCTAAGGCTTCCAGTTTCCGTTTACCGGCATAGGCGAGATCCCTGATTTCGATCTCCTGAAAGAGGGAAAGCTGGATGGGGTTGCCGCAGACCGCCAGCCGCACCACCTCATCCTTTTCAATCCTCAGATTGTCAATCACCTTGTTGACGGCCTGAACCACTACGTTGTGGGCCCGATGAAGGCCCATCTCAACGGCAAAATGAAGATGATCCATGACATTGGCACCGGGAAGGGGATGCCGGGTGGTGACGGCGGTGGATATAATCATTCCGTTTTGATCCAGAT
>Ga0316187_10005347_pt1 | contig 11079 bp, 5 predicted proteins | sample CroRivburrow1_MG_FD_204927 | JGI IMG/M metagenome (GOLD analysis project Ga0316187, IMG submission 204927) | Coastal sediment microbial communities from Maine, United States - Cross River worm burrow 1 | ecosystem: Environmental > Aquatic > Marine > Coastal > Sediment | place: USA: Maine...
GGGTCCGTGGAGTGCTATATTCGATGCAAATACGAAGTAATCGCACCCTGGGGGGAAACAATGTCAATCGGTAACCAACCGAACAGGACCGCTATATCGCTCGCTGTCGCGGCCGCTCTGGTCGGCGCAGGCAACGCCCACGCGCAGCAGGCAAAACGCCAAATTGAAGAAGTCACGGTCACGGCGACCAAAGTCGAAGAATCGCTTCAGGACGTACCGATAGCGGTCAGCGCCCTGTCCGGCGAGGCTCTCGAGGAACTTGGTATTACGAATTTCTCCGACTACGTCATGCAGCTGCCGGGCGTCACGGCCGGCGGTAGCGGGCCCGGGCAAAATACGATCTACATTCGCGGTGTCGCCTCGACCACACCAAACCTGACGACTGCCGGCGTTGCGGGACTCGCGCCGAACGTCGCCTTCTATCTTGATGAGCAACCGCTCGCGCAGCCGGGTCGCAACCTCGACGTGTATGCCGCGGACCTGCAGCGTATCGAGGTGCTTTCTGGCCCTCAGGGCACGCTGTTCGGCGGCAGCTCCCAGGCCGGTAACGTGCGGCTGATTACCAATAAACCTGACCTCGGCGATACCTATGGAAGCATCCGCGTGGGGGCCGCCACGATCACGGACGGCGACACGAGCGGCAACATCGAGGTCATGTTTAATCTCCCTGTCAGCGACACCTTTGGGCTGCGGGGTGTCTTCTATACGGACACCAAGGGCGGCTGGATCGACAACGTGGCTGGCACACGTGACGCGAGCCAGAGCGCTCGCTTCCGCCCTGAAGGCGCCGTGCGCGCGAATGGCGTGCCGGTCAGCGCGGATCGCGCCGGCTTTCAGTCGACGGCCGACCTTTCCGGGGTTACATTCCTCGATGCCGACAACAGTGCACTCGTCGAGAAGGACATCAACAAGACGACGTATACCGGTGGCCGCATCAGCGCGCGCTGGGAAGTCAGCGACAAGCTGCGACTCGAATTTGCTCATACGCAACAGGACCTCGAGTCCGACGGCGTCTTTTTCTCCGATCCGACCGTCGGCGATCTCGCCGTCGAACGCTTCAGCCCGGACTCGATTGAGGACAAATTTGGAAACACGTCGTGGACGGCGGAGGCATTTTTTGGCGAACTCGAGGTGCTGTACACGGGCGCATTCACGGACCGAGAGACCGACCAGATCGTCGACTACACGGACTACCTGTTCGTTGGCCAGTACCTGCCGTATTACATCTGCGACTACTACGTAACCTATACATCCTTCAGCCCAACTGGTATCCCCGATGGGACCTGCCAGCCGCCCAATCTATTTGTCGCCAGTAGCACCGACGTCGAGGTCATCAGTCACGAGATCCGTTTCACGACCGATCAGGCGAAGTCATTCCGCGTGACGGCCGGCGCTTTCTACCAGGACCTCGAGCTGAAAGAACTCAATGACTTTACCTATCCGGGATCGGTGAATGCGGCTTCGTACGTGGATGATGGGCAGGGCGGACGAGTGCTGGGCTTCGGACCAAACTATCCGTTGACGAATACCGAAGTTACGGGAATTCCCCCGGGCAGCAATGCCTCACCCGGCTACTTCAGCGATCCGGGCCCCTTCCCCGCTGGCGTCATTTTCCGCAACGATGTTTTGCGCACCGATAAGCAGTTGGGTATTTTCGGCGAAGCGACCTACGACTTTACGGAGCAGTTCGCCCTGACCTTCGGCGTTCGCTACTACGACATCGAAGTGGACTTCGAAGGGAGTGCCAATTCGTCGTTCTTCAATTTCGGTCAGTCCACCGATGCGCAGGCGTTCGGTACGAATATTTCGGCGCAGTTCGCGCCGGACAACACAGTCGGCGCACCGGACAAGGCCGCTACGGACGGTACTATCTTCAAGCTGACGGGCAGCTGGCAACCGAATAACGACCATATGTACTACCTGACGGTTTCCGAGGGCTTCCGGCCGGGGTTGTTGAATCGACCGGGCGGCAGCCAGAATTCTGCAGGGACGTTTACGGTGCCCTATGCGCTGGATACGGATGACGTCACGAACTACGAATTCGGTGCAAAATCGACTTACTTCGACGGCTCATTCCAGTTGAACGCAGCGTTGTTCTTTGTCGATATCGAAAACCTGCAGACGACGATATTCGATCCGAGTATCACCAACCTGTTCTTTTCCGACAACGCGGCAAACGCAGAAGTCACCGGCCTCGAGGGCGACTTCATCTGGTTGCCAGCATTCTCGGACCGCCTGACAGTCAGCGGTGCGTTCTCGATTCTCAATACCGAGATCACCGATGTTCTCACGCCGACCAACGACGTCAGGAAGGGCGACGAACTCGCGTTTGCGCCGGAATTCCAGGGTACGCTGCGGGCGCGTTACGAGTGGGACTTCGGTACAACCGGAATGCTTGCTCACGTGATGCCAAGTGTTAGCTGGTCGTCCGAAGCATTCAGCGACATCATCACGATCAACCGCGACAAGATGGACAGCTGGGTGATGGCCTCCATCAGCGCCGGTGTCAGCAAGAATTCGTGGGGCGCGGAGCTCTACATCAACAACCTGACCGACGAACGCGCGGAGGTTGCACGCAATTTCGTTTTCGATCGGACCACTGTGACCTATGTTCAACCACTAACGGTTGGCGTGCGCGCAAATTTCAACTTCTGAGCGCTCGCAAACGGTCGGGCTAGTATGGTACGGCGCCCCTTAATCGGGGCGCCGTCTTTGATTACGGGACGGCTACGTGCAGGCAAGGCAGCAGATTGCAGACCTGAAATCGATTCAGGACATGATCGTCGCGAAGCGCTTCGACGACGCGTTGGTCGATCTCGGCGACTTGTTGCGTGAAGATCCGGACAACCAGGAAGCGCTTTACATGGCTGCCGTCAGTCAGCGTTACAAAGCCCGATTCGAGGCGGCGCTCGGGTACCTTAAGCAGCTCAAAGCAATCGTCCCCGAGCATGGCCGCGCGCACCAGGAAGAGGGCCACACCTATCGCGATATGGGCCGCACCGATGACGCGCTGCAAGCCTACGCGCGTGCGTGCCGTTATAACCCGGCGCTCGAGGCAAGCTGGCGCGGCCAGCTCGACATACTCCGCCAGAAGGGTTACCAGCGGCAGGCCATACAAGTGCAGGCGCAGCTCGAACGGCTGGCAAAACTGCCGCCGCCGCTCGTCGGCGTCATGGACCTGATCGCGCAGAGGCGACTGCTCAAAGCCGAGGATGTCTGCCGGCAATTCCTGCAGAAGGTGCCGCATCACGTGGAAGCCATGCGCCTCCTGGCCGATATCGGCATGCGCCTCGGCGTGCTCGACGATGCCGAGTTTCTGCTGGAGAGCGCGACGAAATTCGAGCCGGATAACGTGCAGGTGCGGCTCGACTACATCCAGGCACTGAGAAAGCGCCAGAAGTTCGAGCAGGCGCTGGACGAGGCTCGCCATCTCCTGCAGACGTCGCCGGAAAACCCACAATTCAAATCACTGTTTGCCGTTGAATGCATGCAAACGGGCGACTATGACACGGCCATCACGATGTTCGATGAAATCCTGAAACAGATACCGGGCGATCCGGTGACACTGACTTCGAAAGGCCATGCCTACAAAACGAAAGGACAATACGAGCTCGCGGTCGATTCATACCGCGATGCGATCAGCAGCCAGCCCCACTATGGCGAAGCCTACTACTCACTGGCGAATCTGAAGGTCTATACGTTCGACGACGATGAAATCCGCGGCCTGCATGAGCAAGAAAGTAATCAGAACCTGTCAGACATAGATCGGATCCATGTTTGCTTTGCGCTCGGCAAGGCTTATGAAGACAAGCGGGACTTCGAAGCGTCGTTCAAATATTACGAACGGGGAAATCATCTGAAAAAATCCCAAAGCCGTTACAACGCCGAACAGATGTCCAAAGACCTGAAAGCCCAGCGCGATGTGTGCACGGCGGAGTTTTTCGAGCGTAGATCCGGAACCGGCCATGACGCTCCGGACCCGATTTTCATCGTCGGCCTACCACGCGCCGGATCAACGCTCCTGGAACAGATTCTTTCATCGCATTCCGAGGTCGACGGCACGCTGGAATTGCCGAACATTCTGTCTTTGTCGCAGCGATTGCGCCGGCGCGGGCGCCAGGGTGCGGGCAAAGGCTATCCGGATTTACTCGCGGAGCTCTCTGACAATGAGCTCGAGCAATTCGGCAAGCAGTTCATCACCGATACCCGAATCCACCGAAAGGGCGCACCATTCTTCATCGACAAGATGCCGAACAATTTTCGGCATCTTGGGTTGATTCAGCTGATATTGCCCAATGCCAAGATCATCGACGCTCGCCGCCATCCGATGGCCTGCTGCTTTAGCGGTTTCAAACAGCTGTTCGCCGAGGGCCAGGAATTTACCTACGACCTGACGGATGTCGGCCGCTATTATTCTGACTACGTCGAGCTCATGGACCACTGGGACGCTGTCCTGCCGGGTAAGGTTCTCCGCGTGCAGTACGAAGACGTTGTGGCCGACCTCGAGCCGCAGGTACGGCGTTTGCTCGACTATTGCGGACTACCGTTCGAGCAGGCCTGCGTGGATTATCATGCGACGGAACGTGCGGTACGCACGCCGAGTTCCGAACAAGTTCGGCAACCGATTTTCAAATCCGGACTGGAGCAGTGGCGGCATTTTGAACCCTACCTGGACCCTTTGAAAACGGCGCTCGGCCCGATACTGAATCGATACCCAATCGACTAAGCGACTAAAAGGAAGTAGATGTGAAGGACGAACAGCGCAACGCACCCAATCTGCAGGAGGTTGAGCACGAAATCGGTGAGCGGAACGTTCAGGTGTTCGGTCTGGATATTCACAACCCGGTCTTCGCTATCTCAGCATCGCTAGCCGTCGTTTTCGTGCTGGGCACCCTGTTGTTTCTCGACCAGGCGGCCGGCGCATTCACAGACATGCGCGTCTGGATTACGTCCACGTTCGACTGGTTTTTCATGGTTGCGGCGAACATCGTCGTGCTGTTCTGTCTCGGACTCGCGGTCTCACCACTCGGTCGGGTGCGTCTCGGTGGTCCCGACGCCAAACCGCGTTACGGATATTCTGGGTGGCTGGCGATGCTGTTTGCCGCCGGCGTCGGCATCGGCCTGATGTTTTTCGGTGTTCTCGAGCCAGTCACGCATACGCTCAACCCGCCCATCGGCATCGACCCGTCGGATACGGCTGCAGCGCGCGCCGTCGGTATGTCGGCTGCAATCAACCACTGGGGTCTGCACGCCTGGGCTATCTACGCCATCGTCGGGCTATCGTTGGCGTTCTTTTGTTTTAATCGCGGCATGCCGCTGACCTTGCGCTCAGCATTTTTCCCATTGATCGGCAACCGCGTTTGGGGACCGTTCGGTCACTTTATCGACGTCACGGCCGTGCTCGCGACGCTTTTCGGACTGGCAGTTTCTCTTGGCTACGGCGCCGAGCAGATCGCCGGTGGCCTTAATTACCTGTTTGATATTCCGATTGGCAATCTGACCAAGGTTTTATTGATCATCGCAATAATCGGCATTGCGCTTGTGTCGGTTGTCGCCGGACTCGACAAAGGCGTGAAACGGCTCAGCGAGATCAACATGATCATGGCCGCAACGTTGTTCCTGTTCGTGCTGATTGCCGGGCCCACCATGGTAATTCTGGCAACGATGGGCAACGCCGTCGTCGACTACATATACTACCTGCCCAAGTTGAGCAACTGGATCGGGCGCGAGGACACCGACTTCCTGCACGGCTGGACGACGTTCTACTGGGCCTGGTGGATCTCCTGGTCGCCGTTCGTTGGCATGTTCATTGCGCGCGTCAGCTACGGCCGCACGGTACGCGAATTCATCACCTGGGTACTCATCATCCCGACCATCATCGGCATCCTGTGGATGTCGAATTTCGGCGGCGCGGCCCTCGATCAGCTATTTACCGACGGCTACCGAGGCGTTGCCGACGCGGTTCCCGAACTCGCATTATTCAAAATGCTGGAACAATTACCATTTACCGGATTCGTGTCGACCGTCAGTGTGTTTCTGATTGCTATCTTCTTCGTCACATCGGCGGACTCGGGCTCGCTCGTTATGGATATCATCACGGCTGGCGGCAAGATGGATGCCCCTGTGCAACAACGCGTGTTCTGGTGCGTGCTGGCAGGACTCGTTGCCATTGCGTTGATGCTTGGCGGTGGCATGGCGTCGTTGCAGGCGTTGACGATATCAATCGGCCTGCCGTTCGGCGTAGTACTGCTGATAATGTGCGTCGGCCTGCTCAAAGGCTTACGCGAGGAGTAGTCGGTTTTTCGACCACTACGTTCGACAAAACGCGCCGGCGTTTTGGATGCCGCAGGCGCCCCGAAGGGGTGAAGATCGCCCATAGGCAATCTGAGTCAATTTCTGCGGCGAGAAGCGGCTGCCCCAAACTGCTAGTGCGCGTCGCGTTCGACAGTCTGCGACAGGTTGGCGAAGGACGTATCCCTTTGTACGCCGAATACGGGGTCGGCGGCGTCCAGGTGGGAAATATCGAGCTTGAGACCATCTCCCATTGCGTCGGCGCGGGGAAAGAGGTCTTCCTCCTCCCACGTCATATGCTCGCGCAGCCGGCGCACGTATTGCTGCGCGTCGCCGATGACCGGTTCTCGCGCTACGATAGTGCCGGCAACGATCGCCTCAACATCGTCAAGCAAGCGTTTGCCAAGGTCCGCAATGTCCTTGTGATCCACCTCGACCACCTCAAGGCCCTCCGCCAGTTCCGGCTGTTTGGCTCGCATGCCGGCGTAGATGAGGTCTTCCTTGGGATGGTGCGTCGCGTCGGGATAGACGGTCATGTAGCGCATGATGTCACGCAGCAATTCGAAGTCAGGTGATTCACCCGGATGGTCAATACGATCGATTTCCTGCTGCAGCAGGTCCAGAAGAATCGCCATATTGCGGTGGTCCTGGCGCAGCTCTGTGAGTAGTTCAGCAGCTTTTTGTGTCATGTCAGATCCCCGTGAGCTTCCTGCCTGATCATACTGCGTGGCAAGAGCAACTGTAGTAATCCGGGGTTTCACCTATCTCAGTGGCGGATGGAGCGAAAGTTTTACTGCGTAAATAGACAATCCCCAAATGTGTGCTTTTCCCGATAGCGGCCCCGGAGAGATTAGCTCGGGCCATCGGCCCTCACCCTTCGGGCGCACTGCGTGCGTTTGTCGGCTCGCGAACTCACCTCGGATGAACGTCTCAGAATGATTTTCCGATTGTGCCACTTCGGCACAGCGAGGCCAGGAATGCCGCGTGGCAGGTATCTCCTGCGCCAACCGTGTCTTCCGCCCGCTCGATCGGATAGGCATTCTTTTCGATTACCCCGTTCTCGGTATGCAGCAAAGCCCCAACCCACTCAATTTAGTTTCGGCATTCCGCTATTCAATCCCGTTTGGCATGAGCGTAATTTGTTCACAGCGTTCCGTTGCCCGATGGGGGGTCAGCATGAGCCAGGTAATCTTGAACATAAATGGACAGGCCCATACGCTCGACGTGCCGTCCGATATGCCGCTTCTATGGACCCTTAGAGACATATTGAATTTGACGGGCACGAAATATGGCTGCGGAATCGGGGTCTGCGGCACTTGCATCGTGCTAGTCAATGGCATTCCCACGCGTTCTTGCGTCATGCCCGCGATCAGTATGGCCGGCGCTGAGATAACCACGATTGAAGGCCTGGATCCCGCCGGTAATCATCCGGTTCAGAAAGCCTGGAATGACGAGGACGTTCCGCAATGCGGGTACTGCCAGGGCGGACAAATCCTGACCGCCAGCGCCCTGCTCGAGCGAAACCCGAATCCCGGCGATCAGGACATCGATGCCGCTATGGCCGGCGTCCTTTGTCGTTGTGGCACCTACTCTCGAATCCGAAAAGCCATCAGGCGCGCCGCGAAATACGCGGCTGAGCAAGGAGGCGCAGCATGAACACGATTCAAAAACAGCTGCGCATGGATCGACGGGCTTTCCTGAAAGTCTCCATGCTTGCCTCCGGCGCACTGATGGTTGGCGTGGGAAGCAAAGGCTTGTTGCAGGCCGGCGACGTGGAGAACGGTGTCTGGAAACCCAATCTTTACGTTCGCATCAATCCCGATGGAATGATCACTATAGTGAGCAAGAATCCCGAAGCCGGGCAAGGCGTGAAAACGGCTTTCCCGATGGTGGTGGCAGAGTGCCTCGGTGTCGATTGGAAAAATGTGACCGTCGAACAGGCTAACCTCGACGATCGTTATGGCCGACAAGTTGTGGGCGGTAGCCGCGGAACGCCTGATGGCTGGGATGACCTGCGCATCGCGGGAACGGGTGCACGTTATCTGTTGACGGCTGCGGCCGCCAGCGAGTGGGGCGTGTCTCTCGCAGAGTGCACGGCCGAGAAAGGTTCGGTCATTCACAAAGCCTCCGGCAGATCCAGACGTTATGAGAGCCTCCTGGCTATCGCCGCTACTTTGCCGGTTCCGGACGTTTCGGACCTAAAACTGAAAAGCCGTCCCTCAGAATTCAATCTACTGGGGACGTTCGTTCCGGGCGTCGATAACCCGAAGATAATTACAGGACAAGCTTTGTTTGGCTGCGACATCCGGCTTGAAGGCATGCTGTACGCGATTTACGAAAAGTGTTCGACCTTTGGCGGCAAGGTTCGCAAGGCGAACGTAGATCAAGTTCGCAAGTTGCCCGGCGTGACGCATGCATTCGTAGTGGACGGTAGCGACGACCTGACGGGCCTTCTACCCGGCGTAGCCATCGTTGCGAAGAGCTGGTGGGAAGCGCAGTCCGCTCGCAAACAACTGCGGGTCGATTGGGATACCAGTCACTCCGACTCAACGGCAGATTACGATCGTCAGGCGGAAGCCCTGAGAAAAGACGCCGGAGAGACCTTGCGAGCGGATGGTGACGTGGGACGTGCGCTCAATTCTGCCCGGAAGGTGGTGAAAGCGAGTTATTACTATCCGTTTGTTTCGCACGCAAATATGGAGCCGCAAAACTGCACCGCCCTGTATCACGAATCGGGCCGCCTTGAGCTTTGGGCACCTTCGCAAAACCCGAAAGCAGGCAGGCGGTTGATATCCGATACCATGGACATTCCCGAGGACAGAATTCACGTGAATCTGACCCGAATCGGCGGGGGCTTCGGTCGCCGGTTGAGAAGCGATTTCATGGTCGAAGCCGCGTGGATCGCCCGCCAAACACGCCAGCCCGTGCAACTGCAGTGGTCGCGCGAAGACGACATGCGGCACGACTTTTATCGTCCTGCCGCATGGCATCATTTCACGGCAGGCATCGACAAAAACGGCAAGATGACCGCCTTTGACCACCACTTCGTGACCTTTGGCAACAACGGCAATACGGTGTCCGGAGCCGGCCTGTCGCCCGACCACTATCCGGCGGGCCTGGTCCCCAATTTCCGTTTGCGGCAGTCGCTCGTTGAGACCAACGTTCCGACAGGGCCTTGGCGTTCTCCGGGCCACTCGGCGTATTGCTGGGTTTATCAAAGCTTCTTCGACGAAGTCGCGTTGGCAGCAGAACGCGATCAATTGGAATTTCGCCTTGACCTGCTCTCAAAATCCTATGGCAAACCGCCTCTGGATCTAAAGCGAACCAGCTCAACGCTTGCGCTGGCCGCTGAAAGAGCCGGTTGGGGGCGTCGCGCGCTGGCTGCGAATCGTGGAATGGGCATGGGATTTCACTTCGCTCACGATGGCTTTGTTTCGCACGTGGCCGAAGTGGTCGCCGATGGCCCAAGTATCACTGTCGAAAAGGTGTACTCCGCAGCCGACGTGGGTCCGATCATCAATCTGAGTGGCGCCAGGAACCAGGTCGAAGGCGCCGTGACTGATGCTCTCAGCACTGCCCAGCTCGAGATCACCTTTGCGAATGGCGCGGCTGCGCAGAGCAATTTCATTGACTACGGCCTGTTGCGTATTAACCAGGCGCCCGAAATCGAATGCCATTTCATCCAGAGTGATAATTCCCCGACGGGTCTCGGCGAACCACCGTTCGCGGCGGCAACACCTGCGATTACCAACGCAATTTTTGCCGCCACCGGAACGCGGATACGAGAATTGCCGTTTAGCCGCTCGGGAATCTCGGTTTGAATAGGAGGGAAAGGCTGAAGATACCGATCCTTGTCTTGCTCTGGCTGCGTCCTTCCACACTTGATTTCGCGACGAGACTTCGAAATCTGTCCGACAAGTTCAGAAATCGATGCGAATTTGATAGAAATAAGCTGTGAGATCCGATGTCCTCTTTTGGCCGAGAGCAGACCCTCGATTTCATTGAGTCCTACCTGATTGAATGACCGCTTTACCCTCGGAAGAAGACGTTCAGGTAATATCGGCGTTTAGGTCTGCTAATGACCCTTAGCAGACATTGAATTAGATTCGCTGGCACCCGGAACTGTTGCCGAATATGCCCGTAGATGAACCCAAGCCTGGATTCAAATGGCCAGTCGCTGTTGAGAGGACAATCGAAGCTCCGACACAGGCGGTTTGGGAAGCGATAATACAAAGTGGAGGAGGCGGATCTGGCTCGACCGGCCCGATATTCCTGATGTTGTTTGGTTGGGCGGTGTACCTGACGCGACGCCGCCGAATGGCCGGTTGATAGAGACCAGTACTGTTGGCCAGTGTCGGCGTATTGCACTGCCTATTTGTATAGGCACGACGCCCTATTGCCGTAGCAAATTCTCTGTGCGTTTGCTGCCCATCTTGCAGCGCGACGGCGCGACGAATAACGATATTCCGACAATTTATTATTGTTTGTTGGGCGCGGTTTTCCATGAACATTGGGGTTGCGCTGCTGGCAGCGGAGGGTGATCAAATTATTTACTTGAACTGTAAATATGATGACACTGAAAATAATCAAAACCGCACTCTCATTATCAAAATCGATCTTAATAACGAGATTTAAGAATCTTTTCCTAATTCAGCACTCCTAAGGCTCTATTTGGCGAGGCAAATGATCAAGTCGGCAGATTGCGAAACCGCAGCTGTATCTCCGGCGCCGTCTGAACAAGGTGCCGTAAAAATGTCACCCACAAGAAAGTCATTCCAAGCATCTCCA
>Ga0316187_10005350_pt1 | contig 11077 bp, 7 predicted proteins | sample CroRivburrow1_MG_FD_204927 | JGI IMG/M metagenome (GOLD analysis project Ga0316187, IMG submission 204927) | Coastal sediment microbial communities from Maine, United States - Cross River worm burrow 1 | ecosystem: Environmental > Aquatic > Marine > Coastal > Sediment | place: USA: Maine...
ATGATTAGCCCTCCTATGATTGGCAGGGCATAATAGCGCCTTCCAGGCCACATGACATCCACAATCTGCACGGACAGGATGTGCTGCCACATCAATCAAGGAATGAATAACATGCCGTTAGAGTCCCGATTGGAACAGATATCCAAAATCCTGATCAAAGCTGGCCATGAGATCATCATGCCCGCATACGAATTAGCTGTATTGACCACACAGAAAGCAGACGGCTCTATCGTTACCGAGACCGACCTGGCCTGTCAGCACTTCATCGAAAAAGAGCTGGCAAAGATTGATGGCGATATCGCCTTCCTTGGAGAAGAGATGAGTCAGGATGATCAACTGGATTGCCTGAAGCAAAAGAGTGGCACATTCTGGTGCCTTGATCCGCTTGATGGCACCACCAACTTTGCAACATCATTCCCGGGTTTCGCCATTTCACTGGCCCTGATCAGAGGTGGCAATGTAGAGCTTGCCTGCACACACGATCCTGTTCGCGAAGAGACATTTACCGCAAGCGTTGGCGGCGGCGCATTCCTTAATGGCAATAGGATTTACTGTTCACAGGAGAATCAACTCGCCAACAGTGTCGGTTTTATTGATTTTAAACGACTGAACAGAGAAACAGCCATCCGCTTTGCCACTGAAAAGATATTTCGCAGCCAGCGCAATGTCGGCAGCTGCGCACTGGAGTGGGCATGGCTGGCAGCTGGCCGTGGTCAGTTTATTATCCACGGTGGCGAAAAGCTATGGGACTTTGCTGCCGGCAGTATGCTGGTAGCTGAAGCCGGGGGATGCACTGGTGATTTCTCCGGCAACCCTCTATTTCCAGCTTCATCCCTTTCATCTCCCATTCTCGCCACGTGCACGCCCACTGTTCAGAACGAGCTGAAACAGCAACTGACATTCTGAATCCCTTTAAAATTAAGTGCTTTTCAACCCACTCCATTTGGGGTCGCATTTTATGCACAAAACAGCTAGAGTGCGGTTGCTAAAATTTTAGCGTCTTTGTATTTTATGAGGGGGAAACATGGGAAGCGTTTGCGATCTTAAGATTGATTTGGTGGAAGTGTGTGAGGCAGCAGCCCGCGCTTGTGCCCCATTTGTAGGTTCCGGCCAGAAGGATGAGGGCGACGGCCTGGCAGTTGATGCCATGCGCGAACGCATCAATCAGGTTAAAATGAAAGGTGTTGTTGTCATTGGCGAAGGAGCCAAAGATGAGGCTCCTGCCCTGTATGACGACGAACCCGTCGGCACAGGTGAAGGCATTGGCGTTGATATCGCCGTTGACCCAATTGAGGGCACAAATCTTTTCGCTAAAGATATGCCTGGCTCCATTGTAACACTGGCCGCTGCACCTGAAGGTTCTATGTATCGCCCAGGCGCTTGCTTCTACATGGACAAACAGGTTTATCCAAAAGCCGCACGCGGCAAGATTGATCCGGAAGCACCGGTTGCAGACCGCTTGCATGCACTTGCCAAAGCGCTCGGCAAGGACATTAAAGAAATTCGCGTATTCATTCTCGACAAACCTCGCCACCAAGAGATGATTCAGGAAGTTTACGCTTGTGGCGCCAAGGTTCGTCTGGCTACCGATGGCGATGTAAACGGCGCAATTCAGGCTGTATTGAACATGGGTTCTGATGCCCTGTTTGGCATTGGCGGCACACCGGAAGGCATCGTAACAGCCTGTGCTGCACGTGCGATGGGCGCGGAAATGTTTGGACGCATGGCACCTCAGAAAGATTTTGAGATCAAGCTGTGTGAAGAAGAAGGGATTGACACCAAACGGATCATCACGCGTGATGAACTCGTCACCTCTGATGACTGCATGTTTGTTGCTACTGGCTTGACCAGTGGTGCTTACTGTCATCATGTTAAGGTTGGCGCTGATGCCGATGGTCGCTACATGACCACTGACACCGTTGTACTCTCCGGTTCTGTTGGCAACATTCGTCGCGTTCAGACCACACTGCACGTTTAATCACTAAAAAAGAGTTAGGGATTGAGCAACTTCCATAAGTAGTACTTATGGAAAAAATAATAACTACTGATTTGGCATGAATAGTTACATCTGTAATCATTCAGCCGGCACTATATAAATAGATAAGGGGAACATAAGCATATGAGTAATAGCAGCCGTAGACACCTGGCCAATGCCGTTCGCGCACTTGCGATGGATAGCGTCCAGAAAGCAAACTCCGGACACCCGGGCGCTCCAATGGGCATGGCAGATATCGCCGAAGTCCTGTGGAACGATTATATGAAGCACAATCCGACAAACCCTAAATGGGCCGATCGCGACCGCTTCATCCTTTCAAATGGTCATGGCTCTATGCTGATCTACTCCCTTCTGCACCTGACCGGCTACGATCTGGGCATGGAAGATCTTAAGCAGTTCCGTCAGCTGCACTCCCGCACACCGGGTCACCCGGAGTACGGTTACGCACCAGGCGTTGAGACCACTACTGGCCCACTGGGTCAGGGCATCACCAATGGTGTCGGTATGGCACTGGCTGAAAAGACACTGGCAGCTCAGTTCAACAAGCCAGGTCACGAAATCGTTGATCACAACACCTACGTATTCCTCGGCGATGGTTGCCTGATGGAAGGTATCTCTCATGAAGCATGTTCACTGGCTGGCACACTCGGCCTTGGCAAGCTGATTGCATTCTGGGATGACAACGGCATCTCTATTGATGGTGAAGTAGAAGGCTGGTTCACTGATGACACCCCGGGCCGCTTTGAAGCTTACGGCTGGCAGGTTATTCGTGGTGTTGATGGCCATGATGCTGAAGAGATCAAACAGGCTATCGAGACTGCAAAAGCAGAAACAGACAAACCAACTATGGTCTGCTGCAAAACCGTTATCGGTTTTGGTTCTCCAAACATGGCCGGCACACATGACTGTCATGGCGCAGCCCTTGGTGATGAAGAGATCGCACTGGTTCGTAAAGAGCTGGGTTGGGATCACGCACCCTTTGAAATCCCTGCAGATGTATATGCTGGCTGGGACAATAAAGATGCTGGTGCTGCTGCAGAATCTGACTGGGATGCACGTTTCGCTGCATACGCAGCTGAGTTCCCTGCTGAGGCAGCTGAGTATACACGTCGCATCAACAGCGAACTGGCTGCTGACTGGGATGCTGGCGCTGATGCATTCATTGCTGAAGTTGCTGCCAAGGGTGAAACCATCGCATCACGTAAGGCTTCTCAGAATGCCATCGAAGCTCTGGCTAAGATCACCCCTGAATTCCTGGGTGGCTCTGCCGACCTCGCTGGTTCAAACCTGACACTCTGGTCTGGTGCTAAACCAGTGATCAACGATGCGGCTGGTAACTATGTAAACTACGGTGTGCGTGAATTCGGTATGGCTGCCATGATCAATGGTATCTCCCTGCACGGCGGCTTTGTACCTTACGGTGCAACCTTCCTGATGTTCTCAGAGTATGCACGTAACGCTCTGCGTATGGCTGCACTGATGAAAGTAGGTCATATCGAAGTATTCACCCATGACTCGATTGGTCTGGGCGAAGATGGCCCTACCCATCAGCCTGTTGAGCAGACTGCAACACTGCGCATGATTCCAAACATGGATGTATGGCGCCCTTGTGACGCAGTTGAATCTTCAGTGGCCTGGAAAGTTGCGATCAAGAACACAACTGGACCAAGCTCACTGATCTTCTCACGTCAGAACCTGCCACATCAGGATCGTACCGCTGAGCAGATCAAACTGATCGAACGCGGTGGTTACATCCTGAAAGATTGCGCAGGCACACCTGATGTAATCATCATTGCAACCGGATCTGAAGTATCTCTGGCTATGGAAGCAGCTGATGCATCTGACAAAAACGTTCGCGTTGTATCCATGCCATCGACTAACGCATTCGATGCACAGGATGCAGACTATAAAGAGTCTGTACTGCCATCATCTGTGACTGCACGTGTTGCAGTTGAAGCTGGTGTTACAGGTTTCTGGGCAAAGTATGTTGGTCTTAACGGCAAGGTAATTGGCATCGACACATTCGGTGAGTCAGCTCCTGCTGGTGAACTGTACAAACTGTTCGGCATTACCACTGAGGCAGTAGTCGCAGCGGTTAACGAAGTAGCATAATCAACGTATCCTGGAGTTTCTGCCTTTCACAACTATGAATGGCAGAAACTCCAAACGTTTTTATTATAGAGTAACAAACAATACGGAGAGGAGAGGAAAACAATATGACAATTAAAATTGGTATTAATGGTTTCGGCCGCATTGGCCGCATGGTGTTCCGCGCAATCGCAAAGGACTTCAAAGACATGGAAGTCGTAGGTATCAACGACCTTCTGGACGTAGATTACCTCGAATACATGCTCAAGTATGACTCAGTTCATGGCCGCTTTGACGGTGATGTTGCTATTGATGGCAACAACCTGGTAGTTAATGGCAAGACCATCCGCCTGACTGCAGAGCGTAACCCTGCTGACCTGAAATGGGACGAAGTTGGCGCAGATATCGTAGTTGACTGTACCGGTTTCTTCCTGACCACTGAAAGCTGCCAGGCCCATATCGATGCTGGTGCTAAGAAGGTTGTTCAGTCTGCTCCTGCTAAGGACACTGAAACTCCAATGTTCGTATATGGTGTTAACCATGACGAGTATGCTGGTCAGGCTATCGTTTCTGCAGCTTCCTGCACCACCAACTGCCTGGCTCCAATGGCCAAGGTTATCAACGACAACTTCGGTATCAAACGTGGTCTGATGACTACTGTTCATGCTGCAACTGCTACTCAGAAAACTGTTGATGGTCCTTCCAACAAAGATTGGCGCGGTGGTCGCGGCATTCTGGAAAACATCATCCCATCTTCTACCGGTGCTGCTAAAGCGGTAGGTGTCGTTCTTCCAGAGCTCAACGGCAAACTGACTGGTATGGCATTCCGCGTACCAACTTCTGACGTATCTGTTGTTGATCTGACTTGTGAACTTGAGAAAGATGCTTCTTACGAAGAGATCTGTGCTGCTATGAAGGCAGCTTCTGAAGGCGCAATGAGTGCTACTCTCGGTTATACCGACGAGAAGGTTGTATCCACTGACTTCCGTGGCTGCAAAAACTCATCCATCTTTGATGCTGGCGCTGGTATCGCACTTGACGGCACTTTCGTCAAACTCGTTGCATGGTATGACAACGAGTACGGCTATACCTGCAACATGATGAACCTGGTTCGTCACGTAGCATAATCTATAAATAGACGTGGGAGCTTCGGCTCCCACGTTTGTCATTGCCCGTTTGTTTTACCATGTAACAACAAGCTGGCAGCGACAAACGTTTTTACGTTTTGATCAATCTGATGCCGCATAACTGACTCGTTCAAAGGCCAGCATGTGTCACATCTACTAAAGAAGGAGAAAGAGAATGTCCGTAATCAAAATGACCGACCTCGATCTGGCTGGTAAACGCGTATTGATCCGCGAAGACCTGAATGTGCCTATTAAAGATGGCAAGGTAACTTCCGATGCCCGTATCCGTGCATCCATGCCAACCATCACACATGCCGCAAATGCTGGTGGCAAGGTAATGCTGATGTCTCATGTTGGCCGCCCTACCGAAGGTGAGTTCAGCGAAGAGAATTCTCTACAGCCTGTTGCTGACCATATCTCCGGCCTGCTTGGTAAACCTGTTCGTCTGATTCGTGACTACCTCAACGGAGGCTTTGATGTTGCCGATGGCGAAGTTGTGCTGCTTGAAAACGTGCGTTTTAACGCTGGCGAAAAGAAAAATGACGAAGCCCTCTCCAAACAGTATGCCGCACTGTGTGATATCTATGTGATGGATGCCTTCGGCACTGCTCACCGTGCACAGGCATCTACCCACGGCGCTGGTACCTACGCACCAGTAGCATGTGCTGGCCCTCTGCTGGCTGGTGAGCTCGATGCACTTGGTAAAGCACTGGATAATCCTGCGCGCCCAATGGTTGCCATCGTAGGCGGCTCTAAGGTTTCTACCAAACTGACCGTACTTGAATCACTCGCCACAAAAGTGGATCAGCTGGTTGTAGGTGGCGGTATCGCCAACACCTTTATTGCCGCTGCAGGTTATCCTGTAGGCAAGTCCCTCTACGAAGCGGATCTGATTGATACCTGCAAACGTCTGACTGCAGATGCAATTGCCAATGGTGGCAGCATTCCTGTTCCAACTGATATCGTTTGTGCCAAAGAGTTCTCCCCTACTGCTGATGCAACCCTGAAAGCAGCTGATGAGTGCCTTGATGACGACATGATCTTCGACATCGGCCCTGATTCCGCAGCAGCACTGGCTGAAATCATCATGAATGCCGGCACCATCGTATGGAACGGCCCTGTAGGCGTATTCGAATTTGACCAGTTCGGCGAAGGCACCAAAGCAATCTCGCTTGCCATTGCTGAATCTAAGGCGTTCTCCATTGCTGGCGGTGGTGACACATTGGCTGCAGTCGACAAATACGGCATTGCAGACAAAGTTTCCTATATCTCTACCGGCGGTGGTGCATTCCTTGAGTTCCTCGAAGGCAAGGATCTACCTGCAGTTACTATGCTAGAGGAGAGAGCTGCTTAAGTGACTGAATTCCGTAGAACTAAAATTGTAGCAACACTTGGTCCAGCCTCCGAATCTCCGGAGGTTCTGGATCAGCTTATCAAGGCTGGCGTTAATGTTGTGCGCCTTAACTTTTCGCATGGCTCCGCTGACGATCACCGGAATCGTGCTGAAAGCGTACGTACAGCAGCAAAAAATAACGGCGTCTGTGTCGGTATCCTGGCTGACATGCAGGGTCCGAAGATTCGCATCGGTAAATACAAAAATGGCAAAACAGTCCTGACTCCGGGCCAGAAGTACATCATTGATGGTGCTCTAGGGCTGGATGACGGTGATGACGAACGCGTAGGACTTACCTACAAAGAGCTTGTCGGTGATGTCATTCCCGGCGCTCGCCTGCTTCTCAATGACGGCCTGATCGTTATGGATGTCGATAAAGTCGTTGATCAGGAGATCCGCTGTACAGTCGTTGTCGGTGGAGTTCTCTCCAACAACAAAGGCATCAACCGCGCAGGTGGTGGCCTCTCAGCTGCAGCCCTCACCGATAAGGACAAGGAAGATATCAAGACAGCCTGCGCTATTGGCGTCGACTATATTGCCATCTCTTTCCCGCGTGATGGTGCTGACATGGATTATGCTCGTTCACTGGTACGTGCCGAAGGCAGTAATGCAGGTCTAGTAGCCAAAGTGGAACGTGCAGAAGCCGTAGAAAACCTTGAAAGCATCCTCGAAGCATCCGATGTTGTCATGGTTGCCCGTGGTGACCTTGGTGTTGAGATCGGTGATGCGGCTGTACCCCCGGCACAGAAGCGTATTCTTCGCGAAGCACCCAAGCACAATACACCGGTAATCGTAGCGACGCAGATGATGGAATCAATGTGTGAAAACCCGATTCCTACCCGTGCTGAAGTGAACGATGTGGCCAATGCGGTACTCGATGGTACTGATGCGATCATGCTCTCCGGTGAAACCGCGGCCGGCAAATACCCGGTAGAAGCGGTACAAGCGATGCACCGCACCTGCATGGAGACAGAGAAACAGAAAGTGCTTCCCTCCTCCTCAACACGTGACCCACGCTTTCCACCGCACTCGATTGATGAGTGTATTGCACGCCAAGCCATGGAGGCATCTCACCTGATGCCGATTACGGCGATTGCGGCCTTCACACAGAGTGGCAACACAGCACTCTATATGTCCCGCCATCTGACCAAGGTGCCGATCTATGCACTGACGTCACAGAGATCTACCGCAGGGCGCGTAACACTGTTCAGAAATGTAATTCCAAAACCAGTAAGTTCAGATTACTCAGAGAAGGATGCGCCGCAGGCAACCCGCGATGTCGTCTCTATGATGCTCTACGATGAACTGGTGGAGAAGGATGATCTCATTATTTTCTCCCTCGGTACGCCGATGGGCAAAGCAGGTGGCACGAATACAATGAAGATTGTCCGTGTTGAAGAAGTCTTCAACGATTGAAGTTGATTGATTAAACGACTCGTGAGGGTCAAGATTTAGGGTAACAAATTTATTGGGCTAATGCCCTTTGAAAACTTAAGGAGGAAGAAATGGCACTCATTTCATTGCGACAACTACTGGATCATGCAGCTGAAAACAGCTACGGCATGCCAGCATTTAATGTAAACAACATGGAGCAGGTTCATGCAATCATGCAGGCCGCTGATGAGACCGATTCTCCGGTTATCATGCAGGGTTCTGCTGGTGCCCGCGGTTACGCTGGCGAAGCTTTCCTGCGTCACATGATTTCTGCTGCAGTTGAGCAGTACCCACATATCCCTGTAGTGATGCATCAGGATCACGGTTCTGAGCCTGCAGTATGTCTGCGTTCAATCCAGTCCGGCTTCTCATCAGTAATGATGGATGGCTCTCTGATGGCTGACTGCAAGACTCCATCTACTTACGAGTACAATGTTGAAACAACTAAGATCGTTGTTGATATGGCTCACGCCGGCGGCGTATCCGTAGAAGGCGAGCTCGGCTGCCTGGGTTCTCTGGAAACTGGCATGATGGGCGAGGAAGACGGCCACGGTGCAGAAGGTAAACTGGATATCGAGCAGCTGCTGACTGGTGTTGATGAAGCTGCTGACTTCGTAGAAAAGACTGGCGTTGATGCTCTGGCTATCGCGATCGGTACTTCTCACGGCGCTTACAAATTCACCAAGCCACCTACAGGCGCGGTTCTGCGTATTGACCGTATCCAGGAAATCCACGCCAAGCTGCCAAACACGCATCTGGTAATGCACGGTTCTTCTTCAGTTCCTCAGGACTGGTTGGCTACCATCAACCAATACGGTGGTGACATGGGCGAAACTTATGGCGTTCCAGTTGAAGAGATCGTTGAAGGCATCAAGTCCGGCGTTCGTAAAGTGAACATCGATACTGACCTTCGTATGGCTTCTACTGGTGCTGTTCGTAAGTTCCTGGTTGAAAACCCATCAAACTTCGACCCACGTAAGTTCCTGAAAGCTTCTACAGCTGCAATGCAGGGTATCTGCAAGGCTCGCTTCGAAGCATTCGGCGCTGCTGGTAACGCTTCCAAGATCACTCCACGTTCTCTGGAAAGCATGATCAGCTACTACAGCTAAGAAGTTTCATCTTCGCAAAAAGGCGGGCCTTCGGGTCCGCCTTTTTTGTTTCTTCTCTTTCCTTTTTTATATATTCAAACAGGATGGTTTGAGTCCCCATCAAAAGAGAATCGCTTCTCCATAAACAGCTTAAGACAGACATCCACCACCAATGCATCATACTTGATGCCTTTCTGACTTCTGATCTCATCCAGAGCCACAGACAGACACGTCCACCGCCCAGCAACCTGCCTGCCGAATAAAAATCATGGCGCTGATACCAGCCTGATCTGCGGCATTGGTGCATCCAGTGCATCGGCGATGGTTCTCAACAGCTCAATTTCCGGCACTGCGGTTTTACCGTCTGCAAGCACCGTAAACACACATGCCTTCAACAGCTTTCTTTTGATATCTGGCGATGCCCGCTCCGCCTTTCTCAGCGCGCTATCAAGCATGGATAATGGATTGCTCCTAGGCATCGACATGGTAGGCATTCGCCCCTCTTCTATAAAGGTTCGCATTGCAGCCTCAAATACCTTCTCAGGCTCCACATGGCTGCCGTTACCGATCAGGATGGTTATGATCTCAGCAACATCATCGGCAATCTCCCCCGCCGCATCGAAATGCACCTTCATTGGTTTTGATTTAAGGAAAGCGGGATAGAGATGACGCAACAGCATGCGCTGCAACATATATTCAAACAGTCCGATCTTTTTATCTGCCCGGATCAATGTGTGAATGCAGCTGCGAAAGGTATTAAACTGCTCTACCGATAGCGACTTCAGGGCTGGTAAAACCATCTCAAGCAGCGGCAGATGAAGTTCAGGTTCAAGCTTTGCCACTATGGGCTGAATCTCGAGCATCTCCCGGAACACATTGGCATCTGCCTCCTGCTGCAACTGCTCCAACTGGATCATCCTGATTTTTGCCGAGCTATCGAGAAGCAAGGCGTACATCGTGGCGCGCGCCGTAAACGGATCGTGTGCAAAACCGGCTAACCTGTTCGGCATACGGGCCAGTAAATTTTGCGCTTGCTGCAGTTCACTGCCTCCGGGATTTCCGATCGAGGCCATCACCGCATCGACACCGGCTGTAAGCCCTGCAGGCATCCCTTCACTGCCTGCAAATGCACTCATCGCCTCATGCATCACGAATGCACTGCGGCTGGCTGAATCAATAGGTTTAAACTCCCCTTTAAAACCGGGCTCAAGCCTGCTGATACGCTCGGCCAACGGCGGGTGAGTCGCCCACCAGTCCCTGTTCTCCCATGATTTCACCGCATTCCCGAAAAAGAAGTGGCTGGCCTGCTGGCTGGCAGCATGATCGACACGCGATCCTGCTTTGTACCCCCCAATCACCTTCAGCGCACCTGCAATTCCGGCGGGGTTGCGGGTGAACTGTACAGCTGCTGCATCAGCTAAAAACTCACGCTGTCGGGATACCGCCCGTTTAATCATGTCTGCGAAAACCGCACCGATGGTGCCCACGAGAAAGATCAGGAAACCGACCACAATCACCGCCGGGTGCGTACCTCGCCCGCGGCCATAGTGGCGTGACGAGTTTCTCGCCGTCATCAGCATGATGCCCGCATCGGAGATCAGCGTAATGCCAAACAGCAATCCCATTAGACTCATCTTCAGACGTGTATCACCATTAAGAACATGACTGAATTCATGTGCGATCACACCCTGCAACTCGTCACGACTGAGCAGTTCAACAGCGCCGTTGGTTACGGCAATCACAGCGTCGGATGTGCCGAACCCGGCAGCAAAGGCGTTGATTCCGCTCTGCTGCATCAGGTAGACCGGCGGCACAGGCACCCCAGATGCGATTGCCATCTCCTCAACCACATTCAACAGCCGCCTCAACAGCGGGTCATCGCTACTCGCAGGCAGTCGCTTTGCACCCAGCATCTCGGCCACAGCAGCCCCACCGCCCTGCCTGAGCTGGT
>Ga0316187_10005354_pt1 | contig 11069 bp, 9 predicted proteins | sample CroRivburrow1_MG_FD_204927 | JGI IMG/M metagenome (GOLD analysis project Ga0316187, IMG submission 204927) | Coastal sediment microbial communities from Maine, United States - Cross River worm burrow 1 | ecosystem: Environmental > Aquatic > Marine > Coastal > Sediment | place: USA: Maine...
TGCCCCGTGAGCGTGGAGCCAGGGCGTGAATCCTGCCCGTTTGTCGCGCTGATTGTGTCGGCAGGCGCACTTTGCAGGCGAGAATTTCAGCAAAATAGTCGCGGATGCGATCCTACAGGTTTATTTGTTTGTGCGGGGGCGCCGTCCACGGCACGAATCGCACCTGGAAGCCACTACTACGGCGTCCTGTTTTGCCGGCCGGCCAGCAACATGCGCTGAAAGTCATTGTCGTCACGCCACAAATCGCCCGATAGCAACGCCGCAATGTCGTTCTTTATGGTGTCGCTGCGGTCGGCTGCAAAGAACAGGTGGTGCACCATGTCGTGCTGGTAATAGCGTTCCACGAACAGTTGCATGGATCGGAATCCGAGGGTGTAGTGGTCATCGTCAGCAGCGTGCAGCGCCGGGTCGCCCTCGGTGCCGGCTGCCAGTGCCGGGTGCAGCCGGTCGGCGACTCTTTCGGCACTGGTAACCGCCAGGAAAACCCCGGAGGAAAAGATCGGGTCGAGAAAGCCGGCGGCATCGCCGCAACAGGCATAACGCTGGCCATGGCGTCGGGTGTTGGTAAAGCTGAAATCCGCCTCGGCCCGCACTTCGGTCTCCTGTTCAGCGCCTGCCAGCACTGCAGTGAGGAAGGGAGAAGCCTTGCAGTAGTGCTCGAACAGTGCGGCGCCGCGCCGAGACCTGTCGATAGCCTTCTGTACTACCAGCCCGATGCTGAGGCGGCGATCGATGAGAGGAATAATCCAGATCCAGCCAATGTCGACCATCAGGATCTTGATGTCACCGGATTCGTACAGCTCCCGGGCGGTTGCTGAATTCGTATGACGGTAATGTGTGTAGAGCGCAAAGCGGCCGAGATTCCCGATACGTTCGATTGTGGACTGCTTTCTGCCCATGAAGGTGCTGCGACCGGTCGCATCGATGAGGTAGCGGCTGCGATAGCGTCCCCGATCGGTGCCCACCTGAACGCCGTCAGCATCGAGTTCGACAGTCGTAACCGACTCCTGTTGCTGCAATCGGGCGCCGTGATGTCGCGCGTTGTCGACCAGCATCTGGTCGAGGCGGGCACGCTCTACCTGGTAGGGTTGGTACTGTGCGTTGAGGCAGAAGCGCACCTGTTCACCACTGTTTTCATCGATAAACGCGGCACCGTTCTTGCGCAGGTACTGGTTGCTGTCCCAGGTGATGCCAAGGCGGTCAAATACCGGCGTGCTCAGCGGCAACATGGACTCGCCAATATGAAAGCGCGGGTGGCTGCTGCGCTCGATCATCAATACCTTGTGCTGCTGTTGCGCCAGCAGGGCGGCAGCGGTCGAGCCGGCCGGTCCGGAGCCGGCCACGATGACATCATAGTCCGCGAGCGCCATCAGATAATGCCGCCCGAGACGTTGATCACCTCGCCGGTAATGTAGGACGCATCCTCAGAACAGAGAAACGCCACCACCGCGGCGATTTCAGCGGCAGTGCCGGCGCGTTGCATGGGTACGACATCCCGGATGAGGTCCGGCGGGATATCCTTGATCATGCCGGTATCCACAAAGCCGGGGGCAACGACATTGACGCAAATGCCACGGCTCGCGACTTCCTTCGCCAGTGAGCGGGTGGCGCCGATGAGCCCTGCCTTGGCCGCGGCATAGTTCGTCTGTCCACGATTACCATGCAGGGCAGCGATGGAGGAGATGCTGACAATGCGTCCCCAGCGCTGGCGAATCATGGGCATGATCAGCGGCCGGGTGACATGAAAGAAACCGTGCAGGCTGGTGTCGATGACACTTTTCCACTGCTCTTCTTCCATGCCGGGGAAGGGCGCATCTGCAGTGATACCGGCATTGTGGACGATGACGTCGATGTGCCCCTCGCAGGCAAGCAGTTCATCCAGCGCCTGCTGGCACTGTTCCCGGTCGCTTACATCAAAACCGAGGGTCGACGCGCTGCCACCGTGTTCGGTGATGCGGTCCGCGATCTGCTGAGCGGCGTCCCGGTTGCTGCGGTAGTGAATCCATACCTGCATGCCATCCGCGGCGAGACGTTCGGCGATGGCGCCGCCGATGCCGCCACTGCCGCCGGTAATCAGGGCCTTGCGTGTCATGCAGTCTCCCCGGGTAGTAAGGCAATCATCAGGGTGCCGCTGAAAAAACACTGTGCATTGAAAGTTACCTCACCCTCGAATAATGCCGCCTCGTCACTGCCGGCCTGGTAGCGGGCATGGATATGCAGTTCTGCACCCACCGGGATGCAGAGCGGCTCAACGTGGAAGGATTTTATCTGCACGATGGCGCCAGCGCTCAGCGCGTTGCCGGGCGACCGTGTCCCGAGCAGGGTGCCCGCGGCCTGCGCCAGTGGCTCCACCCCGGCTGTCGGGGGGAACAGCCCGTCACGCAGCAGCGGGTTATGTGCGTCGATGACACTGCTGCAGTGTATGTCATACGGACCCTGCGACAGCACAGCGGTCAGCATCAGCATGGGTGGTCGGTGCGGCAGCAGTTGTTCGAAATTGCTGTGTGCCGCTGTCATGGCATCACCATCTCGACCAGCCACGGACGTGTCCCCGAAGACAAGACGACTTGCTGCTTAGCACCGCCGACCTGTCGTAGTGCCTGGAACAGTGGCAGACAGGCCATGGCCGGGTTACGCGCCGGGAACTCCGTAACCGGCAGATCAGGGTCAGTCACGGCGGGTTGAAAGGGCTGGTGCAGCAGCGGACGGTCGCGGCTGTCACGATCCAGTACCAGGGCAAAGGCGCAGGTCTTCCAGGCGTAGTCAGGCAACAGATGTAGCGGCATGGTCTCGTCGAAGACGACCAGCAACACCCGCTCCGTGACTGTTTGTAACTGGCACCATGCCTCCAGCAGGCCAAGCGCGAAGCCATCATCCAGAGCGCCCATGGCCTGCATGGAGGCCATGCTGCCAGTGGCCATGCTCCAGTAACCGGCCGCGGTATTGTGTACCGAGTTGTGGAACAGGGTGGGTGACAGCGGAAATTCCTGCCGGGTGATCGAGCGGCACAGCTTGTCAGTGACCTGCATTTCACCGACAGCGGACACAAAGATAGCGGGCAGCCCGGGGTTGCACCCGGCAGCCGCAACGGCGCGCCCGGCGGCGGTAATCGCCACCCGTGTCGCATTGCTGGTTCGACGGCGTAGCATGGGCGAAAGGATCGACGCGTCCACACCGGCATCTGCAAACCCGAGTGCGCGCGCGACGTCCTCGTCCGGGATGCACAGCCCGCTGCCGAGAATGGCGACGGGTGTGGACTGCGCGGCGGCGTCAGTCATGATTCCACCCCAGGATCACGGAGGTGTTGTTGCCACCGAAGCCGAAATTATTGTTCATGGTGATGGCCACCGGGACATCCGTTTCGCTGTCGCGCTGAATGTTGCAGTGAAAGGCTGCATCGACCTGCTTCAGGTTGCAGGTGCCGGGTCTGAATCCATGCCTGAGACTTAGCCAGGTGATGATGGTTTCGATGCCGCCGGCGGCACCCAGGGTATGACCGGTCAGTCCCTTGGTGCCGCTGCAATGAACGTCGGGGTCAAACACCTGCCCCATGGCCAGCATTTCCACACGGTCGTTGAGCACTGTCCCGGTGGCGTGCAGATTGACGTAGTCGATATCCGTCGCCCTGATGCTGGCCTGGGTCAGTGCCTCGCGCATGGCAATGACGGCACCCTTGCCTTCAGGGTGCGGGGCGCTCATGTGATGGGCGTCAGAGGATTCACCACAGCCCAGCAGGTGTACGCAGTCTGAAAATGCGTCATGTGGCTTTTCGAGCAGCAGCAGTCCGGCACCCTCGCCGAGGCTGATGCCGTTGCGATGCTGGTCCAGCGGCGCACAGGGTTGTTCCGACATGATGTCCAGACTCTTGAAACCGTACAGGGTCAGACGACAGAGCGAGTCCACCCCGCCGGTCAATACGGCATCACACACGCCGGTCGCGATCAGTCGTTGTGCGCTGGCGAGTGCCTTGCTGCTCGATGAACAGGCGGTCGAGATCACGTAGCAGGGGCCTTCCAGTCCCAGTTCGGATTTCAGGAAGCGCGCCGTCGCGACCCAGATATGCTGACCGGGCAGGTTGTAGGATGCCGGCACATGGCCATGCGCCTCCAGAAAGGCGTAGGCATTCTCGGTTTCGTAGATGCCCGAGGTGCTGGTCCCAAGGACCACGCCGACGCGGTGAGCACCATAGCGCTCAATCGCCTGTTCGAGGGCATTGCGTAGTCCATCGTCTGGATGGTTGATGGCGGCCAGTGCAATACGCGCGTTACGCGTGGAAAACTCCTGTAACGATGGGCGCAGTGCTGGCAGGTGTTCATCTGCCACCTCACCGCACCAGGCCGGGAAGTCAATATCAAACAGGCGCGGCGGATGCAGGCGATGCTTGCCGTCGAGCAGGGCCGCGTAGAGACTCCGGGTGCCGAGACCGCAGGCACTGGCAACCGAGCATGCCGTGATCGGCAATGGTGGCAGCTGGGTCACGGGTTGACTGTATGTGAGTGGTGACTGTCCATATCGGATTAATATATAAGAAACCGCAAGAGCTGACAGTGAATTTAATTCGCATCAGTCATAAACGGTAAAAAGTCCGCTACTGACGTGCAGGATGCGAATGTCCGGATGCCGGTTGCTTTTGTGTCGTTCAGGCACCAGGTTCATTTGACAACAACGCGCTGTCTACCGTCTTTCTGATACAGAATCAGTCTGTTAGTTCAGGTGCGGCCACATTGCTTGTCCCATGTTTTCCGCGTTGTTAATCGGTGCTTCGAACATCTTCAGGATGGGATATGATGGTGCCGCCGTCGCGCCTGGGGCAGCGACCAATGCCACCACCATTACTGCAACAAGGAGATAAACCTATGCCGAAACAGGACAACCAGAAACTGGCTGATGACCTCGTCAAGTCACTGGGACTGCAGCAACCGCCGCTCGCGATTAACTTCAGCCAGGAGCCCCTGCCGGGCATCGAACCCTATGCCGACGACATGCCGGCACCGACCGCGGATGGCCGCACCGGCCGCGTACCCGCCGGCTGTGTATTCTGGATGAAAGCGACAGGGCGGACCTTTACTACGGTGGCGGAAGATCATGCCAACTGCAGTGTCGGTAGTGTGACCCATGGGTTTAAGTCACTACAAGAGGTCGGGGATATGTCGGATGTCGGTGCACTGGTCGGCGCTGGCTGGGTGGCTCCGGAAATGTTCCCCGCCATACCGGTGGTGAAGGAACGTTACCGTCATGTGAGCTACGGCCCACTGCAGGAAGCCGGGTGCACACCGGACGTGGTATTTCTCCGTGTGAACGCCAAGCAGGCAATGACAATTTCCGACGCGTTTCCCGGCATGCGCTTTGAGGGCAAGCCGCAGTGCCACATTATTGCTATCGCGAAGGAGCAGCAGGAAGTGGCGATCAGCGTCGGATGCATGTTGAGCCGGGTCCGCACCGGTATGCCCAATACCGAAATGACCTGTGCCATTCCGGGGGCGCGTCTCGCAGAAGTGGTGCAGCAGATAAAGACCACCACGGTCATTGACGGTACCGTGGCTAACTACGCGAGTGAGGATAGCCGACGTTTCGATATGAGCTGAGACGAACACCTTCGCGAGCCTTCCTGCCAGCCAGAGATCGATCCGGGGAGGGCGGGCGCTTATTGGTCCCGAATGATGTCCATCGGTCCAGTCCTCTCATTCCCGGTGTTTCCGTAAAGGTCTTCAATCCCGGGGAGCGTTTGCAGCGGGTATACTTTGCGCCCTCGCTGAGGACCCACCGCAATGCGGTTAGCTCAGTTGGTTGGAGCATTTTCTTGATATGCAAAAGGTCACAGGTTCGAATCATGTAGCGCCTGTTTTATATAACCAAACTATTCGGGAGGAGACATGACAGAGTCTTCAGAAGCAAGATATAGCACTTTCGAAGACATTATGAATGACGGCGAGATATCCGAAATAATGGTAAACGGACCTCATCAAATCTATGCCGAGAAGTCAGGAAGAAAGATTTTACTGGAGTTTAAGTTCAAGGATGACAAGGATTTGCAGCAGTACATTCAGTTGCTCTACAAGTCTGTCGGCAAAAAAATCAGTAATGAAATTCCCTATGGAGACGCGACATTTGCAGACGGAACTCGTTTAAATGCGATCCTTCCTCCAGTTGCAAAGCAAGGTAGCATTTTAACCGTAAGAAAATTTATGAAGACCGTTACAAGTATCGAGGATCTAATAAGCTGGGGGACAATTACCAGGCCGGCCGCTGATTTGTTAATCGCATGTATAAAGGGACGTCTAAATATATTTTTCTCGGGAGGTACCGGTGTCGGCAAGACGACAACTCTTCAGATCCTTTCTTCGTATATAGATCCTAATGAGCGAATTATTGTTATTGAGGACACCGCTGAGCTACGTCCCATACAAGAACACATTGTGAATCTTGAGACCAGGGCTGCTGATGAAAATGGCCGAGGTGGGGTGACCTTAAAGGATTTGGCAAGGAATTCTCTTCGAATGAGGCCGGATCGATTGATTTTTGGTGAAGCAAGAAGCGAAGAGGTTTTAGATATTATTAATGCAATGGCGACTGGCCATGATGGATGTCTTGGAGTTGTGCATGGTAGCTCTCCGTATGATGTTCTGGCGCGTATGGAGACCATGATTTTGATGAGTGGTCTGGATTTGCCTCTTTTGGAAATCAGAAAAATGATTGCTTCAAATATCAATCTAATCGTTCATCAACAAAGGATGACGGATGGGTCTAAAAAGATCACTCACATAACGGAGATCGAGGGTTTGAGCAGTGATGGCTTGAACGAAGTTAAATTACACGACTTGTTTGAATTCCAGATTGAAAAGGTGGGATCCGATGGTAAGGTAACAGGGGAGTTAAGATCAGTGATTAAGCACTATCCAAAATTTTTAAATAAATTTGAAAAGCTTGGATTGTCTATCGGCCATGTGTTTGCGAAAAAAGGATACTAGTGCCAGAGAATAATATAGTAGTGTTACCCGTTTAGCAGAAGTTGCAGCCACTTGCTCCAGGGACTTCCGGGTTTAACCTGATACTTGCCGTTCGCTGATGCCTGGGCACCGCTTTGTTGCTGAGCCGGCAAAGGGTATTACCGGCACTTCCGGTTATACAGGAACTGGAAAATTCGAAAGAGCGGAAATTCAACGTCAGAACTCAGCTGCTTTAGCGGCTGCTGTTCCTGGCTGATCCAGCCCTTACTCTCGGCCTGCTTCGAATACCAAATCAAAAATGCTGCCACCACTAACGACATCAGATTACCCACCCAGATCTCTGTCGAACCAGCTATGCCAAATGTATGGATATTTGTCGCAATCACGCCAAGTAGCGACGCGATAAACACGTAGTACGCAGCCGACTTCCTGAGCACAAGCAGAAGGCAGCCAAGTGCACCGCCGAAAACGGCTATCGCAAAAGCTCCGGTGGCCCATCCGGATCGGCCTTCGACTAACGAGCGCGCCTGGATTCATCTGCAAGAAGAAATTAATGCAGCCCATAACGTTCCAAATCAGCGCAACAGTACCAATTGCCCAGAAGCTTCAGTGAACACCACCAATGTTTTCATTATTCATCACACCCCCCCCTTTCATCATGATCGTTTAGGTTCGTTCCCCCCGATTGGAAAATCAGTCCCTTCGACCGTTGCGGGCTAAAAAAATAGCTCTCTACAAATGCCAGGATGAACACACTATTTGTCTTCGCATGGGCGCTTGAAGCTTTTACGCGCACGTTCCGCTTCACTTCTAATCACTCAGTCCGAAACATGTCGGCCAAACTCCTTTAGTCGCTGGCAAAAAAACGGGATTCAACTGCCACACTAGTCAGGTAATCAACTCAAATTTCACTCGCAGCAGGTAAATCGGAAAACACGCTGTTACTCATCCAGGCGCTAATATTGCGGGTCAGTGCTTTTTCGCCGACCAATATCAGTGAGCCATCATTGAGGGCTTTACGGTACGTATTATCGCCCATCCAGATGTCGGCCATGGTTTTCACGCTGGAGGTAAAATAAACATCGATGTCTTTTCCGGGGTCGTTCACACACAGGTCGAGTTCATCACCGGTTGCGACCAGCCACCAGTCAGGATACTCGTCGATGTCGGTGAAGTGAAAGCGGATCACGGTTTCCTTGCCGATCAGTTTGTCTGTCACGATACTGCGCTTGAGGTACAACATCAGCAGTTCGACATCGTAGTCTTTTTCATCCAGATTTGAGCGTGCCCAGCGCATACCCCAATCACCGAGCATGCGGATCACCGGTAGCAGCTCTTTGCATGAGTCGGTTGGAAAGTATTCATAACCCTTTTGTCCTGGAATCTTCTTCTTTAGGACCAGGCCATGCTTTGACAGTGACTCCAGCCGTTTTGAAAGGATGGTCGGTGAGATCAGGCTCAGGCCGCGTTGCAGTTCGTTGAAGCGCGAACCACCCATCAGGAGCTCGCGGATAATCAATATCGTCCATTTCTCACCAATGACCTCGGTAGCCTTGGCAATAGGACAAAACTGGCCGTATTCCATACGCTTGTACCTGTGATGTTCAAGACCGGCCAGACACGGGCCGGTGGGGTTCACTTCTCTGGAAAGCCAACTTCACTTTGTGTAGTTAGATACTACACATCCTGCAGTATCGGGCAAGTGTGCTCATTCCCTAACATGCTATTCGACGGTTGTAGTTCGTCGCACACATCAACTTTTCAGGAGAAATGACATGACATCCAGTAACGCAATTGAACAGACGAAAAACATCACTAATGGCGTCGACGTTGACCAGATCATGGGCCTGATCGGTGAGATCGAATCAGACACCGGATATGCAAGATTCCAGTTTCGGGCGACCAACCAGTGGGTCAGTGGCGGCCAGACGCAAAGCCGGATCAAGGGGTTCTACGCCGGTAATGCCGAGGACACTACCCGCAAACAGGCATTCACCCTCGATTCCGACGAACCGATGATCGCCGCGGGTCAGGACAGCGCACCGAATGCCATGGAGTATGTTCTGCATGCACTGGCCTCCTGCTTGACAGCATCCCTCGTCTACCATGCAGCAGTACGTGGCATTGAGATCGAGGCAGTTGAATCCTCATACACGGGTGATATGGATGTCCGCGGCCTCCTGGGCCTTGCTGACGACGTGCGCAAGGGCTTCAGTAAGATCGCAGTCAACATGCGCGTCAGGAGTGAGGCAAGCGCAGAGGAACTCACCGAACTGGCGATGTTCTCGCCGGTCCATGACATTATTTCAAACTCGCTGCCCGTAGAGTTCAGGCTCACGACCTGTTGAGAAAAGATCAGTTGTATCAACGGGTCCGGATTTATTGATTTAAACAACAAATCCGGCCCGTTTTTTTAAAACCGTGAGATTGAATCTCTTCTTCGGATCGGGAATCCCCGTTCATCAGGAAAAACAGCAGCTTGCACCAGGAATGCGTGCTATCGGCTACAAACGGCAAACGGTCATTTAAAACTAAACAAAAAACAGCGGCCAACGAATAAACGAAGGCCGCCGTGAGGAAAGTAACTCTGTTAAGCCGCCTTCTTCCCATTCCGATCAGCAGGCATATCAACAAAATAATGATAAGTACGTATTTATACGAATTGGTTTGAGACTGAATCCGTTTTATCCTACTAAGCAGATAAAATTCTTAACTCAAGGAACATAAAGACGCTTTCGCAATGACTTCACAAACAGAAAGACAGACAAGTTCGTTAGAACAGCCCTGCTTGATCTGCGGGCAATTAACGTTGCTGACAATATTATCAAAGCTAGTGATGGCACTGGTGATGAGCATTGTTCTCATAATCATTTATTTTGTGTACTGAGAGCAGGTCACGTTAGAGCAGGATCCAGACTTTATTTTCCGCAAATCCACCCCGCACAGTCGGTATTTTCCTACAGGACATCCGTTACCCGCTATCGAATAACTATTCCTGCAACTGAGCAACTCTGTCAGTGATGCGAACTATCCGGTGAGGGGAACTTCCGAGTGCCACCACAAAACTGCCGTTCATGGCAATGACAGAGCCAGGCGTTGGCTTTGTTGCGTACGCGTAACTCCGGCCAGGACCAGTCATTCCCGGAAAGTTGTCGAACGGCAGGAGTGCAACATTTAAGACCTTTATAGCTGCCAAGGCACCATGCCTCAAAAATGGCAACCGATAGGCAACTCCTGATTTCACACGCCCCGTCCCGGTTTAAATCAAAAAAGCTGATAAACAATGAAATTACCCGCACCTACTATAATCAGGATAGGAGGATGAAAAGGCTGGAGGTGCGCCATGAGCATTAGCAGAAGGCCAATTAGAAGGCCGTCGCATCATTGGGAAACAGCTTTATTAGTGTTACTGGTATTGTTTGTTGTGTTTATCATTTCGACTTTTTAACGAGGGGGTGGTTTATGGTTGTCAAAAATTTATCACGCCTTTGGGGGTTTGTTGTATTGGCTTTACTCGCTGTGCTTACGCTGGTCGTGATGGGGTATTTATAATGAGTGACCGGGCAGGTTGTTAGGATTGTAAACATACAATTTACAGAAGCCACACAGATTGTATGTATAATCGCCCCATGAGTGAATTGATACCGTCCCTGGCGCTGGTTGCCGCATCAGTTGGAGTAACTACCGTTTTCGGCACCCTCGTATGGTGCTGGGCAAAGTGGTCACAACGTAATCAGAAGCAATATCGTAGATGGTGAAGTAGAACGTTCACGCAGTCAGCAAGCCTATAATACCCACAGAGAATTAGAATGCGATTACGCCAATGGTTGCTTGCTGTAATCGTTTTATCGCTGATGCTTATGGCGCTCGTTAATTTGTATCCTGGTACGGCACCGGTACAAAGGCATCAGCAGGCAAATACTCCCGCTCTTCCTCAGTCAATAACTTATGCAGGTCCAGATAGGCGGCCGGTGATTCATATACCGGCGGATCGTCGGGACCGATAGCTAATCCCTTAAATGACCGATAATTAGTCGGCCCTTAAAAAAGGTTCACAGTTAACCGGATCAAGAAATCCAAGCGATTATTCCCGACCCCAGATCCCCTACTGATGCTCATATG
>Ga0316187_10005357_pt1 | contig 11067 bp, 9 predicted proteins | sample CroRivburrow1_MG_FD_204927 | JGI IMG/M metagenome (GOLD analysis project Ga0316187, IMG submission 204927) | Coastal sediment microbial communities from Maine, United States - Cross River worm burrow 1 | ecosystem: Environmental > Aquatic > Marine > Coastal > Sediment | place: USA: Maine...
AGACGCTGACCTTTGTGCCCAAGATTATCTCGTTGTTGGTGGTTGTGGTGCTGCTGCTCCCCTGGATTTTGGCAACGCTCGGTGAGTTTGCTACAGAAATGATGAAGCTGTTCTGATGGAAATGATCACGCCCATGCTGGTCCATGTGCTGCCGTTGATGTTGGTGGCCGCCCGGTTGACGGGGCTGTTTTTGTTTACGCCCTTGCTGCGTTCAGCAACGATCCCGCGTGTGTTCAAGGCGGTGTTTGCGTTCATGTTCGCCGTCGCGCTCTATCCCGCGGTGCCTCATATCGATCCGATGGTGAGCATCGACACGATACAGCTGATGCCGTTGTTGTTTGCCGAGTTGTTGATCGGGATCTCGATCGGATTGATCGCCGCGATGCCGCTGTACGCGATGCAGATGGGTGGGTTCATCATGGGGTACCAGGTCGGGCTGTCGCTCGCCGAGTCGTTCAATCCAGAGCTGGATTCCAACGGTTCTGTCATTGGGATGCTGCTGTTCTTTATGACGATCTTTGTGTTCATCGGGCTTGGTGGGTTCGAGTTGCTGTTCCTTGCGCTCGCCGAGTCGTTCCACACCGCACCGATCGGGATGTTTACCGCGGGGGATGTGCCGCTGGAGATGTTTGTCGAGGTGATCACTTCCGGCTTTGAGCTCGCGATCCGTGTCGCGACCCCCGTGATCGCTGCGGTGTCGATGTCGCAGGTCGCGATGGGGCTCGTGATGAAGACCATGCCTCAGGTGAACATCATGAGCATCGGATTCGCGATCCAGATCCTGACGGGGCTGATCTTGCTGATGCTGATGATCAATGTCATGGGTGAAGTCGCGGGTCAAGAGATCGATCGTGTGATGGATGGCTTGTCGCTCTGGATTCAGGACCTCGCGATTGATTCAACGCACGCGCGAGCGATGCAAGAAGCGGGGGGGGGCAACTGATGGACGATCTGGGCGAACGCACCGAAGCACCAACACCAAAGCAGCTCCAGGATGCGCGGGAGAAGGGGCAGGTCCCCAAGAGTCAGGACCTGTCGGGGGCGGTGCTGATGCTCGGCGGCGTGGTCGCTCTTATTGCACTGGCACCGATGATCGGCGAGATGTTCGAGCGCATGCTCAGGACGATGCTCGGCGGGAACATCAGCGTCGATCAACTCTCGACCGCTTCAATCCAAGCGACATCCTCATTGGCCGTCTATGAGGTCATGCGGGTCATGCTCCCGGTGCTGTTGATCGTGATGGTCATCGCGTACGGATCGCAGTTCATGCAGGTCGGGTTCCTGATCAGCTCCGATCCGATTATGCCCAAGTTCAGCAAAATCTCGCCGCTTGGCGGGATCAAGCGGATCTATGGACGCAAGGGGATCGCCAAGGCGATCATCAACACGCTCAAGCTCTCATTGCTGATCATTGTCTCGATCCTTGTGATCCGTTCGCAGATCGACACCATCGCGACGCTCCCGATGCTCCCCGCGATCGTCGCGACCACCGCGATCCTTCGGATGCTCATCACGATCGCGTTTATTCTGATTGTGATCCTGCTGATGCTCGCGGTGATCGACTACATCTTCCAGCGCTGGCAGCACATGCAGGAAAACAAGATGACCAAGCAGCAGGTCAAGGATGAACGCCGAAACATGGAGGGTGATCCGGAGCTCAAAGGCAAACGAATGAGGATGGCACGCGAGATCGTCATGCAGCAGATGGTTCATCAGGTCCCGCAGGCGGATGTCATCGTCACCAATCCGACACACTTCTCTGTCGCAATCAAGTATGACTCCGAGACATCGAGCGCACCGAAGGTGACCGTGAAGGGCGCGGATCTTATGGCGTTCCGTATCCGGCAGCTCGCGCGCACACACAACATCCCGATCGTCGAGCGTCCGCCGCTGGCGCGGGCGTTGTACTGGGGTGTGAAGGTCGGGCAGGAGATCTCGGCAGAGCATTACGAAGCGGTCGCCGAACTCCTCGCGTATGTCTACCGGATGGAGGGCAAGGCGCAGAGTCAGATGAAATCAATGAATCAACAGGAAACCGCACAGGTCTAGATAAGGAACAGATCAAGCACGCATGGCAGAAACAGCATCCAACTCAAACCTCGCCGCATGGGTCGAACGGTTCAGCAAATACCGTGGGTTGATCGTGCCGATCGGGTTTGTGTTGATGCTGTCGGTGATCCTGCTCCCGCTGCCGCCCGTTGCACTCGACATCCTGATCTCGTTCAATATCTCGCTTGCGGTCATCATCCTGCTGACAACGCTCTATATGCACAAGGCCCTTGAGTTCTCGGTGTTCCCGTCGCTCTTGCTCGCGACAACCTTGCTACGGCTTGTGCTCAACATCGCCTCGACCCGCTTGATCCTGACCGCCGATGCCTCGACGCCGCAGGACGCGATCGGTGTTGCGGGTGAGGTTATTTCTGCGTTTGGTGTCTTTGTCGCGGGCGATTCACTCTTTGTCGGTGTGATCATCTTCGCGATTCTGATGATTGTGCAGTTCATGGTCATCACCAAGGGCGCGGGGCGGATCGCCGAGGTCGCGGCGCGATTCACGCTCGACGCGATGCCCGGCAAGCAGATGGCGATCGATGCGGAACTCTCCAATGGGATGATCACCGAAGACCAAGCACGCACCCGCCGAGACGAGATCGGACGCGAGGCGGACTTCTACGGCGCGATGGATGGTGCCTCAAAGTTCGTCAAGGGCGACGCGATCGCGGGGATCATTATCACGCTCATCAATATCGCCGGCGGCTTCGCGGTCGGGACGATTGACAAGGGCTGGCCCGCTGGTCAGACAGCAGAGATCTTTACGAAGCTGACCATCGGCGACGGGCTGACCAGCCAGATCCCGAGTTTCATCATCTCGATGGCGGCTGCGCTGATCGTCACCCGCTCGGGCGATAAAGGAAACCTCGGGACCGAACTCACCGGCCAGCTCGTTGCCCAGCCCAAGGGCCTGATCATCACCAGTGTGTTCCTCGGGGTACTTGCGTTCTCCCCGCTCCCGACGCTCCCATTGCTAACGATCGCGATCGGGCTGGGTGTGCTCTCGTGGGTTCTTATCCGTTCGACAAAGGACAAAGTCATCCAGCAGCGCGAGCGGGCGCAGGTCGAGGCATCACAGGTTGCACCAGAGCCGCCGCAGGTCGAGGATTTGCTCAAGGTTGATGTGCTGGAACTCGAGGTCGGTTACGGCTTGGTGCCCCTGATCGATACACATCAAGGGGGCGATCTGCTCGATCGGATCAGCGCGGTGCGCCGTCAACTTGCTGTAGAACTCGGCTTGGTCATGCCCCCTGTGCGCATCCGCGACAATATGCAACTGCCGCCACTTGAATACCGCGTAAAGATCCGGGGCAACATGGTCGCATCAGGTCAAGCGGACCCCGGTCGGCTCCTCGCGATGGATTCGGGTCTTGTCACGGGCAAGATCGATGGGGTGCATACGGTCGAACCCGCGTTCGGGCTCGATGCATGGTGGATCGATCCGGGCATCCGAGGCCGAGCCGAGAGCATGAACTACACAGTTGTCGATCCGACCAGTGTCCTGGCAACACACATCACCGAGATCGTCAAGACCTACGCCGATGAGCTTCTCACACGCGAGGAGGTCAACAACCTGCTCGAAGGGCTCAAGGAGAAAGCCGCCAAGCTGGTCGAGGAAGCGGTGCCGGGGGTGATTAAAGTCGGGGAACTCCAGAAGGTGCTTCAGTCGTTGCTGCGCGAGCGTGTCCCGGTGCGGGATGTCGAGACGATCCTCGAAACCCTCGCCGACTGGGGGACCAAAACCAAGGATGTCGATGTGCTCGTCGAGTATGCCCGCAACTCGCTCCGGCGGACGATCTGCTCGCTCTACGCGGACACCAACGAGGATGGTAAACTCACGATGGTCTGTGTTACCCTTGATCCTCGGCTCGAAGACCAGGTCAACGCGTACATCGACCGTGGGGCCGCGGGCACCGTGCTCAATGTTCCCGCCCGCATCGCGCGGGACATCGCCAATGCGGTGAGCAAAGAACTCGGCACCGTGATGGCGCATGGGCGGCTGCCCGTGGTGATCGCGTCCCCACAGGTGCGCAACGCGATGTGGCAGATACTCGAACCCCATATTCCGGGGGTTGCGGTGCTTGGATACAACGAAATCGTCACAGGCATTGATGTGGAGTCTGTCGGATTGATTCGGCCGCTCGGTGAGCAGGATTCAGATGCCCAGCTTCGCGAGGCGGTTCCCGCTGGGGTGGCTTGATTATGAGCAACGAATGGTTGTGGATAACCTGTCGATAAATAGCCAAGGCCCAGTGGGGACGGTACATTACAGTTGGTTCTGTTCTTTCCACACCTCAAGCCAGGACGGCTCGATCCATGAAACTTAAGACCTATACCGCTTCGACAATGGCCCAGGCGCTCGCTCAGGTCCGCAAGGACCTCGGGACCGATGCCATGATTCTGCACACGCGTTCATACCGCACCGGCTCCTGGCTGGGGCTCGGCGGCAAGCCGATGGTCGAGATCACGGCCTCATCGCCACAGCCCACCAAGTCGCGCAAGACCCGTCGCGCGAAGCGAACCCGGGTTGTTGAGCCTGTTGAGCAATCTATCGAACGATCCGAGTTGGTTGAGGAGTCGATCCCCGAGATCGTTGTGCAGCGGAGCCGGGTTGCGCAGCCGATCACGCAGCACCGTGAACATCCGGTGGCATCGGTACCACAAGCATTGCCGGATGCGGAAGAACCGATTGACGATCGAGCGGCTTTGCTGCAGGGGCTCATGGGTGGAACCGAACCGCTCAAACGCGATCGCCGATTCGATTCGATCCAGCGCCGAAGTGTTGAACAACCGGTCAAACCACCAGCACCGCGTGAAGACTTCGAGCCGACGACATTCAGGTCAATCGATCCACTGGATTCGATCGAACCCGACGAGCCGGTGCTTCTGAAAGAAGAGACGACCGATGATGCTGACCAGTTCCTCGTTGAGGAAGGAACAGTCGAGCGAGAGCCGTTGATTCAGGAAACTGCAGAATCGGTGTTCGAGACTGCGACAATCCCGATCGGTCAAAAGCTCTCACCGGAGCCCGCCTCAGAGCCCAACACGGCATCGCCGGATGCGGAATCACTGCAACTGCAGATCCAGACGCTCCAGAAGATGATGGGTCAGGTGCTCGACACAACACGACGCACAGCTGTTGCGGTCAACAAGACCAACCCCGACGGCGCACTCCCACCGGTCGAGATGTCTGCGCCGTTGCATGCACTCTACACGGGAATGATTGACAATGATGTCGCGGTTGATCTGGCGGATCGGTTCATCGGCGCGGTGCGTGATCGGCTCGATGCCGACGAGTTGAATGATGCATCGGTCGTGCGCCACGCGTTGTTGCGGGAGATCGAGTCTTCGATCGAGACGACATCTGAATCACTCTTGACGACGACGCCGGTTGATGGTGCCGCACGCGATCGGCCGCAGGTTATCGCGCTCATCGGACCGACCGGTGTGGGCAAGACAACGACTGTTGCCAAGCTCGCAGCGACTGCCAAGCTCCGGCACGGCAAGCAGGTGGCATTGATCACCTCCGACACCTTCCGCATCGCGGCCGTCGAGCAACTCAGGACCTACGCATCGATTATCGGGCTCCAACTCCGGATCGCGAACTCTCCAGAGGAAATGCGCGACCAGATCGCGTCGCTCAATGATGTCGATCTGGTCGTTATTGACACCGCCGGTCGATCGCAGAACAACCACGCCCGCCTCGATGAGCTTGGGCAACTGATTGCAGCCGCCCAGCCTGATGAGACACACCTGGTGCTCTCGTCAACAGTGGGGGACAATGTGCTGCGCAAGACCGCCGAGCGGTTTATGGGGTTGGGGCCCGATCGGTGCATCCTGACCAAGATCGACGAGGCGGTTACAACCGGGATGATCGCGGGGATGCGTGATCGAATCGGGTTGCCGCTGAGTTATGTCACGGTGGGGCAAGAGGTTCCCGACGACATCCTCCCCGCGCGGGCAGACCGACTGGCGCGAGCGGTACTTGATGGGCCACAGGCGGTTGTTCCCGGGTTGTGAGCGACTACCATAGAGGGTATATTTTTCTATCAGAATCATAGTCTATTCCGACTCGAGCGAATACGAGGTTGATTGATGAGCCAGATTGTTTCGGCAACAGACCCCGACCAGCGTTCACAGCGCGACCAGTCCCCCCATACAGGTGGGCACCCGCTGGCACACGACGACCAAGCGTCGCGCCTTCGGCAGCTTGTGTCCAAGTTTGAGCGCGAGGATGTGCTGGGTGAATCGACCCAGATCGCACCCGCCGGTTGGACACCCCCGACCCGGCGCATTCCGGTGATTGCGATCGCGTCGGGCAAGGGGGGCGTGGGAAAGACGACGACCTCTGTGAATCTCTCGATCGCACTGGCGCGCCAAAACCGACGCGCGGTGCTCCTCGATGCGGATATTGGGCTCGCCAACGCCGATGTGCTCTGCGGGCTGATGCCCAAAGCCCGGCTCGAATCGGTCGTTGATGGACAGCAACCCGTATCGCTCGAGGACCTCGCGATTGACGCGCCGGGTGGATTCCGCCTGATCCCGGGTTCAGTCGGAATCGGGCGCGTCGGGGAACTCGATCAGTTTGAACGATCAACGCTGCTTCATCGGCTTGAAGATTTGCAGGCGGACAACGATGTGGTGCTCATTGATACCAGCGCGGGGCTTGGGGATTCGGTTACGACCTTCATTCAAGCAGCAGACTTGGGATTGATCGTGGTTACTCCCGAGCCAACGAGTGTCGCCGATGCATACGCACTCATCAAGGTGCTGGTCATGGGTGCCGACGGGCAGGGCAACTCACAAGAATCTCAACCACGCCCGAAGCTCGCGATGATCGTCAACCAAGCGGCCAACGAGAAGGAAGCCAACCAGGTCTACACCCGGATGGCGGGGGTGTGCGATCGGTTCCTCGGGTACCAGATCCCGATGCTCGGGTATGTGCGGTCTGATAAGCGGGTGGTCAAAGCGGTCAAAGCGCGGTCACCCTACATGATCCAGACGCCCAAGAGCCCCGCGGGCAGGGATATGACTCGGCTCGCATCGGCACTGACCGAATGGGCGGGGATCGAGGGGCGAGCGACTGCGGCACTCACCAAGAGCCGATTCTTTTCCAGACGATAAATCTGACCATCAAACCGACCGATAGAACCCTACGAGGCTTCCTTTGGCGCGGTTCTTGCGTCATGGTGTTGCGGTGCGATCTGAGCGCATGACTTGCGCATCTGTGTGGATCGGGTCGAGTGTTTGTGGATGGGATGTGGATCGGAGTATCCGATGAGCGATGTTGAGATTGTCAATGACCAAGAGTACAAGGACGGGAAGATCCAGCCCGATGTTCCGGCGCGGGTGATTTCCAGCGTGCTTGGATTGATGGGATTCTTTACCGCTCTCTTGGTCGGACTGATCGCGAGCAACCCCGGCGTGACCATCATGTTGCGTGCATTGCTCGCGATGGCGATTTGCGCTGTTGTAGGACGGATTATCGGGACAGCGGGCGAGGTGTGCGTGCGTGAGTTCCTCAACAAATACAAGGCAGACCGTCCATTCCCAGATCTCCCTGAGGAACTCAAGCGGATGTACAAGACGCGTGCCGATGATGAAGCTCTGCGCGAGCGAATGAAGAAGGCCGCGTGATGCAAAAAAGTACAGAAAAAACTATCGGAATCCTACCACAAGTGTTTCATGGATTTGATATACTGTTAGACAGGGCAAGGACTGCCCTATTCATTGCTTCGCGACATGCACATATTGGATTTCGTGCATTTTGCTGAGCAGCCATCGATTGCGGTTCCGCTGCGTGATTCGTAGCGTGCCGATCGAAGGGTCAAGGAGTCGACCATGGCGGCAATCCGCACACGAACACGAATGTCTTCAAGAGCAGGTGCTCGCCATGCCGAGCCATCGGGTGTCGCTACTCGATTCGATGACATCGAGATGCCTGACATCTGGGTGATGTACAAGGAGGACTACACGGAAGACCTCCGGAACTTCCTTGTCGAGAAGTACCTCCACCTCGTGCGGTACAACGCCGAGCGGATCTACCAGCGTCTCCCCGATGAGGTGGATATCGAGGACCTTATGAGCGCCGGCTTGTTCGGGCTTATGGACGCGATTAACGCGTACGACACCGAGCGGGGGGTCAAGTTCGAGACCTACTGCGCACCGCGTATCCGTGGCGCAATTCTTGATGAGCTGCGTTCGATGGATTGGGTGCCCCGTTTGGTTCGCCACCGGACCTCGAAGGTCGAGGGCGCACGCCAGCAGATCGAGATGGCGATCGGGCGCAAAGCGACCGATGATGAGATTTCCGAGAAGCTTGAGGTTGATGCCGACGAGTTTGTGAAGCTCAAACGCGATTCGAGCGCGGTCAGCGTGTCTTCGATCACGCGCAAGTGCTTTCAATCCGACGGCTCACGCGAACTCCGTGAGATCGATGTCATCAAGGACAACTCGCAGGTCACCCCGGTCAAGTTGATCCAGCGGAACGATCTCAAAGACCTGATGACCAAAGGGCTCACGCGGGCCGAGCGTCTGATTGTGATCCTGTATTACTATGAGGGCATGACGATGAAGGAGATCGGGACGACGCTTGATCTGTCCGAGTCTCGTGTTTCCCAGATGCACTCATCGATCCTCGCACGACTCAAAGCACAGATGCAGCACCGGATGCGTGAGCTTGAGCCGATGAAATAATGTCGGTATTTCAATCATGATCTCTCTCCAGAGCCCGTCCGTTTGACGGGCTTCTTTCATGATTGGGTGGAATTGAAGGAACTGGCGGGCTTGAGTATCGCGTGACTACAGATGCCTACATCGCGATCGGATCGAATCTGGGTGATCGCCACGCGATCATCGACAGCGCGATCGCTGCACTCAGACATCTTGATGGAACGGCAGTCATCAGGGTTTCGACGATCATCGAGACCCAGCCGGTCGGAGAGGTCGAGCAGGGGAGTTATCTCAACGGGATGATCCATGTTCAGACCGCGATGAACGCACGCGTATTGCTCGATGCATTGCTGGCGATTGAAGCAGATCATGGACGCGACCGAAGCACCGAGCAGCGGTGGGGGCCGCGGACATTGGATCTGGATCTGATTGTTTTTGGGGATGCGGTAATCGATGAGCCGGGGTTGCAGGTGCCCCATCCGCGATTGCATGAGCGATTATTTGTGCTGGCGCCTTTGGTGGAGATTGCTCCCAATTTGGTGATCCCCGTCCAAAACGAAACACCCCGCCAGATGCTCAAGGCACTCGGCGGGGCGCGGTAGTACGGAGACTATTCTTCAGTTCAGCCCGCCTCAGCACGAGGATGGGCTTGCTTGTAGACATCCTCGACGCGGGTGGTCGAGAGGTGGGTGTAGACCTGGGTGGTCGAGAGTGATTGGTGACCGAGCAGTTCTTGGACTGAGCGGAGATCCGCACCGTTCTCGAGCAGGTGGGTCGCAAACGAGTGACGGAGTGTGTGCGGCGAGATTGTTGAGTCAAGACCGACTGCTCGCAAGTACTTGTCGAGCTTCCGTCGGACCGAGCGGGAGGAGAGCCCCTTGCCGTGCTTGTTGAGGAAGAGCGGGAGTGGTGTTTCGCCGTTGGCACGGTTCGCCCAGATCGGTCCAAACTTTGGATCCGCGGCGAGGAGATCGGTGTAGCGGCCAATTGCGAGGATCGCGTGCGAGCCGAGCGGGACGATGCGTTCTTTGCGTCCTTTGCCTCGTACATGCATCGCTTCGTTTTCAAAGTCCAGATCGTTGTAGTTGATCCCGACGAGTTCCGAGACGCGGATGCCTGTGGAGTAGAGGGTTTCGAGCATCGCGCGATCGCGGCGACCGAGGACATCGTGATCGTTGGGAGCCGAGAGGAGGCGTTCGACCTGCTCGACGGAGATTGCTTTGGGGAGTCTTTTGGACTGGCGTGGTGTGCGGATGAGGGTCATCGGGTTGTTGATCGCAAACTCGTTGCGGTGTGCCCATTTGTAGAACGAGCGGAGGGTCGCGATTTTCCGTGCCATGGTTGCTGGCGAGTAGTTTTGTTCGCCGAGGAATCCGAGGTATGCACGGATGAGGTCTGCGTCGGCTTCGCAGATGGTCTGTGTATGGGTCTGACCCTTGACCATCTGGATCGCGCTGGTATCGGTGCGGGCTTTGAATGCGAGTTCTTCGTTGGTTTGGTTGATCTCGATTCCCGAGTCATCCACCAGATATTCGATGAACTGGCGCAGGTCGGCACCATAGCACCGCGCGGTGTAGGGGCTGAAGTGGCGTTCGTCGGTGAGGTAGCTCGCAAAGCTCTGGGTAATAGGGAGGGTGGTCATCCGTGGATCTCCAAACATATGTGGACGCGAGGGTCGAGGGTGGCAGGGGTACTTATTCGGTCACTGGGTATTTCTATCGGGCGTGCTTGGGGTCGGCTTGAGTCCGATCATTGCCATGATGCAGAACTATTTGAGACGCGATCAACTCCGCATCATCCCATGTCAGGGGAGAATCCTCGGTATCCGCAAGATTCGCGAGGGTTTCGAGCAGATCACGCGAATCCCCAGCGGCACACGCAAATCGCCAAAAATGAGGGGGGCGTTGCAGTGTGACACACACCATTTCTGCGCCAGAGTTATCCGGACTTGAACCGGGCGGTTGTCTATGGGCTTTGTTGCTTGGGGGTTGGTTTGGATGGCTCATCACAGAATCCTCCGGGGCACCCGAACCTGATCGGTCGGGCGTGCTCACCGGGGGATTGAGAGACTACTGAGTTCTGGCGTAACGCAGCCATTCCTCATCGATGAGTCTCCCGACCGTATGGTGGGCAACAAACTGTGTGTACAGGTCCATGCTTGCGGTGTAGATGCGCCACCGAAGGGCCGCGTTGGGATCAGATCGTCCCTCGGCGTATCGTTTGAGATCCCTCAGCACCGCGTGGTCTCTTGCATCGAGATGCTGAGAGACGGCGTTGATGGGATCGCCCGCGAATTTGGTTCCATCAAACGCCCCAAAGTCGGTGTATGCCATGGACAAGGCGCGG
>Ga0316187_10005360_pt1 | contig 11067 bp, 10 predicted proteins | sample CroRivburrow1_MG_FD_204927 | JGI IMG/M metagenome (GOLD analysis project Ga0316187, IMG submission 204927) | Coastal sediment microbial communities from Maine, United States - Cross River worm burrow 1 | ecosystem: Environmental > Aquatic > Marine > Coastal > Sediment | place: USA: Maine...
CGGAACCATATTGCATCCGGATCCGGTCGCCCAGGAGTGCGCCGCCGGTGAATGGACTCGTCGGGTCGACGGCCAGGACGGCTACGCGCCTGCCCCGCTCTCTCCACTCGCCGATGAGCAGATTCGCCAGAGTGCTCTTGCCGCTTCCGGGAGCGCCGGTGAGGCCCGTCACCCAGGCGTCGTCGACATCGGGGTACACCGCCTGCAGGATGCCGGTCGCCGCGACCTGATCGTTTTCGACAATCGAGATGAGACGCCCGACGGCGCGCTTGTCGCCGTCGCGAGCGGCAGCGATCAACGTGTCAGAAGTAGCGACGGCGGCCATGAAGCCAGCTTAGAAGCCTGCCGGGCCAGGCCACGGCGTGCTCGGCTAGGAGGCGACTATCTCTTCGACGCCGGGGACTCGGTCGCGCAGGATACGCTCGATGCCGGCCGTCAATGTCATGCTCGACAGCGGGCAACCGCCACAGGCTCCGACCATCTGGAGGTGCACGCGTCCCCCGGTCGTACCGAGAAGGATCATGTCGCCGCCGTCGGCTTGCAGCGCCGGACGGATGTACTCCAGGGTCTCGGATAGCAGGTCATGGTCAATTTGGCTGTCGGCGGGCGCATCAAAAACGACCGTTGCGGTCGAGTCGAGCGACCCGACTTCGATCATCGAAGAGGAACCTGTTGTATCCGAGCCTAAAGACATGTCCGTGTTGCAACCTTCTTGTAGCGCCACCAATTCCCGGGGGAACCGCCATTGTATAGCGACAAGAGCTGAAGCCGATCGACTGCCGCCGATCGGGCTTCAGCGAGGCCATTTCCTGCCGAGGATCCCGACGCCGCGAGCTGCAACGTCCTCCGGCGGCGCTATCCCTACCCCACCCGCGGTGTGGCGAAATATCCAGGTACCGGGCGGCATAACACCGAGCGAGGTCCCATTTCCCTTCAGCTCAAACGGCCCTGTCGCCACAATCGTCACCTCGGCCGCGTCTTGCACCAGTCCGATCCGAACCTGCTCGGGGAGTTCTCGCGAGATCGGCTGCAATCCGTTGTAGTAGTGGCCGAGAATTTCGCGGTACGAAGCACCGTCGTCACTCATTGCCTTGGCGCCCCACTGGCTCATTCCGACACCGTGCCCCCAGCCCTCACCGGTGATGCGCACGATTCCCGGCCGGGGCCGATCGGCCGCCGGCAAGAATCGAGCAAGCTCCTCTCGGATTTCGATACCGCCGGGCTCCCACTCGGTATCAAACGTGTACGACAGGATCGCCTGCGGCCACCGGCGCCCATCCGGTCGAGGCGCCGGGAGCAGGCCGGGATACAGCCGGGCCCCATACCTGTTGAGCAACGTTCGGAACGACCCGACGCCGATCCGGGTGTTGCCGGCCTCGGTGGACACGACCACGGCCGACGTACCTGAGCCTTCCGGGGGACGGTCGACCGAGACATCCGCGATTCCCGCCCCGGGGTTGAGTCCGGCCGCGACGAGGATCCGGGTGAAGATCTGGGCGGGCAACTCGACGGTCCACTCCTCATAGGGGGTGGTCCCGGCTTCAGGAGAATCGACTGCCACCAGGTAGGGCGCGGCCGCGCCGCCCCAGATGTCCTGCACCGGACGAGTTCTACTCCCCGCACTCGATGAGTAGAAAGTGTGGGCGGGGGCACCGTCATGGATCAGGATCTCATTGCTGGTGCGGTAAACGGCGTCCACCCAGGGAGCGGCCGCCGGGTCGTCGGCAATCGCGGAGCCCCTGTATACCTGACACGCCGACGTGGCACAGATGTCATATCCGTAGATACGGCCGGCAGTCGTGCGTCCTCTTTCGATCGACCAAACGGCGAATGTTCTGGCGGCAACCGCCTGGGCCGCCAGCGCTTCCGGCGGCCATGTCGCTGGTACTTCACGCAGCCCGGTCAGGTAGTCGTCGAGCGTTCGCGTCTCCACAACGCCAAGGCCGTCATCCGCGGCCACCACTTCGATGGGGCCGACATATCCCCCCCGCCCTAGCTCGAGAGAGGTGCCGGGCAGCGGGACCAGTTCAAAGTTGGCGGGCCACAGATCCGCCGCCCGGGAGGTGGGAACGACAGCTTGGGTTAGAGCCACCAGGACAGCAAGGACAATCAGCATCTGGCGATTGTCTCACCTTTCTTGACCGACGCGAGGAAGCCCGGGATATCGACCCCGAGCTTCATCGCGGATCACCCGCGAGGAGGCAGCAGTCCATTGAGTCCCGTCACCCGCCACTTGGGCTACTTCCACACTACCACTCGCTGTGGTCCAAAAGAGTTACTCTCCGTGTCAGACATCTGAGGTGAGGCCCGGGTCGCCTGGAATCGATGCCACGTGCTCGCACCGGTTGGTCCATGGCCGTGGCCATGTCAGACCCGTGTGATCTGCGCCCCGAGGCCGGCCATCTTCCCAACAAACCCGGCGTAGCCACGATCGATGTGGTCCGCATGTACAACGCAGGTTTCACCCTCGGCGACGAGACCGGCGAGGACAAGCGCAGCAGCAGCACGAATGTCGCAGCCGTCCACCTCACAACCGCTGAGCCGATCGGTACCTCGGACCACAACGTGCTGACCGTCGGTCTGGATGTCGGCTCCCATCCGATTGAGCTCACCGACGTAGCGGAAGCGGGCGGCGTACACGTTCTCGGTGATGATCGAAGTGCCGTCCGCCAGCGCCAGAAAGGCGACCATCTGCGGGTGCATGTCGGTGTGGAAGCCCGGGTACGGCAGGGTGGCGAAGTCCACCGGCGCCGGACGGTCGGGGCCGATCACGTGGATCCAGTCCTCGCCGACCGCCACCTGACAGCCGGCCACTTCCATCTTCCGCAGTTCCATACGGAGATGATCTGGCACACAATCGAGCACCCTCACCTCCCCACCGGAGATAGCGCCGGCAAGCGCATAGGTGCCCGCTTCGAGGCGGTCGGGCACAACCTTGTGGGCAGCGGCCGCCAGAGACCCGACGCCGTGAACCGTGACAGTAGAGGTGCCGGCGTTTTCGATCTTGGCACCCATCTTGTTGAGATACATCGCAAGATCGGTCAATTCGGGCTCGCGCGCCGCATTCGAGATCACCGTCGTCCCCGTGGCCATGGCGGCGGCCAGCAAGAGGTTCTCGGTGGCGCCCACGCTGGGGAACTCCAGGTAGATGTCGGTGCCGTGCAGCCCGTCGGGGGCGGATGCCTCGAGGACACCGTGTTTCAGCTCGAACGTCGCCCCCATGTCGCGCAGTCCGTCGAGGTGCATATCGATCGGCCGCGACCCAAAGTCATCGCCACCCGGAAGGGCGACACGAGCCTCACCGCATCGCGAAAGAAGCGCCCCGAGGATGAGAATGGAGGCTCGCATCTTGCGTACGAGTTCCAGAGGAGCCTCAGGTCGCGGTTGCTCAGGAACCGTGATGAGCAAGGAGGTGCCCTCTCGTTCGCAGGTGGCCCCGGCGTATGCCAAAACTTCACCCATCGTGGCCACATCGGCAATTGCCGGGACGTTCTCCAACACGTGCTCGCCCGGAGCCAGCATCGCCGCCACCATGTGCTTGAGCACCGCGTTCTTGGCGCCCAAGACACCAACCTCGCCATACAAGCGGGTACCGCCGGCAACTCTGATCGATTCGGGTCGTGCCATCACCGCGAGTCTACGGCGGGGTGCCGGCTACGCCCCTGCAATGTGATCCGTTCGATCCATTCCTCAAACTCAGGCATACGCGAGCCGATTCCTTAGTACCATCCGAGCCCCTACTTCCCCGGCAGGTTGACGTGCAACAACGATATATCAATCGAGAGTTGGCACTCCTCGACTTCCAGGAGCGTGTGCTCGCCCTCGCCGCCGACCCAGCCGCGCCACTTCTCGAACGGATCAAGTTCGTGGCGATCGTCAGCAACAACCTCGACGAGTTCTACCAAGTCCGGGTGTCCGGGCTCATCAATCAGAAGCACAGCCGGGCCGACATCCGATCGGTCGATGGGCTAACTGCCTCTGAGCAGCTCGAGGCCATCCGCCCGCGCATCAACCACCTTGTGACCCGCATGGGTGACATCTTCCTCGACGAGCTGGTTCCGGCGATGGAGAAAGAGAACATCTCCTTTGTGGACTGGGATGAACTCGACGCGGCTGAAAGGGCCGAACTGGCAGAGAAATTCGAGCTGCAGATGTTCCCGGTGCTCACCCCGCTCGCGGTTGATCCGTCGCATCCCTTTCCATACATTTCGAACCTCTCTTTGAACCTGGCCGTGCTAGTGCGGGATCCGAGCGACAACAGCCGGCGATTCGCCCGCGTCAAGATCCCGCCGGTGTTGCCCCGCTTCGTCCCCCTGATCGACGGAGAGCGGTTCGTACCGCTCGAACAGGTGGTCGCGGCTCACCTGCCGCGCCTGTTCGCCGGACGCAACGTCGAGGCGCAGTACGCGTTCCGGGTCACAAGGAACGCAGATTTTGCCGTCGAGGAGGAGGAGGCAGACGACCTGCTGCAAGCCATGGAGAGTGTGTTGCGCTACCGGCAGCGGTCGGCGACGGCGGTACGGTTGGAGGTCCAGCCCGACATGACCAACGAGGTCGCCGAACTCCTCATCCGCGAGCTGCGCCTCAGCCAGGAGGACATCACGGTCCACCGCGCGCCGCTCGACCTGAGCTCCCTCTTCAGCATATATCGCTTGCACCGGCCCGACCTCAAGGACGAACCTTGGGTGCCGACCACGCAAGCGGCCCTGACGCCGGCCCCCGGCAGTCGCGTCGATTTCTTCGAGGCTCTCCGTGAGCGCGACATCCTGGTTCAACATCCGTATGAGTCATTCGCCACCTCGACGGCGGCGTTCCTGTCACAGGCGGTACGTGATCCCAAGGTCATGGCAATCAAACAGACGCTGTATCGCACATCGGCCGACGACGATCCCGCCATTGGCGGCGAGAAGGCAGTCGTGGAGATGCTGCGTGAGGCCGCCCGCTCCGGCAAACAGGTCGTGGTGCTCGTCGAACTCAAAGCCCGGTTCGACGAAGCCGCCAATATCGGCTGGGCCCGGTTGCTGGAGGATGCGGGCGCTCACGTCGTATACGGCGTGTCCGGCCTGAAGACCCACGCCAAGATCCTTCTCGTGGTGCGGCGCGAAGCCGATGGCGTCCGTCGCTATGCGCATCTCGGCACCGGGAACTACAACCCGAAGACCGCGGTGCTGTATGAGGACCTCGGTCTCTTCACCGCAGATCCTGCCATCGGCGCCGACATCTCCGAGCTGTTCAATACGCTCACCGGGTACGGCTCCAGCGATGCGTACGAGAAGTTGCTCGTCGCCCCGACAATGATGCGTGACCGTATCGTGGCTCGCATCCGCGATGAAGCTCGCCATGGCGCGGAGGGCAAGATCGTCTTCAAGATCAATCACCTCACCGACCCCGGCATCATCGATGAGCTGTACGCCGCGTCCGCGGCGGGGTGCGAGATCGAACTCATCATCCGAGGTATCAATTCGCTGCACGCTCAGGTCCCCGGGCTCTCCGACAACATCACGGTACGCTCAGTAGTCGGGCGCTTCCTCGAACACTCCCGGCTCTATCGCTTTGGACGGCCCGGCCGCGGCGCGCTCTACTACATGGGCTCGGCAGACATGATGCAGCGCAACCTCGGTGGACGCGTCGAATCGCTGGTGCCGGTCACAAATCCGCAGCTGCAAGAACGGATCGAAGAAATCCTCGATGTCCTCCGGGACGACGATGTGTTGGCGTGGGAGCTCAGCGCCACCGGGGAATGGCGAAAGGTGCCGACGACCGTCGGTGTGGATTCCCACGAGACGCTGGCAACACTCGCCCTGGAGCGCCGAGAAAAAGCGCCCGCCTGATGGCCGGTCGCACCCGGCGCGCCGGCGACTACATGCCGACTATTTGGGCGGCCGGCGCCGTCGTCTACCGGATGCGCCGATCGCGACCGGAAATTCTGCTGGTCCACCGCCCTCGCTATGACGACTGGTCGCTTCCGAAAGGCAAGCTCGACAGACGTGAGTCGTTCAAAGCTTGTGCTGAACGTGAGGTGCTCGAGGAAACCGGAGTCACCGGTGTAGTCGAACAGGCGCTGGGAACGGTCGGCTACGTCACGCCGGGTGGCAACAACAAGGCGGTCCGATACTGGTTGATTCGCGCCAACGAGGAGCGGTTCCGACCCAACAGCGAGGTCGACAAGATTCGTTGGGTGCGCCCCAGGAAGGCGGCAGAAAAGGCCTCCTATGGCCGCGACGTCGCTCTGCTGCGCGCCGGCACGCTGATGGCAAAGGGGCGCGTGCCGGGCACCATCTACCTGGTGCGCCACGCGGATGCAGGAAACAAGAAGAAATGGAAGAAGGACGATGAGATTCGCCCGATCTCCAAGAAAGGCCACGAGCAGGTCGAGGCACTGGTGACTCGCCTGGTGCGCGCACCGATCAACGGTATCGTCTCGAGCCCCTCGCTGCGCTGCGAACAGACCGTTGGCCCGCTGGCGCAGCGCCTCGGGCTGAAGGTGAAGCCGTCGAAGCTGCTGCGTCGCGGCGTCGCCCCAGCGGACATGCTGCGCCTCATCAAGAAGACCAAAGGCACCCGGACAGTCCTGTGCTCACATCGAGAATCCATCGGGCCGTTCATCGAGCACCTGGCGACCGACCCAAAGGTCGAGGTCGCCAGCAAACTCGAATGGCCCAAAGGCTCGATATGGGAGTTGACCACTCGCCGGGGCAGGGTCACCAAGGCGAGGCTGATCCCCCCGGCCTGATCTAGCTGGGTTGCGCCAACCAGGCGACGGTGACCGCCACTAGCTCATCGAGAACCTCTTCGTGGGTTCGCCCGGTCCGTTTGGGCACCTTGAAGCTGTGGTCGCCATCTTCGATATTGTGCAGCGAGGCGGCCCGCAGCGAGGTCATCAGGGGCGCCAGAGCGGCCAGGGGGCTCAGCCGGTCGCGGGATCCGGCGAAGAACAACTGTGGCACCGAGATCCGCTGCAGGTGGTCGACCGGACGCGTCTCAGTCTTGCCGAGCGGCGCCAATGGGTATCCGTAGTAGACGAGTCCAGCCGCCGGCCACAGTTCGTCGCCGACGAGATGGGACCCGACCCGGCCGCCCATCGATTTGCCGGCAACGACCACCCTGGCGACATACGTGGCCATCCGCTCCGCCGCGGCGCGGTGGACCGCCATCAGCTTGGGCATTCTGTCGGGGGCCCGGCGGCCGGCGTCCGTGTACGAGTAGTCGAACGTCATCGTGGGATAACCGGCGCCGCTCAAGCCGCGCCTCAGATGCTCCATGAACGGGTGGTGCTGGCCGGCTCCCGCTCCGTGGGCGAGCAGCACCCCGACGCCGTGTGGGCGCGGCGGCATGGCGAGCCGGGCGTCGACGGCCTCGCCCGGCGCCCACTTGATTCGTAGCCTGCGTGTCACGTGGTTGGCCTCTTCACAGAGTCCTCCAATACTGGCATCTATGGTGTCGCCATATGGAAGTACAGCCTGATGCCTGCTCGGCGGGAACCACGGTGCATATTCTTCACAAGCCTGAAGAGGTCGCTTCGGCCGCCGCCGACCACATCGCTACCGCCCTGGGCGAGATTGACGGCCCGGCCACGCTCGGTCTGGCCGGCGGGGGTACGCCTCGGGCCACTTACGCTGAGCTGATCACACGCGACATCATGTGGAGAGAGGTGACGATGTGGCTGGGCGACGAGCGCTGGGTCGCACATCACCATCCCGAATCCAACGTGGGGATGGTCCGCGCCGCGTTGGTCGACCGAGTAGGTGGCCGGTTGCTCGCACCGAACCACGCCATCGGCGACCCTGCGACAGCTGCCGCGGCCTACGAGTCCGCACTGTCGTCTGCCTTCGTTGATCGCGGCATCGGGCCGGCCCCCGACGTCGTGCTACTCGGCCTCGGAGACGACGGCCACACCGCGTCGCTCTTTCCCGGCACCGCAGCCCTCGACGACTTCACCAACCGCTACGTGGCCAACTGGGTCGAGAGCAAAGACGCCTGGCGGCTAACTGCCACACTTCCTCTGCTGTGGTCGGTATCCAAGTTGGTGTTCATCGTGACAGGCGCCGCCAAGGCGAGTGTCGTCAAGGAGATCATTGCCGACGGTGTCCCCTATCCGGCACAGCAGGTGGCCGGCTCGGCACGGAACATCACGTGGTTCCTCGACTCGCAAGCCGCCGCGCTGCTCGACACCGAGTAGCGGCTCCGCCCGGTCCTAGCCGGAGCGGCGGTCGGTGCCGCTGCGTCGTTCGGCCCGGCGGCGATCGGCCTGTTTGCGACGGTCCTCGGCGACAGGCTGACCGGCTTTGCGGCGGTCTCCTTCGCGGCGATCCGAGCCGGATCGGCGTTCTCCCTTGCGGCGGTCAGTGTCTTCTTCCACGGGCTCCCAATCGACGTGTTGCCACTGGTCACTGAGCGGAAAGCATAATCCGCCCGCGCCACGCGCCGCAGGCATCAGCAGCGCACGAGCCGACCACTAACCGTCCGTCGGCGGCGCGCCTTCGCTTGTAGTGCTCCCGCCCGGCTGGGTCGAGCCACTCTGCATTATCTCGAGCAGGAGGGTGCCGGCCAGCGAGGTGGGGTCTACGTCGTCTTCGATCTCGGCCATGATCTCCGCGTTGAGCGCAGCGGGATCGCAGCCGAGGCTCTCGGCGCGTTCGTCATAGAGCCGGCCGCTGTCGAGCAGGTCGGCGAAGGCGCCCTCGGCGGGGGCATCGCCGGTCAGCACGTCGATCGGGACGGTCTCGATCGCCGCGAGGAGCTGGACGGCCAGCGCCACGCCTGTGGGAACAAGGTCATCGCAGGTTGCGGCTCGCTCGACTTCAACCTCGACCACAACATCAATCGGGTCGGGAGTGCACGAAGCCGCCACGATCGCGAAAAGTGCGACACTGGTCGCAAAGCCACGGGACGCGGCAAGCCGACTCGGGACTACTGACATGAGGGCAGTCTACGTCCGGCCGACGCAAGCCAATCGCTTCGACGCGACATATCGGCAACCGGGTACGTTAGAAAGGGAGCGACCCACTCGTCCCCACATCAACATAAGATATCCAGAGATGAATCCCGAAGACCCCATCGAACAACTCGTCACGCCGCCGTTGCCCCGATCGGGGCTCTTCCGCAAATTCGGGGTTGCGATAACCGGCGTCACCGTGATCCTCATCGGAATTCCGCTGATCCCGCTCATCGGGCCCGGATGGCTTATCGTCTTCACGGGATTGGCGATCCTCGCTAGTGAGTTCCCGTGGGCGGGCCGCCTCCGTGATCGTCTCCGCAATACCTTTCTCGGCCTGGTTGGCAAACAGGACCCCGCCAAATGACATCATCGTCGGGTGGGGCACTCATCTCCACGAGCCAACTCGGCCATGCGTACGGCGACATCGTTGCGCTGCACCATCTCGACTTCACCGTCCCAGCCGGCCGAATCGGGCTGGTGGGTGCCAACGGCGCCGGCAAGAGCACCCTCATCAAGGTCCTTCTGGGCATCCTCGATCCCACAGAGGGGGCGGCGCAGGTTCTCGGCATCGGCGTGGCCGACAACCCGATCGCCGTGCGCGCCCGGGTCGGCTACATGCCGGAAGAGTCGTGTCTGCCGTTGGCGCAGACGGCGGCCGACTTCACGGTTTATGCCGCCGAACTCGCCGGAATTCCGACCAAGGCGGCGCGGCAGCGAGCGTCCGATGTCCTGACTCTCGTCGGGCTCCATGAGGAGCGATTCCGATACCTGGGTGAGTTCTCCACCGGGATGAAGCAACGCGCCATGCTGGCGCAGGCAATCGTGCACGATCCCGATCTGGTCTTCCTCGATGAGCCAACTGCGGGCCTCGACCCCGAGGGCCGAACGGAGATGCTGTCGCTCATCGGGCGTCTTGGAGAATTCGGTATCAACGTCCTCGTTTCGTCCCACGTGCTCACAGACATCGAGACAACTTGCGACTGGGTTGTCATGCTCGACGGCGGCCGGGTTCTCCGCAGCGGCCCGCTGACGGGCATGACCGGAAGCGACACTGTCGATGTGGAGCTACTGGGCGACAGTCACGATGTGATCGCGGCACTGCAGAGACGAGGCGCTGAAGTCGAGGTGCGGGGCGCGGTGCTTCGCGTGCGCTCAACAGACGACGGTTTCGACCTGATTCGCGACGCCCTCGCTGAGGCCGGCGCCGGGATGAAGAGACTCTCACAATCGGAGACGTCGCTCGAAGACATCTTCCTCGCCGAGGGAGGTGCCGAATGACTTCCGACCAAGGCGTTGTTTTCGACCTGGGATACCAGCCTCACGAAGGTCCGCGGCTGGGCCGACGCGGTGCCATCTTCGCCACCATCCGTGACGGGCTGCGCCGCATCCTCGGGATTCGCCGCAAAGCGAGGAAGAAGGTCATGCCGTGGGTGTTGTTCGGAATCGCGATAATCCCCGTCATCGCGGTGGTCGGCGTTTCGTTCTTTGTGGAAGACATCTTCACCGGTGTGGAGAATCCGTTTGCCAGCCACGGCAACATCTTCACCATCACCGCGTCAACGTTCCTCATCTTTACCGCCTTGGCGGGCCCGGAGTTGTTGATACCCGACCGCGTCGAAGGCGTGTTGTCCGTATACGCATCCCGCCCGATGCGGGTCAGCGACTATCTGGGGGCGCGCGCCGCGGCTCTGGCCATCGCCGCCGGCGGTTTCCTCATCGTGCCGCAGTTTGTTCTGTACGTCGGCCTTGCATCGCTGGATGACGACGGGTGGTTCTCCGGGCTCGTGAGCAATGCCTCCGATCTGCCCAAAGTGCTCTTGGCGGCTTTCTTCTACCTGCTGGCCTATGGCGCACCTGCCTTCCTGGTGGCCATGTTCGCCAAACGCCTGGGTCCGGCGTGGGGGGTCTATCTCGCCTTCATGTGGCTGTCGTCGGGATTCGCGGTGGCGATCACGGCGGCAACATCGGGAATATGGAGATACGCCGCTCTGGGTGCACTTTCGATCAACCCCGATATCGTGATGGACTGGATCTTCGGTCGGACGACCGTGCGTGAGGGCCTGTCCGGCGCCGATCTGGAGCCGATTTGGAGTGTCGCCGTAATCCTCGGCATCGCGCTCATCACCTGG
>Ga0316187_10005361_pt1 | contig 11066 bp, 6 predicted proteins | sample CroRivburrow1_MG_FD_204927 | JGI IMG/M metagenome (GOLD analysis project Ga0316187, IMG submission 204927) | Coastal sediment microbial communities from Maine, United States - Cross River worm burrow 1 | ecosystem: Environmental > Aquatic > Marine > Coastal > Sediment | place: USA: Maine...
TGCCCCGTTGGCGATAACGGTATACGTTCCGATCGAGCAACATCAGGGAAGAGGCCTGAGAAAATAATTCGCTGCAATAAAACAAGTCCTCGCCCATGCGTACGCCTACAGGAAAGCGGTAGCCACCAAGCTGAGCTCGACGAAACAACTTGCCCCAGGGATGGCCGCGTACCTTTTCGTGTTCGTAGAATGTGGTCAGGATCTGCGCGCCTTTTATTAAACTGCGTTGCCCTACATTGTAAGCTGCTGCGCTTTCGCCAGATTGACCGAAAATGCTGTTGTTACCCTTGACGATTTCGACATCGTACTTTTCGGCAGCGTCGTACAGAGTAGACAGTGCATTCGATGGTAACAGGTCGTCAGAATCAACAAACATGAAATAGCGGCCTGTTGCCTCATCCAGTCCACGATTACGAGTTGCGCTGACACCCTGATTTTTCAGATTTTCAAGGATAGTAAAGTGAGTAGCATGGTTTTTTTCTATAAATTGGCGACAAATTTCAAGGCTGGCATCGGTTGAGCAATCGTCGACCAGAATTACCTCGTAGGGGAAGCTGAAATCCTGGCTGGCAATACTCTCCAGGCTTTCCTTGACATATAGCGCCACGTTAAATACCGGGACGACGATGGATATCATCACCTCGTTTTTTGATTCGGTAGCGAAGCTCATGGACTAGTAATCGTGGGCAGATGGCTGTTTCAAATTTCTCGAAATCGCATACCTGGAAACGAAACAGGCGCAGCTCGGAAAATAATGGTGCTAGCAGGTCGCCTAGTCAAGTGAGTTCGAGCCGCGTTTGCCAATGAATTCTGGCAGATGATATGCCTGGTATGTAGAATGCGTGGCTTCGTTTATTAGCGTTAAACACAGGTCTTTTGGACCCGGTCGCTATTGTATAGCGACTCAAGAGGAAAATCTGTTTTGATACCCGGCACCACTGAACAAATCACTCCAGCGGGCACTATTTCCCGGTTCGAACCCCTGTTGAACGGAATCTCGGTTTTCATTCTAGCCACAATCTTTCTCTATTGGGATGCCAGTCGGGCAGCCTACGTGCTGCTATCACTCGCCGCTCTCGTTTACATTGTAAAGTACAGGCCGCGCCTGCCTCGAGATCATCGCTTTTATTCATGGCCCATAATCGTATATTTTGCTGCGACATTTATATCCGTGGCATACGACGACTTTTCTGATAGTGGCATGACCAGGCTGACTTCAAGATTTCTATTGCTGTTGATCGGGATTCCCCTGGTGAGCCTGTTTTATGCCTGTTTCGATTCCAGGCGCAATCTGTGGACCAAGTTCATCCTGGGAAGCGTAACCATGGGAGCGATATCCCTGGTGGATATACTCTATCGGCATGCGGACAGGGCCGGCGGTGGGCATAATGAGGTTGTCTTCGGGTTTGTCGCGTTAGTGATGACCTGTATCGTTATGGCGTCCTACCACCGGCTGAAAAAAGTCAGATTCGGCAAGTTCTACTATTTTTCAGGGCTTCTGATGGGCTTTTGCGCGATGTTTTTATCCGGGACCCGAGGCGCCTGGATTGTGGCAATAGCTGTCGTCATGATTTCGATCATTTTCTACCTGGACCGATATTCACTATCGAAGCGAATCATCATAGCGACAGCCTTGATTTTAGGTATCTCGGCGGGTGGCCTGTCGATCCCTTTAGTGCAGGAGCGAGTCGATAATATGGTTGAAGTGTTTACACCTTATGTCATGGGTGAGGAGCAAACCGAATTTAACAGCCTGCGCTATCGGGTTGAACTCTGGAAGGCAGGTTGGCAAATCGGCATGAAAGACAGGATTTTCGGTGTTGGTCCTGGAAATATCAAAAAATCACTGAGGGCTTTTGCAGCCGAGAACCCGGAATTGGCCCCGCTCGGAACCATGAACCACCTGCACAATCAGTTTATGCAGACATTTGCAACGAGCGGTTTTGTCGGACTGGTTTCGTTAATAGGGCTCATCACCTGTCATCTCTGGATATTTACCAAGTACCTGGGGAAGACATATAGCGTTGAGGTACGTAGCCTGGCGCTAGCTGGATTCTTGCTGGTGGTTGCGTATGTAATCTTCTCAATTCCGGAGGTGCCTTTTAGAGGCAAGCAATTCCTGATGATATACGCCTTCTCCAGCGCGTCAATCTGGGGCTGCCTGCTGGCGGCACTGCAGCAGTCCGGGGCGACGGACGAAAATCGCCAGAGCTAAAGTCTTCTCTGCTCCCGCCTGACCGATGGATACCCCCCTTGAAACAGGCTCAAAACGCACCGCCCCTGGCGCTTTGCACTCTATTTCTATCTCAAATGGTGGAACACCCTGGCGCCAGCTTCCGCGATTTCCTGCAGGGCGGAAATCTGCGCTCCGTGGACGTAGCCTGAGACAATGCCGGCAATCAATCTCATACGGTAAAATTAAACCGTCATTTGGTAAAAAAAGCCCACCGTGGTCCCGGATCAGGGGATTGCTGCGCTCGAAATTAAGGTGACAGTTTACTTACCACGACGCGAAATTGATTTAAGTGACCTGCCACCCTATTTTCCCCTCGACGCTAGAGCTTATTGCTTTCCACAAGGGTCTGTAGCGGCCCGGCATAATCGTCGGGGCATTTTCGAAAAATATCGAGCATCTGCTCGGCCAGCTCGGTCCAGTGCGTTTTACTCGTCGGCACCAATTCCTCGATTACACCACGCTTACCTCGCATTACCCAGGATTCATAGGCCTGAGTGAGTGCGGGGAAAAGATTTTTGTGCATGTGCGGGAGATTCGCGAAATAAAAATGCAGGGCCGCGTCTTGCCCTTTGGCCAGCAGACCGGGAAGGGTTGTCAGCGAGTCGGCCAGGTGATCACGCACTGCACGGACCATGATTTCAGTTTTCGACCGCGGTAGGCCTGCGAGCATTTGCTCCCATGCCGGGCCCAATCTTTTTCCCGCAAGCACCTCTCCCTTTTCGTGCAACAGTACCGAGTCGAATACCGCGTCGCTGATATTATCGAGTGCGGCCTCGATGTTATCTTCGACAATAAAGCCCTGGATGGCGCGGCCCATCGCGTTTTCCAGCTTGCTCCACTGCCATTCCTCGATCTTTTCCCAGATCATCCGCCGCAGTGACTCGCGCCGAATATAGATCGTGTCACCCAGTGCCATTGCCGGGGGAGCGGTTAAATCCCGGGCATACTCGTTTCCCGAAACGAGAACCGTAAAATCCGCTTGCCTTTCCTGATGCCCCAGCTCGGCCAGAAAAAAATGTGGCGTGCATTGGTTGCCGAGTCCGCCACTGTAAACCAGCCCGTAGGATTTCAACGCCGCGTTCACCGCCTCGTTGTCGAAGGGGTCGTAGTATTCACCGTCAACCGGCAGATTGGTAAAAGGCTCATCTTCGATGGTTTGCCAGAATTTTTCCCGCTGCGTGAGCCAGTCGCCAACATCAACTTCGGGCAAGTTGTCGTTAAAGGCATAGCGCTTCTCCCAGCGAAAATACTCACGCATCTTCAGCAGGTAGATGCACAGGGTATAGTCTCCGGCGTGGCGCGCATCGGAGATATGACAGTTGCGCTGGACAGCTGTCAGAAGTGGCTGCAGTTCGTCTTGCATGGAAGGCTGAATCACTATTTGGTAAATATCCGGTAAAATCACTTTGCTAATCCGATCCTAGCACGTTGAACCGTAACCGCTCCAGCTAGCCCGCATATCTCACCGAATTGCTGCTGACTCAAGATGCTGGAAAAGAATCGTCATACTCGCGCCAGCGGATTGGGTTAATCTGTGGGTCTGCTCCGATTGATCCATGCAGCCGTCGGTAGCGTATTCTATGTATACGGCCGCTAACCGAGTGCCGTTCTCAATCGTGGTATCCGATGAATTCAACAAAACAATCCGTTCTCAGTAAGCTGCCCGCTCGCCTGCCCTTGCTGGCACTCGTCGTCGTGCTGCAGTCTGGGTGCAGCGTGTTCGGCATTCGCAGTACCGAAGAGGCGGCTTACTCGGTGCTACGGGAGCAGGAGCACTACCAGCTCCGCCAGTACGAGCCGCTATTAGTCGCCACCACGGTTGTCGACAGCGATTTCGACGAGGCCGGCAAACAGGCCTTCAGACGCCTGTTCAATTACATTTCAGGAGACAATATAACCGGCCAGGAAATCGCCATGACTGCCCCGGTTATCGCCAGCGAAAGCCGGATTGCCGGCGGCGAAGAAATTTCGATGACGGCGCCAGTTACCGGCGAAAAGCTGGATCAGGGGTGGCGATTCAGCTTTGTACTACCGGCCGGCTATACTCTTTCAAGTGCGCCCCTGCCGACCGATGAGCGTGTCAGCCTGGCGCAGATTCCGGCGCGCAAGGTTGCCTCTTTGCAATATTCGGGAAGCTGGCAACAGGCAAAATTTGATGCCAATGCAGCCCTCTTGCTGCAATGGGTACAGGCACAACAGTTGCAGCCAGAAGGACTGCCCCGTGTTGCTGGATACGACCCTCCCTGGACATTGCCGTTCCTGCGCCGCAATGAAGTCCTGATCGATATCAAACCCTGAGTCCTGGAAACTTCCGCAAAACGCGTTCAAGACATGCAGCAATGAAACTCGTTGCAGCGACTGGTAATTGATATTTGAAACCATTTGTTTATATTTGAATGATCGATTAAACCGATTGTTGAATGACATGAATTTGCGTGACCTCAAATACATCATCGCCGTTGCCGATACGCGACACTTCGGCAAGGCGGCACAACGCTGCTTCGTCAGCCAGCCGACTCTGAGCGGTCAGATCAGGAAACTGGAAGACGAGCTCGGCGTGGCTATCTTTGAACGCACCAATCGCAGCGTCAGGGTCACCGCCGTCGGTGAAGAAATCCTGCGGCACGCACGCCAGATGATCGAACAGGCCGACGCCATTCGCAGTGTTTCCGCCGCACAGCGCGACCCGCTCGCCGGCCCACTGCGCATCGGCGCGATTCCGACGATCAGCCCTTACCTGATGCCCTTGATCCTGGTGCCGTTAAAACAGCAACATCCCCAGCTCAGGCTGGTGTTATCTGAAGAAACCACCGAGCGCCTGCTGCAACGCCTGCACAATCATGAAATCGATGCCGCCCTGCTCGCCACCGCGGTCGAAGATCGCGACCTCGAGGTCACCGCTCTGTTCGATGAGCCATTCTGGATCGCACATCCGCGTGATCACCCCTTTTACATCAAGGAACAGATCACCCGCAAGGACCTCGACAATACTGAATTATTGTTGCTTGCTGAAGGACACTGCCTGGCACAGCAGGTACGCGATCTGTGCCACCTGCAGGATCGCGATCAGGGTGGAGACATGGCCGATCTGCGCGCCTCCAGCCTGGAAACCCTGCTGCAGCTGGTCGGCGCCGGGTTCGGCTCGACACTGGTACCGGCACTGGCGATGCGCGGTTCCTGGACCACCGACAGCGGCGTGGTGGCCCGCAAGCTCGAGTTTCGCGGGGCCGAACGGCGCGTCAGCCTGGTGTCGCGCAACAGCTATCCGCGCAAACAGGCGCTAACTGCGCTGGCGGAGGTAATCATGCAGCAACTGCCCAACACGGTAAAACCGTTATACGGGAAAAAAGACGTCAATAAGTCAGCCTGATGATTCTTGGATTAACGCCAGTTAAGCACCGCAGCAGCAAATCCTAATCATCGTCAAAACCTATCATTTATATCGTAATAAACGATTTTATCTATTTATTTAGCTGCCTCATACTCCCCTCCGTGCTCAACCAATCGTTTTTTTAACTGCATCAGGAGAACCAGAATGTCACAAGATCACAGCGGCCAGCCCGTACCCCAAATCACTTTTCGCACCCGTCGCGATCACGAATGGGTCAATCTTTCCAGCGATGACGTTTTCAAGGGAAAGACCGTCGTCGTGTTTTCACTGCCCGGCGCCTTCACCCCGACCTGCTCTTCGACGCATGTGCCGCGCTACAACCAGCTGGCACCCGAATTCAAAAAGCACGGCGTTGATGAGATCGTCTGCATCTCCGTCAACGACGCCTTCGTAATGAACGAGTGGCAGCGCGAACAGCACGCCGAAAACCTGACCTTCCTGCCGGACGGCAATGGCGATTTCAGCGACGGCATGGGTATGCTCGTCGACAAGCAGGATCTCGGTTTTGGCAAGCGCTCGTGGCGCTACTCGATGCTGGTCAAGGACGGCATCGTCGACAAGATGTTCATCGAGCCCGACCTGCCCGGCGACCCTTTCCAGGTTTCTGATGCCGACACCATGCTCGATTACATCGCACCGAACGCCGCCAAGCCGAAGGACGTCACTATCTTTACGCGTAACGGATGCGAATACTGCGCACGTGCCAAGGGACTGTTGCGCGATGCCGGATTCCAGTTCGAAGAACTGGTACTGAATCGCGACTACAGCGAAGCGACTCTGCGTGCGGTCAGCGGCCGTTCCACCGTGCCCGAGATATTCATCAACGGCGCTTTCATCGGTGGTGCAGAAGAACTTGAAACTTACCTGCACCGGGCAGAAGCCGCCTGATAACAGGTCTCGTGGGCGACCCGATCGCCGGGTCGCCCACATTTTTTTAACACCGCCCGCAAATACAACCCCACCACCTGAGCAACCTTTGCTGGGTCGTTTGGTGCTCCTTTTGACAATTTTCGAATAACAAATAAACCTCGCGGTTTCTCCCGCCTCCCGGAATTGTGTCCCCGGAATTGAGATTTATCTCCGCGTCTCGCTATGATTTAATGCACCGGGACTCATTGCCAGATTTAAAATAGCAAATAACCTTTATCTCGACCCGTTGCAGGTGGGGATTTAATTTTCTGATCAACCAGGGGGAGGGCTTATGGCCAGCACAGCAAACGACACGATCAATGAATGGCTTGCAAAACTGAATGCCGCGTTGGCGAACAACGACAGCCAGCAGGCGGCGGAGTTATTCGCGCCGGAGAGTTACTGGCGGGACTTTGTCAGTTTTACCTGGAACTTGAAAACCATGGAAGGCCGCATGGAGATTGCCGAGATGCTCGACGCAACGCTCGAATCGGTGCAACCCGCTAACTGGACCCTGGACGGTGACGCATCCGAGGCCGACGGCATCACCGAGGGCTGGATCAAGTTCGAAACTGCCACCAGCCGCGGCGAGGGTCATCTGCGCCTCAATGCCGACGGCCAGGCCTGGACCTTGCTCACCACGGCTTACGAGCTTAAAGGCCACGAGGAAGCCAAAGGGCCGACCCGACCCAGAGGCGTCGAACACGACTCGCATCGAGGCCGCAAGACCTGGCTCGAACAAAAGCAGCAGGAAGAGGCCGAACTCGGTTACAAACACCAGCCTTACTGCGTGATTATCGGTGGCGGACAGGGCGGCATCGGACTCGGTGCGCGCCTGAAACAGCTTGGCGTGCCCACGATCATCATCGAGAAAAATCCACGCCCCGGCGATAGCTGGCGCAATCGCTATAAATCCTTATGCCTGCACGACCCGGTCTGGTACGACCATATGCCTTACCTGCCCTACCCCGATCATTGGCCGGTATTTGCGCCCAAGGACAAAATCGGTGACTGGCTGGAAATGTATACCAAAGTGATGGAGCTAAATTACTGGAGCTCCACCGTCTGCAAAAAGGCCGAGTACGATGAAGCCAGCGGCGAGTGGACGGTCGAGGTCGAGCGGGATGGCAAAACCGTAGTACTTAAACCGAAACAGCTGGTGCTGGCTACCGGCATGTCCGCCGTGCCCAACATTCCCGACATTCCCGGCATGGATAGTTTCAAGGGTGATATTCACCATTCGTCGAAACATCCGGGCGGTGATAAATACGCAGGCAAGAAAGCGGTAGTCATCGGTTCCAACAATTCCGCGCACGATATCTGCGCCGACCTGTGGGAACACGGTGCCGATGTCACCATGGTGCAGCGCTCTTCCACGCATATTGCCCGCTCGGAAACCCTGATGGAGCTGGCGCTTGGCGGCCTGTATTCCGAGCAGGCCGTCGCCAATGGCGTTACCACGCACAAGGCCGACATGATTTTTGCCTCCCTGCCCTATCGCATTCTGCCCGGCCTGCAGGTTCCGGTTTATGCCGCAATGAAAGAACGCGACAAGGATCTTTACGATCGGCTCGAAAAAGCCGGGTTCATGCTCGACTTCGGCGAAGACGGCAGCGGCCTGTTCTGCAAGTATCTGCGCCGTGGCTCGGGATATTACATCGACGTCGGCGCCTCAGAGCTGATCGCCAATGGCGACATCAAGCTTAAAACCGGTCAAACCGAGTGCATCACTGAAACCGGCGTGATGCTGGCCGACGGCACCGAGATCGCCGCGGATGTGATCGTACTCGCGACCGGCTACAGCTCGATGAACGGCTGGGCGGCTCAGCTGATCAGCCCGGCGGTGGCCGACAAGGTCGGCAAGGTCTGGGGCATGGGTTCGGACACCACCAAGGATCCCGGCCCCTGGGAGGGCGAACTGCGCAACATGTGGAAGCCGACCCAGCAACCAGGGCTCTGGTTTCACGGCGGCAACCTGCACCAGTCGCGCCACTATTCAAGCTACCTGTCGCTGCAGCTCAAGGCGCGCATGGAAAATATACCTACGCCCGTCTACGGTTTGCAGGAGGTCTACCACACCAGTTAGCGGAACCTGGTTTGCAGCCAGAGATAAAAGGGGACGGGGGTTAAAGTTTAATACCTCCGTCCCCTTTCAATTCGACTCGACCGGGTGATGTTGTTGGTTGTTATCACCGCTATACTGACCATCGGCGTGGATAGCCTGTCACGCTATATTCATTTGCAGCGACCCTTAAGCAGTCCTGTCGAACAAACCTACAAACCTGAACAGAGCCATGAAATCCAGCCAGGACAGCATCGTAAAAGACCTCGTATTGATCGGGGGCGGCCACAGCCATGTTGCCGTGCTCAAAAAATTCGGCATGAAACCGATACCCGGCGTACGCCTGACTTTAATCGCCAGGGATGTAGAAACGCCGTATTCCGGTATGTTACCGGGGTACGTGGCAGGACATTACAGTTTCGATGAAGCGCATATCGACCTGAGGCCTTTGTGTCAGTTTGCCTCCGCCCGGCTGTATCATGACACCGCTATTCGCGTTGATACCGTCAACAAAAAGGTCATCTGTGAAGGGCGACCTCCAGTCAGTTACGATCTTTTATCGATCAACATTGGTTCACGACCCGAGATCAATACGGTTCCCGGTGCCGCTGAATTTACGACGCCGGTCAAACCGATCAATCGCTTCGTCGATAAATGGCATCAATTGCGTGATCGTGTATTACAACAATCGGGGCCCCATCGCATAGCGGTGGTGGGCTCGGGCGCGGCCGGAGTGGAAATACTGCTGGCTGTTCAATTCCGCCTGCAAGCCCTGCTGGTGCAAAATCAGCGGCAAAACGAACAACTCGAGTTCCACCTGATCAGTAAAAGTGCGCAGATCATGCCAGCTTTCCCCGTCGGCGTTGCACGCCGAATGGAGCGTATTCTCGAGCAACGGGGAGTCCATGTTCATCGCGACGCCGAGGCGATCAAGGTGTTCGATCTGGGCCTTGAATTAGTTGACGGGGACAAGCTGGAGCTGGACGAGATACTCTGGGTTACCGGAGCAAGCGCACCCGCCTGGCTGCGCGAGTCGGGTCTTGCTGTCGATGCCGAAGGCTTCATCCAGGCCAGCGACTGTTTACAGTCGACCTCACACAGGGACATTTTTGCGGCCGGGGATATTGTTAATGTCATCGATCATCCACGTCCAAAAGCCGGTGTATTTGCCGTCCGGCAAGGTCAACCACTGGCGCAGAACTTGCGCAGGGCATTGCTAAACCGACCGCTGAAACCGTTCAAACCGCAAAAAACCCTGTTGGCCTTAATCAGCAGTGGCGACCAGTATGCAATCGCAACCAAAGCCAACTGGCACTTCGAAGCAGCCCTGCTGTGGAAATGGAAAGACTGGATCGATCGCCGCTGGATGCAGCAGTACACGGAACTGCCATCGATGTCAGACGAGATGGCCTCCAGTCTTGATCGAAGACTTGCCGATCAGGATACCTTGAAGGAAATCTCTGCCATCGCGATGCGCTGTGGTGGTTGCGGCGCCAAGGTCGGCGCCAATGTGCTCAGTCGTGCCATTGCCGATCTTAAACCCGCAGCACGTGACGATATCCTGATTGGGCTGCACGAACCCGACGATGCCGCGGTCGTCGAGGTACCACCCGGAAAAGTCATGGTACATACGGTTGACTACTTTCGGTCTTTTATCGACGACCCCTTTATCTTTGGACAGATTGCCGCCAATCATGCCCTGAGTGACGTTTTCGCGATGGGCGCCGAAGCCCAGTCGGCACTGGCGATTGCTACAGTACCCTTTGCCATCGAGAGCAAGGTGGAGGACACACTCAGAGAACTCATGGCAGGGGCCATGGTGGTTCTAAATGATGCCAACGCCGCGCTGGTTGGTGGACATACCAGTGAGGGCGCCGAACTGGCCCTGGGTTTCGCGGTGAATGGCGTCGCAAACCGGGAGCAGATTCTGCGTAAGGGCGGAATGCGCGAAGGCGATCTGCTGGTGCTGACCAAGCCACTGGGTACCGGCACCCTGTTTGCCGCTGACATGCAGCACAAAGCCAGGGGTCGCTGGATAGAGGATGCAGTTAAATCGATGATCCAGTCCAATCGACAGGCCGCTGAAGCCTTGTATGCGCACGGTGCGACTGCCTGTACCGATGTCACTGGTTTCGGGCTGCTCGGACATCTGGTGGAAATGATCAAACCCTCCGCTGTTGATGTTGAGATAGATTTAGCCGCGTTACCACTCATCGACGGAGCGCTTGAAACCGTTGCCATGGGAATTTTGAGCTCGCTGCAACCAGCTAACCTGCGCCTGCGTCGAGCCATTGCCAATAGGGAAGAGGCAATCACCAGTCCTTTATATCCGCTGGTTTTCGATCCACAAACATCAGGCGGTTTGCTGGCCAGCCTGCCAGCGAATAACACCGATGCCTGTTTGCATGAATTGATCAAACGCGGCTATGGTCAGGCCGCTATTGTTGGCCGGGTAAAGGCGCAGGGCG
>Ga0316187_10005363_pt1 | contig 11065 bp, 10 predicted proteins | sample CroRivburrow1_MG_FD_204927 | JGI IMG/M metagenome (GOLD analysis project Ga0316187, IMG submission 204927) | Coastal sediment microbial communities from Maine, United States - Cross River worm burrow 1 | ecosystem: Environmental > Aquatic > Marine > Coastal > Sediment | place: USA: Maine...
CTGGCTTCAAGGCCTCATCGCGTGCAGCCTGCTGGTGACAGGCTGCGCATCGCTGAAACCCGTCGAGCTTGCCCCGGAGGTGACACCGCCGCCGACACGAAACACCCTCTGGGATACAGTTTCCGCCGGGGCTGCGCAAGACTGGCAGGTACTACTCAACGACGGCCTGGTGGCCCTCGACTGGCGCTTACGTGCCATCGACAGTGCGTCGGAAAGCATCGATCTGCAAACGTTCTTATGGAAATTCGACACGGCTGGCTCGATGGTGCTGGATCATGTTGTCAAAGCAGCGAATCGCGGCGTTACCGTACGAATCCTCGTTGATGACACGTTCCTGGTACACGAGGATGCGCTGCTGCTCGCACTCGCAGAGCATCCGAATATCGAGTACCGCGTCTTCAATCCTTTCAAACGGCGATCGGGTGGCTTTGCGACGCGGCAATTCCTCAATCTGGCGGAATTCCGCCGCCTTGACCATCGCATGCATAACAAATCAATGGTCATCGACAACCAGGTCGCGATCGTCGGCGGACGTAACCTGGCGGACGAGTATTTCGGCCTGGACGACGCGGCAAATTTTCGCGATCTGGAGTTGCTACTGGGCGGCCCGAATGTGCAACGGATCAGCGTTGCCTTTGACAACTACTGGAATGATCGCTGGTCGTTCCCGATTTCGACAATAAGCCACACCAAAGCCTCAGAAGAGCAGCTCGCCGCGGCACGACGCGTCACTAACGAATCACTGCATCTTCATACGGAAGAATCGACCGAAGAACTGACCGCGAGGTGGCTAAGCGCCGTCGACGACGCTTACGCCGGCGAGGCATTGCTCTATTTCGACGAGCCACCTGCGGACAATCCGAAAAACAGGGACGAGGCCCCTGTTCAGGTGGCGAACGAGCTCATCAGCTTGTTCGACAATGCCGACTCCGAAATTCTGATCGTGTCGGCATACCTGATACCGACACCACATCTCGAGGGCGCTGTCGAACGGGCCATCGATCGCGGAGTGCGCGTACGCATACTCACCAACTCCATCGGCTCGAACAATCACCTGACCGCGCACAGCGCATACAGAAATCATATCGATACGCTGCTCGAGCACGGTGCGGAACTGCACGAAGTACGCACGGACGCCAAAGACCGTGACCAGTACATGCTAACGCCTGTCGGCCAGAAGATGCTGGCTTTACACGCCAAGGCACTGGTCATCGACAACAACCAGGTTTTTATTGGCAGCGCGAATCTGGACCCACGTTCATTGCGCATCAATACAGAGATGGGTTTCCTCATAGTGAGCGAGCCTTTTAACCAGGCAGTCCGCACTGCACTGGAAGGTGACTTCTCGGGCGCCAACGCCTGGCGCCTGGAACTCGAGCAGGATGGCCGCGTATTCTGGGTGGCGGACGACCAGACACTGGAATCGCAACCAGCCACATCGTTCATGCAGCGTATCGAGGACTGGTTCTTCTCGCATCTTCCTATCGAGGACAAACTTTGAGGCCCGGCGGCCAATGAACGTCACGCGCACGGTAATGACTTTATTAGACAGAGTCTATATGATGCGCGGTTGCGAAAACCAAGACTTCAATTGAGGAATAAACGATGAAGAAAGTGTTATTTGCCATTCTGCTGCTGGGCATGTCGCTCACTGCGAATGCGCAGCGGGACAATTCCGGTACCTGGGAGTGGTCGATCAGCGCCCTGTATCAGGACTCCAAGAGCATGGGCAGCGAAAGAGGCTCATCGATGAAGGTCGACAGCGCGATCGGGCTCGGTTTTAACGTAGGTTACTACCTCACAGATCACTTCTCCCTTGGCGTCGATTTCGACTTCTTGCGGCCGGATTACAAAGCAACACTGGTCGATGACACGGTTGTTCCGGCCGAAACGAGAGAGATCAACCATGAGTTGTCGCAGTTCAACGGACGATTCAAGGCGAACTACGATTTCCTTAGCGGTCCCTTCAGGCCGTTTGTCGAGGCCGGCCTGGGATGGAGTTATTTTGACTCAAATGTAGCCGATGGCCCGCCAGTCACTGGTTGCTGGTGGCATCCGTACTGGGGCTACATTTGTAGTAACTACTACAGGACCTTTAGCGACACGGTCTTTACCTACGGTGTCGGAGCTGGCTTCAAATACCGGTTTGTTGGCAATTCGTTCCTGAAGCTGAGCGTCAATACCTGGACGCTGGACGGCATCGGTGCCGCAGGTGATGAAAACCTCACCGGCGCACGCCTGGAGTATGGCTGGCGGTTCTAGGACGACTAAATGAGAAGGCCGTCAGTACTACGTTTGTACTGGCGGCCTTGTCAGACAGCATGCCTGGGCTAGATACCCAGGCAATTGTTGTCGCGATAAAAGATGCTGGTTCGATAGATGTTAATGCCGCCCGCCTTCAATCCATCAAACGGCAAGACTCGGAAGCCCCTCGAAAGCATCTCTTCAGTAGCCTCCTGATATTCCTGCCGTGCGGCATCGTCAAGGATAATGACGCCCCGATCAGTTATGAAATCAGGCGCGTTGAGCAGGCATTTCGAACGCTCTTCTGCGTCGACAACTACTACATCAAACTTCTTCTCTTGTTTTGCAATCGTATCGACGTAGCCAGCATCGCCTTTTGGACAGAACAAGACACCCGCATTTTCCGGCAAAATCCCTTTGACGTACTCGTACCAGCCTCGATCGCATTCCAGCGACGTGACGCTGTTGACAAACCCCGCAAAAAAGATCGTCGAATTGCCGCTGCCGTACTCGAAGATGTTCAGGTCACCGCTCAGGCGCTGCTCCAGAAAATTGATCGCACCGTAATTCATCCACGGAATCGGCGAACCATCCAATCGGCACGGGCGCTTCAGGGCAACGGATTTGAAATAGCCGCCCTGTCTTAGGAAGGAGCGTTTGGAGTAGATCAGGCTGAGCCCTTTTCCCAGTACAAATACGCCTGGTATCCACCTGCGCAGGCTGTTTCGGAATGACTTAAATGATTCAAACAGTGCGCTTTTCTCGGCCATTTTCTGCTTTCTCGTTTGGTCTTGCTTCGGGATGTGTGCAGTTCATTAACGATTCTATCGCCATTGGGCTTGCGGGGACACAAGCAGGCAAAAATAGAGCCGTTGATCTGGACCTGCACGTGTGTCAGCTTAGGGCAACCTTTCTTTCACCTGACCGACAGAGCAAATGCCCAGAGAACCCAAGCATCTGAACCGTGAATTCCGGACTATGAGCAAGATGGTCGACATCTACTGCACGGCCCGCCACGACGCTGACGATCAACCCTGTGCAAACTGCGCGGCGTTCCTCGACTACGCAGAAGTACGCCTCGAAAAATGCCCCTATGGCGAGGACAAGCCCACCTGCGCAAACTGCCCGGTTCACTGTTACAAACCGCATTACCGGGCGCAGGCAAGGCAAATCATGCGCTATGCGGGGCCACGCATGTTACTCCGTCACCCGTGGCTCACTATCGCCCACTATATCGATGGACTCAGGCGAGCCCGGCACCCACGCGAATTGACGCGTGACGAACGGTTCCGGAACAAGTGACCTGCGTTTGCACCCGACGCGTCGAGCGAAGAGAACGCTAGTAAGCGATCGAGAACTCCAAACCAACCTGCCGCCGCTTGCTCGGCCATGCGATATCAGCCGGCAGGCCAATGAACCGCGCCGCGAAAAACCACTCGATGTACTCCTCATCGAACACATTATTGACGTACAAGCGGGTAGTCCAACGCTCCTGCTCCAGTGCGAAACTCAGGTTCGTCAGGCTATAGGCTGACTGTGTATCGACGTTATCGAGGGTCCAGTAGGTCTTCCCGCGATGTTCGAAGTCAACGCGGCTGACCAGGTCGAACGCGTCACTCAGCGCCGCTGTGTGCTGCAGCGCAAAATTTACTGACACGACCGGCGCGCCCGGTACTTTCTTGCCTATGATCTCGCTGGCCGGCACGAGCACACCGGGGATATCCTCGTACTCGAGTATTTCACTATCAGTGAAGCCGGCACCAAAGTTCACCAGCAGCGAGTCGCTCGCTTGCACTGTCAACTCCAGTTCACCGCCCGCGATCTCGCTCTTCGGCACGTTGATGTTGGCCTGCGTGCCCGTCTGGTCAAACAGAAAGTACTGCTGGTCGGTGTAGTCGATGTAGAACAACGACAAGCCGCCACGCAATCGACCGCCGTACCCGCTGCCCTTCAGACCAGCCTCGTAACTGATGAGTGACTCTTTATCAAAGCCGGGTTGGAAGTTGCTCCCGGGCGCGAGGTTGTTGAAGCCACCCGCGCGAAATCCTTTGCCGACCGTCACGTATCCCAGAAGCCTCTCGCTAAAACTGTACGCGAGACTCGCCTTCGGCTGAAACTCGCGGAATGTCTCGCTACGACCCTGCGTGACATCCTCGGGCGTCTCCTCATCCCAGCGAAACGCCAGCGAGAGTTCGAGATCAGCATTGATGTCATAGCTCATACTGCCGAATACCGCGAAGTCTTCGAGCTTCAGGTCCTGCGCGGCTGGCGGCACCGGTGTGCCCAGGAACGTCGTGCCGAGCGATCGAAAGCGATCCTGGCTGAAATACGAAACACCGGCGACCCAGCGCAAGCTCTTGTCGTTGTTGGAGACAAGCCGCAGCTCTTGCGCCACTGTCTCGGACTTGTCAATGACGAGAATGTCTATCGCCTCTACGTAAGTCTGGTCGAGATCCTGGTCATTACCCGAATCGACGTCGGTGAATGAAGTGACCGAGGTCAGCGTGCCCCACCCGAAGTCGTAGTCGATCTTCGCCGAGGTCTCCCACGAATCGACGAACGACTCGCCCAGTTTGTTCGCCTGAATTACGTATTCAGGCACGTCGACGATGATGGGCGGATTCGGCGGTGGCAACGGCAGAAAGAAATTACTGCCTGGCATGAAGTAGCCGGACCCGCCGTCCTGGCTGAGATATTGGCCGCGCAGGTCGATTGTCAGTTTGTCGCTTGGATTGAACAACAGCTTGCCGCGGAAGGCCGACGATTCTTTGTAGTCGACGTAAGCATCGTTCAGGTAGGAATTACGTAGCTGCCCTTCCCTGTCCTGTATGCGGAAAGCCGCGCGGTAGAGAAGCTTGTCACCCGAGATCGGCCCCGAGGCACTGCCTGCAATCACGTAGTCCTGACCTTCCGCCGCCGATACCCGCAATCCGTATTCCGGCACGGTCGTCGGCTGCCGGGACGAGATCAGCACGGCGCCACCGATCGCATTCCGACCGTACAAGGCGCCCTGCGGTCCGCGAAGCACGTCGACACTTTCTATATCGAACAACTCCTGCGTCGTCAGCAGGTTGTTCGTGGCACTGACGCCGTCGATGCGAAACGACACCGGCGGCTGCCCCGTACCCCTGTTCTGCCGTACACCACGGATGACAAGCGTGCTAACCCCGACTTCCTGGTCGTCCGAAAAACGGAGGTTCGGCGTCAGCGATGCGACGCGATTGATCCTCTCGATGCGATGCCGCTCAATGTCTGCAGCCGTGAACGCCGTTATCGAATCCGGAACGTCCGACAGTTTCTCGGCACGATAACGGGATGTAACGATGATCTCTTCGAGGGCTGTGTCATCGGTGCCCTGAGCGTTGCCTTGCGTTACCGGCAGAATCACAAGCGCCAGACCTAGAAATGCGGCGGCACCAAGTGTGCCAAAACTTGGGTGGATCAAGGTGTTTCCTTTCCTGTTGTTGTCGGGCTGGGAGCCCGTACTGCATGAATACTATTGAGTTTGGTATGTGGTATCGAACCCGGCCGGATCAATCAGGGCTTGCGGAACAGGAAGGTGAACCTGTCCGTATTCCCGGATACCGACCGGCGGCCAACTTCGTATTCGAGTTCGTCATCGGCCCGGAAATGCAGATCCGAGTAGTCCACAAACTCAAAGCCGGCGGCTTGCACTTCCTTGATAACCAGAACCGGGTCTGCACGCCGGCGGTTCTCATTGTCATCGGCTTCCATGTGGCGCCGGGTATGGTCGACGATGCCATAAACTCCGCCGCTGCGCAGTGCCTCGAATGATTCGCGGTGCATCAGTGCCCGGCCATCCTCATCGAAGTTGTGCACGTTCCTGAAGGTGAGAACCATGTCGAGATCCCGGACGCCAAAGTCAAACTCGTCCATCGCGTAAAGGCGCGCACCTGCGGGTCGGCGCATGTTCTCGTTGGTTTCGACAAGCTCGACTTTCTCGAAGCCCGGAAGCGTGAGGACGTTGGCGGCTACCCGACCGGTTCCCAGTGCGACGTACAGTTTGCCATTGTCGGCCAGGACCGGGGCGAGAATGCGCGTGTACCAGCCGCCCCCGGGGATGAGTTCGAGTACCCGCATGTCGTCTGACATGCCGAAAAACTTGAGCGTTTCGAGAGGCCTGCGGTTCCTGTCGCGGGCTACATCAGCCTCGGGACGCGATTCCGCAGCCATTGCTGATTCAACCTTGGCGTCAATATCACCTGCGTGAGCAAGGCCGGCGAGGAACAGCAAAACCAGAGCAAACAGTTTGGGCACGATAAAACTCCTGGAAAAGGGGAAAATTCGACGCCAAGCGTAGCAGTTTGATCGCGCGTCCGCACATACCTTGAATCGCCGTAAATCTACGTATCGAACTTCCGTGGCCAGAGGCATACCTTTCCGTCATGAACACACATAAACACCATACGTGGGCCGAGCCCTACAAGATCAAGATGGTCGAGCTTCTGCGGATGACGACGCGCGAAGAGCGTCTCGCCGCCATCCGTGAGGCGGGCTACAACACATTCCTGACCCGAAGCCGGGACGTATACATCGACCTGCTGACCGACTCAGGCACTTCAGCCATGAGCGACCGCCAGTGGGCCGGCATGATGTTGGGAGACGAAGCCTACTCGGGCAGCGAGAACTTCTACCACCTCGAGGAAGTGGTCCGCAAATACTACGGCTACAAGTACCTCGTTCCCACGCACCAGGGCCGCGGCGCCGAGCACCTTATGTCACAGATCCTGATCAAGGAAGGCGACCGGGTCCCGGGGAACATGTACTTCACGACCACACGCCTCCACCAGGAACTGGCTGGCGGCAAGTTCGTCGATGTTATCGTTGACGAAGCACACGACCCCGAGAGCCACTTCCCGTTCAAGGGCAACGTCGACCTCGCCAAGCTCGATGCCCTCGTACAGGAAGTCGGCGCTGATCGCGTTCCCTATATCAGTCTCGAAGGCAACGTGAATATGGCTGGCGGCCAGCCGTTCTCGATGGCCAACTTGCGTGAGCTGCGCGCTTATTGCGACCAATACAATATTCCGATCATGCTCGACGCAACACGCACGATTGAGAATGCCTGGTTCATACGCGAGCGCGAAGCAGGCTACGCCGACAAATCCGTGCGCGCGATCCTGCGCGAAATCTGCGACATGACCGACGGCTGCACGATGTCGGCCAAGAAGGATGCGCTCGTAAACATCGGCGGATTTTTCTGCTGCAATGATGATGAGACATATCGCCTGGCGCAGAACCTGGTCGTCGTTTACGAAGGCCTGCACACCTATGGCGGGCTCGCGGGGCGCGACATGGAAGCCATGGCGCAGGGTATTCGCGAAGCCGTAACTGAAGAACACATGGCAGCGCGCATTGGCCAGGTAGCGTACCTGGGCCGCAAGCTCGAAGCTGCAGGTGTCCCCATCGTGGAACCAATCGGGTCGCACGCGATCTTCATCGACGTACGTCGTTTCCTGCCACATGTCGATCAGGACGAGTTTCCGGCGCAGTCCCTCGCCGCAGAACTGTTTATTGAGGCCGGCATCCGGACGATGGAACGCGGCAACGTGTCAGCCGGCCGCGACCCTGTTACAGGGGAGAACCGTCATCCGAAACTCGAGCTCGTCAGGTTGACGATCCCGCGGCGTGTCTACACGCAGGCACATATGGATGTCGTGGCCGAGGCGGTCACCGATGTATACGCAAGGCGCGAGGAGATTCGCGGTTTGAAGATGGTCTACGAACCGGAATACCTGAGGTTCTTCCAGGCGAGGTTTGAACCTCTGTAGGAGGCGGCCCCCATTCAGGGATAATGCTTGCCGGCGACCTAGTCCAGATCAGGCAACCCGTGAATCATGAGCCGATAGTAGCTGACCATCCCGATGACCTTCCCGTCTTCCTCGACCGGTGCATGACTGATCTTGAAGTTCTCAAACATGCGAGCGCAATAGCGAATTTTCATCTCCGGTCGGACCATCAGGACCGGCTTGGCCATGACCTCATAAACGTTGACGCGTTCGGGCGCACGATTCTCCGCGATAACCTGTCTGGCGATATCGGAGAACAGCAGCATCCCGTATTCGTCATCTTCGTCCCGTCTCTTGACGATCAGGCTGGTCGAACCGACTTTCTTCATGACCTTCATTGCCGTCAGAATATCCATGCGGCCGTCGACCTCGGTGACTTTTTTGCTCATGCAATCACGCACCGTGCCCCAATCAGGAATGCTCATATGTTCTCCTCCACGATGTCACTCAGTTCCTTTGCCTGATGCAAAATTCCTACCGCGTCTTCGACATCGATCATAACAGCGATGCCCGTGCCCGGTTTCTCGTCAAACTCCCCGACTTCGCCAATGTGCTCGAGGATGTGTCGGCTAAGATGGCTCTCGACCAGCAACAGCACAACGTCGCGTTGCGTTGCAAGCGTCAACCCGAAAAACGTCTTCGCCTCTTCAAGCCCCTCGCCACGCGCATTGCTGATCACCGTACAGCCCGTTGCGCCGGCCTCGCGAGCGGCCTCCATGACAACGTCGGTCTTCGCGTCTTCGACAAAGGCCACAATCAATTTGAAATGCATTATTTTTTCCCTCTCAGTACAGCGAACTGACCGTAGGCGAGCACCGAGATTATCGGAAACAGGCTCGCAAATGCCACCAGTCCAAATCCATCCAGTAACGGGCTGCGACCCGGGACGGCTTCTGCCAGCCCAAGACCCAGCGCCGTAATCAAAGGCACGGTCACAGTTGACGTCGTAACACCGCCGGAGTCATAGGCGAGTGGTACGATCATTTTCGGCGCCACCGCAGTCTGCACGATGACAACCAGGTAGCCTGCCGCAATGAAGTACTCCAGCGGCAGGCCGGTAATTATTCGATAACACCCAAGCGCAACACCAAAGCCGACGCCCAACGCGACGGCCACGCGCAGGCCCCAAACGCCGACTGCACCGGCCGAAACCTCGTTGGCCTTGATCGATACGGCCATAAGCGCGGGCTCCGCCAGCGTCGTACTAAAGCCGATCGCCGCGGCGAAAATGTACACCCAATAGAAATCGTGCCAGAGGAGCGCGGCGCCGACATGCCCGCTAACTCCATGCAGAAATTCCGGATCAGTCAGTTGCTGCGCCATCAGGCGACCAAGCGGGAACAGGGACTGCTCCAGGCCGACCAGGAACAAACCCAGGCCGACAGTGACGAAGGCAAAACCGACCAGCATTTGCCGGAAGTTCGGAATGCGCTCGCGGATGACGAATAACTGGAACGCAAACAGGAACAGCACAATCGGGGCGATATCCTCGAGGCTGTCCCAGACGAAGATGAGGCTGTCGTGAATCAGATCCATTGGCGAGCGATTCCGTACAGCAACACGAACAGGATGGGTGTCAATGAAGCAAACGCAATGAGACCGAAGCCGTCGGTCATTGCATTGCGGCCCTTGAGTGAGCTGGCCAGCCCCACGCCAAGCGCGGTGACCAGCGGGACCGTAACCGTAGACGTCGTCACACCACCTGAATCGTAGGCGATACCGACAATGTCGGGAGGCGCGATGGTGGTGACAAACACGACGAGTACGTACCCGCCGATAATCATCACCGGCAGCGACCAGTTGGTCAGAATGCGAAACACTCCAAGAAGCAAGGCAACGCCTACGGAAAACGCTACGACCAGTCGCAACCCGAGCGCATAATTTTCGATGGCCGCCTCGTCGTTCGCGATAACGCCGGCGCCGACGGCCACTTCGGCGGCTTCTTCTGCGACAGCAAGCAATGCTGGCTCCGCAATCGTCGTGCCAAAACCGAGAACGAACGCGAATGTGAACAGCCAGAAGGCGCTACCCTTCTTCGCAAGGGCGTGCGCCAGCCCCTCACCGATCGGGAACAGGGCGATCCGCAGCCCGAAGATGAAAAACGCGAGGCCCACCACAACGAGCAGGCCTCCAAATAGCAGTGAAAGGAATCCTTCAACAGGTTGCTTGATAACGAAAATCTGAAAGACAGCGATTACGGCGACGATCGGCGCAATGTCACGCAGGCTAAATAGCGCGTCCTTTGACAGTGCCGTCAGTGAGTCTTTCAAGCGATACGCTACCCTTTGGAATAGCCAAAAGCATAGTAGAGCACCGGTATAACAACAAGGGTTAGCAGCGTCGATACGAGGATGCCAAAGATCAGCGTGACCGCCAGGCCATTGAAGATCGGATCATCAAGTATGAAAAATGCACCGAGCATCGCGGCAACCGCGGTCAGGGCTATCGGTTTCGCACGCACGGCGCCCGCCCGTATCACTGCCTCCTGGAAATCGACACCTTCGTCCACCTGCTGATTGATAAAGTCGACCAGCAATATCGAGTTGCGCACGATAATGCCGGCGAGTGCGATCATGCCAATCATCGATGTGGCCGTGAATTGCGCACCCAGCAAGGCATGCCCAGGCATCACACCGATGATGGTCAGGGGAATCGGTGCCATGATAATCAGCGGCACGGCGTAGGACCGGAACTGCGCGACGACCAGCAGATAGATGAGTATCAGGCCGACGGCATAGGCCATACCCATGTCGCGAAATGTCTCATACGTAATCTGCCATTCACCGTCCCACTTGACGCTGTAGTCGTAGGGATTGTCAGGTTGACTGATGAAGTGCTGCTCAACGTCGACATCGCCGACCATGTCGAACATGCCGTACAGCGGGGAATCAAAACGGCCGGCCATGTCGCCCGTGACGAAGACGACCGGAAGCAGATCCTTGTGGTAAATGGTCTGCTCCCATTCGCTGTCATGGACGGAGACGATCTCGGTAAGGGGGACGAGACTGCCT